>Ga0209343_10001654_pt1 | contig 29730 bp, 30 predicted proteins | sample RifCSPlowO2_02_FD_184026 | JGI IMG/M metagenome (GOLD analysis project Ga0209343, IMG submission 184026) | Groundwater microbial communities from Rifle, Colorado - Rifle CSP2_plank lowO2_0.2 (SPAdes) (version 2) | ecosystem: Environmental > Aquatic > Deep subsurface > Groundwater | place... | reverse complement strand
CGGCGATTTTCAAGGTAGTTGTCGCGTGAGCCTGTCACGCTGCTTTTAGCTTTTCCGGCAGGTTCTCTTCGCGCTCCGGGTTCAGGCACACGGTAGGTGCCAGTGACCAGTCGCGGATGTCGCCGCTCCAACGCTGTGGATGTCGTGCGCGTGCCGCCTCATACAGCTCGACGCGCTTGCGCAGCAGCTCCTCCGCTTGGCCGGCATGCCGCTGCGCCGGGGTCACGAACTTCAGGGCGCTGTGGCGGTGCTCGTGGTTGTACCAGGCCACGAAGCGGTTCACCCACTCCCGGGCCTGCTCCAGGCTGTCGAAGGGCCGTTCCGGCCACAGCGGGCAGTACTTCGCCGTGCGGAACAGGGCCTCGGCATAGGCGTTGTCATTGCTCACGCGTGGACGGCTGAACGAGGGCATTACGCCCAGGCTCTGCATGGCTGCCAGCATGGTCGAGCCCTTCATGGCGCTGCCGTTGTCCGAGTGCAAGACCAGTGGCTGGCCGGCTCGCTGTTCACGCAGGCTGGCCTGCTGCAGCAGCTGCGCGGCCTGCTCGGCGCTTTCACTTTCATGCACCTCGTTGCCCACCAGCTTGCGGCTGTAGACGTCCTTGATCATGTACCAGTAGAAGTAGCGACCCTTGACCGTGCTCGGCAGCCAGGTGATGTCCCAGCACCACAGCTGGTTCGGGCCGTCGGCCACATGGGTGGTCAACGTGCGCTTCACCGGCGGCCGGCTGCGACCGCGCGAGTGCTGCTGGGCGGCGGCTTTCAGTGCCCGGTAGAAGGTCGACTCCGAGGCCAGCCAGACGCCCCGGTCGGCCAGTCGCGCGACGATCTGCGGCGGCGGCAGGCTGGCGAACTCGGGCTGGTTGGCGACCTCCAGCAGGTGCTGGCGCTCTTCGGCGCTCAGTTGATTGGCCGGCGCAGGGCGTTGCGCCAGGGGGCGGCGATCCTCCGGGCAATGCTGCCAGCGCTGCAGGCTGCGCAGCGACAAGCCCAGCTCGGCGCAGGCCTGGGCGCGCCGAGCGCCCGCCGCCACGGCGTCTTCGATCAACTGCAGGGTTTCGCGGCGATCCGGGGCGCTGATCATACGTCCTCTTCCTTCCCCCAGAGCGCCTCGGCTTTTTTTCGCAACACCAGCAGGGCCGCGGTTTCCGCCAGGGCCGCCTCCTTGCGCCGCAGCTCGCGCTCCAGTTGTTTGATGCGCTGCTGCGCGGCCTTGTCTGCTTCGCGCTCGCGGCGGGCTTGGCTCGGCTGAGGCGGCCTATTGGCCTGCTCGCAGGCCTCGCGCCAGGCCTTGATCTGCTCGACGTACAACCCCTTGCGCCGGCAATACTCGGCCAGCTCGGCCGCATTGAGGCTGGCGCTCTCCAGCACCACCCGAAACTTGTCCTGGCTCGACCATTGATCGGCCTGCTTACCATCTCCCGGCACTACCTTGCCCTCTGCTCTGGCTTGATGGCGCCAGGTTCTCAGGGTCACCGTGGTGATCCCCGTCTCCCGGGCCAGATCCAACACCTTTCGGTTCAGCGGCGGCATCATCTGCTGCACCGCCCGCTCCCGAATCTCTGCGGAATATCTCGTCACAACGCACTCTTTGACCGCCCGCCAATTTTCCTTCATGGGATTGGTTCACGCGACAACTAGCCTGACATGGCGGGATTTGCAGGCACAAAAAAACCGGACAAGGTCCGGTTTGGTTTGCGCGCAGGCTGCCTGCTGGTCAGGCCGGGCTAAACAGTTGCGCCACCTGGCTGGCTTGCGCGCTTTGCAGATCGCTGAGGGTTTCGCGCACCACCTGCTTGGCCAGGCACGCACATTTGCCGCACTGGCTGCCGACGCCGAGGCTCTCGCGCACGTCGCGATAGCTGCAGCAACCGTCATAAATCGCATCGCGGATTTGACCGTCGGTGACACCTTGGCAGAGGCAGACATACATGGGCTGGGCTTCGCTGCGGGTTGTGGTTAACTGGATTGGATCGTAATAGTAATGATAATGATTGTCAAATGATCGCAATTCAATTTGTTGCGAATCACTTAAATAGTCTTTTATTACAGATACTTAGCTGATTACTGCGGTGCTCAAAAAGCGCTGGGCGAGGGCAAAAATCGCGGTGTATGATGGGTCGTCTTGTGGCGCGGGTGTTCGCCGGTGGCGTGCCTGGCAGGGCCATATCCGTCAAACTTTCAAGGAGTCATGAAATGAGCGTACTCGTCGGTAAACAAGCCCCGGATTTCACCGTTGCGGCCGTGCTGGGCAATGGTGAAATCGTTGAAGACTTCAACCTGGCGTCGGCGATCAAGGGCAAATACGGCCTGGTGTTCTTCTACCCGCTGGACTTCACCTTTGTCTGCCCGTCCGAGCTGATCGCCCTGGATCACCGCATTCCGGACTTCCAGGCGCGTAACGTGGAGGTCATCGGCGTGTCGATCGACTCGCACTTCACCCACAACGCCTGGCGCAACACGCCGATCAATGCCGGCGGCATCGGCCCGGTCAAATACACCCTGGCGGCCGACATCAGCCACGCAATCTGCAAGGCTTACGACGTTGAAGCTGCGGGCGGCGTGGCCTATCGCGGCGCGTTCCTGATCGACCTGAATGGTGTGGTGCGGGCGCAGATCGTCAACGACCTGCCGCTGGGCCGCAGCATGGACGAGCTGCTGCGTCTGGTGGATGCCCTGCAGTTCACCGAAGAGCATGGCGAAGTCTGTCCGGCCAACTGGAAGAAGGGCGACAAAGGCATGACCGCTTCGCCGGAAGGTGTTGCCGCTTACCTGAGCGAGAACGCCGGCAGCCTGTAAGGCTGATGTGCGCAAGGCCTGGCACAGCGCCATGGCCTGAGCGCGGCAGAACAAACGCCAACGCCCCAGTGATGGGGCGTTGGCGTTTTTGCGTGTGGGCCGGTGTCTTGTGCGATTGGTTGCTACAGAAACGACAATCCCCGCACGTGGCGGGGATTGTCTGGGCGGTCCATGCAGACCGCGGGCACTGCTAAGGGCTTACTTGATCTCGACGGCCAGGCTGTCGTGGATCTTCTTCTGCCAGATCGCCGGGCCGGTGATGTGTACCGACTCGCCCTTGGTGTCGACGGCCACGGTGACCGGCATGTCCTTCACTTCGAACTCGTAGATGGCTTCCATCCCCAGTTCGGCGAAGGCCAGCACCTTGGACTTCTTGATCGCCTGGGCGACCAGGTAGGCGGCGCCGCCGACGGCCATCAGGTACACGGCCTTGTTGTCCTTGATCGCGTCGATGGCAATCGGGCCGCGCTCGGACTTGCCGATCATGCCCAACAGGCCGGTGCTTTCGAGGATCTGCCGGGTGAACTTGTCCATCCGCGTGGCGGTGGTCGGGCCAGCCGGGCCGACTACTTCGTCACCAACCGGGTCGACCGGGCCGACGTAATAGATGAAGCGGCCTTTCAGATCCACCGGCAGCTGTTCGCCCTTGTTGAGCATGTCGACCATGCGCTTGTGTGCGGCATCGCGGCCGGTGAGCATTTTGCCGTTGAGCAGTACGGTTTCGCCCGGCTGCCAGCTCTGCACTTCTTCCGGGGTGATGGTATCGAGGTTGACGCGGCGGGCGCTCGGGCCGGCTTCCCAGACGATTTCCGGGTAGGCGGACAGATCCGGCGCTTCCAGCTCGGCAGGTCCCGAGCCATCCAGCACGAAGTGGGCGTGCCGGGTGGCGGCGCAGTTGGGGATCATGCACACCGGCAGGCTTGCTGCGTGGGTCGGGTAGTCCATGATCTTCACATCGAGCACCGTGGTCAGGCCACCGAGGCCCTGGGCGCCGATGCCCAGTTGGTTGACCTTGTCGAACAGCTCCAGGCGCATCTCCTCGATCTTGTTCTGCGCACCGCGAGCCTTCAACTCATGGATGTCGATGTGCTCCATCAGCACTTCCTTGGCCATCACCGCGGCCTTCTCGGCGGTGCCGCCGATGCCGATGCCGAGCATGCCCGGCGGGCACCAGCCGGCGCCCATTTCCGGCACGGTCTTGAGCACCCAGTCGACGATCGAGTCGGACGGGTTGAGCATGGCCATCTTCGATTTGTTCTCGGAACCGCCGCCCTTGGCCGCGACGTCCACTTCCACCTTGTCGCCGGGGACGATGCTGTAGTGGATCACCGCCGGGGTGTTGTCCTTGGTGTTTTTGCGCGCGCCTGCCGGGTCGGCCAGGATTGAGGCGCGCAGGACGTTTTCTGGCAGGTTGTAGGCGCGGCGCACGCCTTCGTTGATCATGTCGTCGACGCTCATGGTCGCGCCGGTCCACTGCACGTCCATGCCGACGCGGATAAATACGGTGACGATGCCGGTGTCCTGGCAGATCGGTCGGTGGCCGGTGGCGCACATGCGCGAGTTGATCAGGATCTGCGCCATGGAGTCGCGCGCGGCCGGCGACTCTTCACGCAGATAGGCCTCGTGCATGGCCTGGATAAAGTCCACGGGATGGTAATAGGAGATGAACTGCAGGGCGTCGGCGACGCTCTGAATCAGGTCATCCTGCTTGATCACGGTCATGGGGCGCGCTCCTTTATTTGGGCAGGAACTTGGAGGGGCGCAGGGCCACGACCCGGCGCGTGTTAGAGCAAAAATGGCGGCGCAGTATAACGCGCAGCATCCGCCTGGCACAGCGGGCAAAAGTAGACTGGCGAGGGCAGACAAATGCTGAGCGTTCGGCTGGGTTTTTCTTGGGCCGCGAGGTACAGTGCTGGCTAATTGCCCCCACGGGACGGACCCCCATGCGCGCCAGCAATCAGCCGGTCAATCGCCGTTCGTTACAGCAGTTACTGTTGCGCCGCTTTGCCATGGCAGCCGCCACCTATGGCATTGCCGTGGCGCTGTTCTGGCTGGCCGTTTACTTCCAGTTGTTGCCGGTGGCTCTGCCTGTGGCGCTGCTCAGCAGTGCCCTGGTGGTGCTCAGCCAATTGCTGTTCCTGGCCGTGCTGCGCAGTAACTACAACCTGCGCTTGCGTGATCCGAGCATGACCGAGGCCCAGGTCCTGGTCGGCTGTGCCTGGTTGACCTATCTGCTGGCCCTGCTCGACAGCGGCCGCGGCACCCTGTTGATGTTCTATGTGCTGACCTTGTTGTTCGGCGTATTCCAGCTGCCGCCGCGGATCTTCGCCCGCTGTGCGGCCTTGGCCTTTTGCGGCTTTCTTGGCCTCAACCTGTGGGAAGCGGCCCAGGGTCAATTGCATGATCCGGCCCTGGTCTTGCTGCAACTGGCGGCACTGTTTTTTGTGCTGCTCTGGTTATGCCTGTTTGCCACTTATGTGCAGGCCCTGAGTTTGCGTATGCGCAAGCGCCGCTTCGCCTTGCAGGCGCATCAGAACACCTTGCGCGGGATGATGCGCCAGTTGGAAAGCCTGGCCGCCACCGACGAGCTGACCGGGCTGTTCAATCGCCGCCACTTTCTGGCCCTGGCCGCCAACGAGTTGGCCATGCTGGCGCCGGGGCAGGTGCATGGCCTGGCCTTGATCGACCTTGATCATTTCAAACAGGTCAACGACTGCTATGGCCATGCCGGCGGTGATCGGGTGCTGCAGACCTTTGCCGCGGTGGCGCGAGCGTGCCTGCGCGAGGGCGACATCCTCGCCCGTTACGGCGGCGAGGAGTTTGTCTTGTTGCTGCCCGATACCACGGTGGATCAATTCAGCGCCTGTTGTGAGCGTCTGCGCGAGGCGTTTGCCGTGTCCGAGCCGGTGGGTGTGCAGGTCAAGAGCATCAGCCTGTCGGCGGGGATGACCTTGCTGCACCATGACGATGAGCTGGATGCCGCCCTGCAACGCGCTGACCAGGCCCTGTACCGGGCCAAGCGCGATGGGCGCAATCGCTGCGCCGCGGCCTGGGAAGCCAGCGATGCCTGAGCTTAACGTCGCCGGCCAGCGTCTTCAGGTGGCGCCGGCCAGCAACCTGCTGGACGCCTTGCTCGCCGCCGGGATTGCCGTGCCCAATAGCTGCCGCGCCGGCAGTTGCCACGCCTGCCTGGTGCGCTGCCTGCAGGGCGAGCCTGAGGATGCCCAGCCCGACGCCTTGAGTGCGGCGCAGCGCCAACAAGGCTGGCGCCTGGCCTGCCAGTGCCGGGTGGTCGAGGATTTAACGGTGCAAGTCTTCGACCCTCTGCGCGACGGTCGCGCGGCGAGCATTGTCGGTTGCGACTGGTTGACCGGCGAGGTGCTGCGCTTGCGCTTGCAGCCGCAGCGGCGCCTGGTCTATCAGGCCGGCCAGCACCTGCTGCTGTGGGCCGATGCGAGCATTGCCCGGCCATACTCCCTGGCCAGCTTGCCGGATGCCGATGACTGGTTGGAGCTGCACATCGATTGTGCCAAGCCCGGCGCCTTTAGCACCGCCGCGCGCGCTTTCCAGCTCGGCCAGAGCCTGCGCCTGGGCGAGTTGCGCGGCGGCGCCCTGCATTACGACCCGGATTGGCAGGCACGGCCGCTGTTGCTGCTGGCCGCCGGCACGGGGCTGGCGCCGCTCTGGGGCATCCTGCGCGAGGCCTTGCGCCAGGGTCACCACGGGCCAATTGAGCTGCTGCACCTGGCCCGCGAGGACGGCGCGCATTACCTGGCGGCGCCGCTGCACGCGTTGGCGGCGCAGCATCCGCAGTTGCACATCCGTCTGCTGACGGCGGCCGAGTTGCCGGCTGCTTTGGCCGAACTGCGCCTTGTTTCAAGGCAAACCCAGGCCTTACTCTGCGGCGGCCCCGCCAGCGTCGAGACATTCGCGCGCCGGCTCTATCTCTTAGGTCTGCCGCGCAATCAAGTGTTGGCCGATGTGTTTTTGCCGCGCGCCTGACTAGGAGCCTGTCGGGCTTGACCGTCCGTAGCGAGGGAAAGACCGGTTTGAGGCAGTTTTTGTGCTCTTTTGAGGCGAATAGTCATTCTATTCAACGAAAAAGAGCACGAAAAATGACCAAATCCGGCTTTTCCGCAGTAGGACAGCGTTAAGTCCGACAGGCTCCTAGCAGGCGCCCGCGCCGCGAGGAAGGTCATGAGTGAACATGTAGTTGTGACGCGCGCCGAGGGTCTGTTGACCCTGCGCATCAATCGTCCCGAAAAGAAGAACGCCCTGACTCGCGCCATGTACAGCGCCCTGGCCGAGGCCTTGCTGGCCGCGGATGCCGAGCCCGAGGTGCGCGCGGTGCTGATTACCGGTGGCGCCGAGTGCTTTACCAGCGGTAATGACGTGGCGGACTTTCTCCAGGCGCCGCCGGTCAGTCAGGACAGCCCGGTGTTCCACTTTATGCGCGCGCTGTTCGAGCTGAAAAAGCCGATTGTCGCGGCCGTGGCCGGTGCCGCCGTGGGCATTGGCACCACCCTGTTGCTGCATTGCGATCTGGTTTACGTCAGCCGCTGCGCCACCTTGAAGATGCCCTTTGTCAGCCTCGGCCTGTGCCCGGAGTTCGGCTCCAGCCTGATCCTGCCGCGCCTGCTCGGCCATGCCAAGGCCGCCGAGTTGTTGCTGCTGGGCGAGCCCTTCAGCGGTGAGCAGGCCGCCAGTTGGGGGATTGCCAACGGCGTGCTCGACGATGGCCTGGCCACCCTGGAAAAGGCCACGGCCATGGCCCGGCGCTTCCAGCAACTGGCACCCTCGGCGGTGGCGGTGAGCAAACAACTGATGCAGGCGCCGGGGCGCGAAGCGTTGCGCCAGGTGATTACTGCCGAAGGCGAGCTGTTCGGCCAGCGCCTGCGCTCGCCGGAGGCCATCGAAGCCCTGTCGGCCTTTATGCAGCGCCGTCAGCCGGACTTTGCCAAGTTCGTCTGAGGACGCACAGGGCAACCAAAGCGCACCTCGTAGGAGTGGCTTCAGCCGCGATGCTTTCAAGGTAAATGGCATCGCGGATAAATCCGCTTCTCCGCCCGTTTACCCCACTTACAAAAAAGGCCGCTCAAGCAGCCAATGCGGTTCATTTAAGGTGCGACAGAGGTAGCCCGGATGAAATCCGGGAAGGAATTGGCAGGATAACCCGCGCCCCGGATTTCATCCGGGCTACAAAAATGCCGTTCACTTGGCTTAAGTGAACGGCATTACGCTCAATGAGCGGCCTTTTGCGTTAACCCGCAGGCTTAAACCATGACGTCGCCGACGTGGAGGATCTTCATGGTGTTGGTGCCGCCGATGGTGTGGTAGCTGTCGCCCTTGGTCAGGATCACCCAGTCACCTTGCTGCACCACGCCGCGCGTGAGCAGTTCGTCGATGGCCGCCTGGCTGACCTTGTCGGCCGGCAGGGCGGCGGCATCGAACGGCACCGTCTGCACGCCGCGGAACAGGGCCACGCGGGCCTGGGTTGCGCGGTGCGGGGAGAAGGCGAAGATCGGCATCGAGGAGCGGATGCGCGACATGATCAGCGGCGTGTAGCCACTTTCGGTCAGGCAGATGATCGCCTTGACGCCGGGGAAGTGGTTGGCGGTGTACATGGCGGCCAGAGCGATGCTTTCGTCGCAGCGCTCGAAGCTTTCTTCCAGACGGTGGCGCGAGACCCGGTTGATCGGGTGCTTTTCCGCGCCCAGGCACACACGGGCCATGGCCTTGACCGCTTCCACCGGGTAGGCGCCGGCGGCGCTTTCGGCCGAGAGCATCACCGCGTCGGTGTAGTCGAAGGCCGCATTGGCCACGTCCGAGACTTCGGCGCGGGTCGGCATCGGGCTGCTGATCATCGACTCCATCATCTGCGTGGCGGTGATCACCACTTTGTTCAGGTGGCGGGCGTGGGCAATGATCTTCTTCTGGATGCCGACCAGTTCGGCGTCGCCGATTTCCACCGCCAGGTCACCACGGGCGACCATCACGCCGTCGCTGGCGCGGATCAGGCCGTCGAGGGTTTCGTCGTCGGCCACCGCTTCGGCGCGTTCGACCTTGGCGATCAGCCAGGCCGTGCCACCGGCTTCGTCGCGCAGGCGCCGGGCTTCGTGCATGTCGGCGGCGTCACGGGGGAAGGACACGGCCAGGTAGTCGAGCTCCATCTCGGCGGCCAGTTTGATGTCGGCGCGGTCCTTGTCGGTCAGGGCCGGCGCAGTCAGGCCGCCACCACGGCGGTTGATGCCCTTGTGATCGGACAGCGGGCCGCCGATCAGCACGGTGCAGCGCAACTCATCACTGCCCACCGAGTCGACACGCATTTCCACTCGGCCATCGTCGAGCAGCAGCTCGTCGCCGGCCTTGCAGTCGGTGATCAGGTCCGGGTAGTCGATGCACACCACGTCCTGGTTGCCGGCGTCGCGCGGGTGGCTGATGGAGAAGCGGAATTGGTCGCCTTCCTTGAGCTCAATGCGTTTGTTGGCGAACTTGGCGATGCGAATCTTCGGCCCTTGCAGGTCGCCGAGCAGGGCGACGAAGCGACCGTGCTTGGCGGCGATCTCACGCACCAGCTTGGCGCGGGCTTTGTGTTCGTCGGGGCTGCCGTGGGAGAAGTTCAGGCGGGCCACGTCCAGGCCGGCAAGAATCAGTTGCTCCAGCACTTGCGGCGAGTTGCTGGCCGGGCCCAGGGTGGCGACGATTTTGGTGCGGCGAAGGGTCATGCAAAGGCTCCAGGATTCGATCAGACCCTGAGGCTACTATGCCGCGACCCTGTAGTCATTTTTCCGTTGCACTACTTTCCGGGCGCAGGTTCAGCCGTTGCGGGCGGCGCCTTGAGGATCAGCACATCGCACTCGACGCTCTCCAGCACGCGCTCGGCGGTGTTGCCGAGCAGGGCGTTGGCCAGATGGCCGCGGGCGATGGCGCCCATCAGCAGCAGGTCGATCTGTTCCTCGCGGACGAAGCGGGCAATTTCCTCTTCGGCAAAGCCTTCGCGCAACTGGGCCTGGTTGCGCGGCACGCCGGCATTGGCCAGCAATTGCTCGAACGCCGCGCGGTGCTGGGTGGCGCAGAGCTGGCGGTAGTGGGCGTAATCCTCGACCAGGGCGCTGTCGAACAGCAGCGATTGCGGCACCGGCGCGTAGCTGTGCAGGTAGTGCGGCTGGATGCCGAGGGTGTCGCTGAGCAACTGGGCGGTGGCGATCAGTTGTTGGTCGAGGGCCGCCGGTTTGTCGTCGGCGTGTAGCGGATCGAGGGCCGCGCACAACTGGCGGCATTGCCATTCGCCGTGCTGCACCAGCCACAGCGGCACCGGGCAGTGGCGCAGTAATTGCCAACTGCTGTTACCCAGCAGGCGTTGTTTGAGGTTGTGATGCTGATGGCTCGACTTGAGCAACAGATCGGGCTGCAGTTCCGCCACCCGCTGCAGAATCACCTGCTCCAGCGGTTTGCCCCAGCGTACTTGCACACTGACCTGCAGACCTTCCTCGCGCAGCGGCGCGGCCATGGCTTCGAGTTCGGCGTGCAGACTGGCGAGCATCGCTGCGCGGGCACTGGTCAGGGTGTCGCTGTCAAAAATCAGGCTATGGCTAAGGGCCGAGTTGTATTCGCAGAGCAGCAACTCGACCTTGGCCGAGGTGGCGCGAGCCAGCCAGTGGGCGCGTTGCAGGGCCGGTTGGCTGGGGTGGGATGGGTCGATCACGACCAGAAGCTGGCGCAGTTGCATGGCAAGCCCTCGACTTGGCTGATAGGCCCATTGCAGCGCAAACGCCGCGCTCGGCACTTGATGTGCGTCAGCTTCCAGTGTAGGGCGTGCCGTTGTTCAGCGCTGCATCCAGGTGGCGGGCGGCCTTGCCGGCCAGCTCGTGTTGCGGGTATTGGGCCAGCAGTTGGCGCAGGTAGTCGATGGCCTTGGCGCGATCAGGCTTGGGGTTGTCGGCGGCCATGTGCATCAGGGCCATCTGGTACAGGGCCTTGGCCTTGATGTCGGCGGCGATGCCCGTGTCGGTCAGGGCCAGGCCATAGAGGGTTTCGGCCTCGGCGATGCGGTTTTTGAGGATGGCGCGGCGCGACAGCAGGGTCAGGTCCGGGTCCAGGCTGGGCTTGTTGAGGTCGAGGTTGGCATTGGGCTGCCAGTGCTTGAGCAGCTCGCGGGCGCTCTGCTGCACCGGCTCCTGGGTGCGCTGACGGATCACCTGGATGCGTGCTGCGGCGCGCTCGGCGGCGAGGCTGGCGGGGAACTCATTGTGTACCCGGTAGAAATAGTTGAGCGCCTTGTTGTCGTCGCGATCATCGTTATAGCGGCACATGTAGATCAGGCCGATCTGGTACAGGGCGATGGCGCGCACCTGGTCGCCGAGCTTCTTGTCCTGGTAGCCGCTGAGGTACAGGGCTTCGGCCTGGGCACTTTTATTGTCGCGGATGGCCTGGGCGCTGTAGGTCAGCAAATCGCCATCTTCCTCAATGGCAGCGGTCATGCGGTTGGTCTTTAGGGTCTTGTATTCGACCACTTCCTGGGTGCCGATCTGGGCGATAAACAGCGGAGTGGTGGGTGAGCAGCCGGCGAGGAAAATGAGCGCAACCAAACCGATACACAAAGAACGCATGCTGACTCCAGGGCCAATAACGAGTGTGCGCAGTCTAGCAGTGCGCCGCCGAGCACAGCTGGGCGGCGCGGCATTACCCATCGGAGGTTATGCCTGTACCCCTGGCGCGGTGCTCGGCCAGCGGGTTGGTTGCTGGCCGAGCAGCAGTGGGGCGATCACGCGGGCCAGCGGCATGCCGGGGCGCAGCAAGGCGAACCAGATCAGGCCAAGCGACAGCGGCAATCCCAGCAGGTAACTGAGGATGTGGCGATCCAGTTGCTCGGGAGCATAGAAACTGCCATGCCAGACGACCGCGCCGACGCCCAGTAACTCTGCGCACAGGCCTACACCCAGGGCGCACAGGGCGGCGCAGCCAAGACCCAGCACAAACACTCCGGCCAGGTAGCTGGTGAGGATCTGCAGATTGCCCGGTGCGGGTTGCGCAATGCTGATGGCGTCCTGTTTCAACCAGTTGCTGAACAGCACAAAGAACGGCGGGATCAGCCACAGGCTGTCAGTGAGCAGGGTAGTGATGACAGTGGCGCCGCCGCTGAGGTTGCTGAAGGTCAATACGAAACGCTGCAGCGCGGCGCCAATACCGTCAACTGTGCCGGCGCCGGGTGTCCAGGCCGGACTGCCAGCGAACAGATCGCGATCATAAAGAAAGCGGTCATAACCCATGCCGTCCCAGCCATAGAGCAGGATAAAGAACATCCCGAAATAGCCGAACATCCAGTTCAGTTGTGCGGCGTAGAACTTGCCTGTGCGGATCAACTGGTGCCCGACCCAGAAACCGAGCAGACCTTGGGTGATATTGGTGATGCCGAAAACCAGCACCAGCCATACCGAGAGATCGGTAAAGCTGGCGGCGGCCTGCATGGTCTCCCAGCTTGGGTGGCGGATCAGCAGCAACAGTCCAGTCGGCGCCCAAAAGAGCGCGAGAAACAGACAGGTTTTGGCCCAGAAGGCCGTTTCCAGCGGCTTGCTCTTGCGGGCCAGTTGGTGACCGCAGGCCACGGCCAGGCTTGCCCCCCAGCCATATGCCCAAAATACATCGACTTGAACCATTGTTATTCTCCGTGTCTGGTTTGGATGAGCGCCGTGAGCAGGCCAATAGGGGGCTTGCTCGCGACAGTCATTGAAAGAATGACACGTCATTCAGCTTTTGAGTGAGACCAAAACCTGAGCGAATTAACTTCCCGACTTTCGATCAGGCGCTGATGCCGTGCAGCATTATCGGCACACCTTGCTCGGTCCAGCGCCGGGCTTGTTGTTGAGGGTTGTCACTGAAGCAGACCTCGCGAATGCCTTCGATCAGCACCGCATTGATGGCGCGGGCACTGATGCCGGTGTCCATCGCCCGCAGGAAGCCCTTGCGCTGGCCATTGCGCAGGTATTGCTCGGTGAGCAGGGCAAAACCGCCCATGGCGGTCTGAAATTGCTGGTGCAGTTCGGCATCGACGCCGGGCGCTTCAAACAGCAGAATCCGGCTCAGGCGCACATCGGCGGCAAACAAATCGAATATCCGCCCGGCTATCTGATACAGCTGCTGTTCGTATTCGGCCAGGCTGTTGGTGGTCGGCGGTTCATCGCGCATCACCTGCGCGATGCCGGTAATGGTGCTGGAAACCAGCGCATCGAAAATCGCCCGTTTGTTGGCGAAGTAGCGGTAGAAGGTGCCGTGGCCGATGCCCAGCAGTTTGGCGATGTCGGCAATCCCGGTGGCGTGGTAACCCTTGATGGCAAATATCTCGAGGGCCGCTTCGAGGATATCTAATCGACGTTGTTCGGCGCGTTGTTCGCGGGGCGACATCTAGAGTTCCTTGAGGCGCCGATTGGGCGCGGCTAGCGGCTAAATAAAGCGAGCGATGATTTTGCCGGGGTTTTTGCAAAACTGCAGCCGCAGACCGTTAGGGGCTGCAGATTTGTGGGTGGCAGTCGATACTCTCAAGAGTTGTCGAGAGCAGAGTCGAGGAGCAAAGCTTATGGGTCGCTTGGTTATTAGCCTGATGGTTCTGCTCAGCGGTTGTACGCGCTGGCAGGCGGACTATCACCTGGACAGTGCCTATCGCTACTATGCCGAGGGCAACTGCAAGCGGGTGAGCTTGGCGTTGTCGCAAGCTGAGCGACAGATCCGCGCACGGCCGTATCTGCAGCCGGAAATTTCCCTGTTGCGCGGCCAATGTCTGGAGCGCGAGCACTTGTTTGTCGACGCCCAGCAGACCTATCAATTTATCCTTTCCCATTACCCGCAGAGCGAGTACGCCTACCGGGCCAAGGCGCGCCTAAGCACCCTTGAGCAGTTAGGCCAGTTGCGCAGCGCGGAGCCGGCCAAGGTATCGCCGGCGTTGTAAAGCCACAGGCCGTTGGTCGTGCTGGCGAGCCGACAGTGGCGCCAGGGATAAGCTGGAAGCAATCAAGGAGAGAAGCACTATGCGCCAATTGTGGTTAGTCATCCTGTTATTACCGAGCCTGGCACTGGCCGAGGTGTACCGCTGGACCGATGCCAATGGCCGCGTGCATTTTGGTGAAACGCCGCAGGCCGGGGCGGTGCAGGTCGAGGTCAAGCCCCAGGTGATCCAGCGCGATGCGGCCACCGTGGAGCGTGAGGCGCGCACCGAGCGCTTCTTTGCCGCGCGCCGTGAAGAGCAGCAACAGGCCGCCGCCATCAATCGCCAAGAGCAGGCCAAGCAAGCTCAGGACTGCCAACGCCTGCGCGACAGTCAGGCGCAACTGGGGCAGGGCGGAACCTTTTACAAGGATGATGGCAAGGGCGGGCGCAGTTATTACAGCGATGAGGAAATCGACGCTGCCCGTCGCCGGCTTAGCACACAAATTGCTCAACGGTGCGGCTGAAACTGGCGCATCGGTCAGTTCTGCGTCCATACTCAGCTCCCCCTGTATAGCGATCTGCCAGCATGCGCATTCAACGCCGCATCGAACGCCATCAGTTGCCGTATTACCTGAAGGTGTTCAATCGCATCACCGACAAACCGATGGGCTACATCGGCAACGTGTCCGTGGACGGCCTGATGCTGATCAGCCAACTGCCGATGCTGGTCAATGCGCGCTTTGACATGCGCCTGAAAATCCCCGGCAAGGATGGGCAGATGCATTACATCGACTTCTTCGCCACCTGCCAGTGGTGCCGCGAAGACGTTACCCCCGGCAGCTTCGACTCGGGCTTCGCCCTGGTGGCACCGCCCGGCGAGTTTGTCGAGATGATCGACGCGTTGCGCTACTACTTCAGCTTCCGCACCCACGCCGCTTCGGCCTGAGGCGGGCTGTTCTTTTAGGTTATGTGCCTACTTACTGATACGAAGTATTTGTCCTAGCGCCTGGCTACGACTTAAAAGCTTCGCGGTTAAAACCGCTCCCACAAATTATGCAGGCGCCTCGGTCCCCCGGTCCCGTCAGGAGGCCGAGTGGAGGTGCTGTGGAGAGGGGCGTTTGGCATGGATGCCAAACGAGGAACGATGGGCCAGGGATGGCCCACCGTGACGACCCTCGGAGCAGTGCCGGAGCGAGGGAAGTCTGGCGTAGCCAGACCCGGATGCCGGGTGCGCTTTCTCTTTGGTTACTTTCTCTTTCGCGCAAGCAAAGAGAAAGTGACTCGCCGTAAAGGCGAAACCGGTAGTGGCCAGGTGCGCAGTACTTAATCTACGCATGACCCTTTTCGGCGACTTGTTACAGCACCCCAGCTTTCTTCCAAGCCAGATACTGACCGACCAACTCCGGCCCCAGTTCGCTGGGCCTGGCATCCAGCACTGGGACGCCGTGGGCGGTCAGGCGTTCGTGCAGGTTGGCGCGGGCATTCAGGTAGGCCACGCTGCCGCAATAGGCCAGGGCCGATTCGTAGTCCTGCACCGGTGCTTGCCGCAGGCTGTCCAGCACCTCCTCGCGCAAGCTGACCAGTAGAACGCGATGCTGACGACCGAGGCGCTTGAGCGCACCGAGCAGTTCTTCGTCATCTTCATCGCGCAGGTTGGTCACCAGTACCACCAGGGCGCGGCGGCGCTGGCGTGCCAGCAGTTGGTTGATGGCAGCGCTGTAGTCCGCCGGTTGCTGGCTGCTCTGCAAATCGTAAACGCTGTTGAGCAGGGCGCTGAGCTGAGCCTGGCCCTTGACCGGCGCGAGGAAGCGTTGCTGGGCGCTGGCAAAGGTCGCCAGGCCCACGGCATCGCCCTGGCGCAGGGCCACATAACTGAGCAGCAGGCAGGCGTTGAGGGCGTGGTCGAAGTGCGCCAGTTCGCCGTCCTGGCTGCGCATGCGCCGGCCGCAATCGAGCAGGAAAACAATCTGCTGGTCGCGTTCGTCCTGGTACTCGCGGGCAATCGGCGTGCGCTTGCGGGCGGTGGCTTTCCAGTCGATTTGGCGCAGGGTGTCGCCATCGCGAAAATCGCGCAGTTGGTGAAACTCCATGCCCAGGCCGCGGCGTTGGTGCTGGCGCACGCCGAGCTGGCTGAGCCAGTTATCCACGGCCATCATCTGCCCGCCTTGCAGACGGGCGAAGTCGGGATAGACGCGGGTTTCGCCGGGTAATTCCAGCAGCCGCCGACCGCGCCACAGGCCCAGGGGGCTGGGTAGCAGCAGTTCGCAGCGGGGGAAGTGGAAGTGCCCGCGTTGCAGCGGGCGCACTCGGTAACCGCATTGGGTATGGCGCTGCGGCTGTAGCTCGATGTGCAGGGGCAACTGCTCGCAGGCCATGGTCGCCGGCAGGTGATCGAACAGCTCCAGGTGCATGCTTTGCGCGTAGTCGTGCTCGATGCGCAACTGCACATCGCTCCAGTGTCCCAGCGGCAGGTTGCCCGGCAGACTGCGCTGCAGGCGTGGCGAGGGCAGACGCTGCAGCCACAGGGCATCGTAACCGGCAACCAGCAGCAGGGTCAGCAGCAGGCCCCACCACAGTGGCGTGAGGCTGGCTGGTAGCGCCAGGCCCAGGGCCGGCAAGGCGCCGAGCAGAATGGCTGCGCTCAGCAGCGCGGCCAGGAGGGCGAGCAGTACACGGGACGGCTTCATAGGCGCGGCGCAGGCACCTGATCGAGCAACTGCTGGAGCAACTGGTCGACGCTGATGCCTTCGATATCCAGCTCCGGGGCCAGGCGTACGCGGTGCCGTAGCACCGCCAGGGCGCAGCCCTTGATGTCATCCGGGACGACGAAGTCGCCGCCGCGCAGCAGGGCGCGGGCGCGGCCGCAACGCACCAGGGCAATCGAGGCACGCGGCCCGGCGCCGATGCTCAGGCCCGGCCAGTTGCGGGTGGCGCGGGCGATGCGCACGGCGTAGTCGAGTACCTGCTCGTCGAGGGCCAGGTCGCTGGCGATTTTTTGCAGGGCGAGGATGTCCTTGGCCTGCAGCAAGGTGCGCAGTGGCGTCACTTCGAGCATGTCGGCCTTGGCTGAGCGGGTTACCTGGCGCACCAGGTTGATTTCCTCGGTGGCCTGGGGGTAATCCATGCGCAGTTTGAGCATAAAGCGGTCGAGTTCGGCTTCCGGCAGCGGATAGGTGCCTTCCTGCTCGATCGGGTTCTGGGTGGCCAGCACCAGGAACGGTTGCGGCACCGGCAAGGCGCGGCCCTCCAGGGTCACCTGGCGCTCCTGCATGACTTCCAGCAGGGCCGCCTGGGTTTTTGCCGGCGCGCGGTTGATCTCGTCGGCCAGCAGCAAGTTGGTGAACACCGGGCCCTTGCGCAGCTTGAATTGCTCGGACTGCAGGTCGTAGACCGCATGGCCGGTGACATCACTGGGCATCAGGTCGGGGGTGAACTGGATGCGCGAGAATTCGCCGCCAAAGCAACTGGCCAAGGCGCGGACCAGCAGGGTCTTACCCAGACCAGGCACGCCTTCGACCAGTACATGGCCGCCGGCGAGCAGGGCGGTGAGCAGATCGTCGATCACCGCGTCCTGGCCGAGTACCGCCCGTTGCAGTTCCTGGCGCAGGGCCTGGGCCAACTGGCTGGCGCGTTGACGCTGGAGGTTGGCAGGGCTGGCGGCGGGCGCTGCTGGCGCTACCGGGATGGCTGCACTGGCGTCGCTCGGTTGCTCGATGCGGTCTTCGCTCATAGGACATTCCTGAGGGTTTGCAGGTGGGCGACCTGACGGGTGAATTCGCTGGCCGACAAACGTTTGTCGGCGATGGGGCGCATGGCCTGGCTGATCGCGCTGGGCGTCAGACGGGTCATGCGGCCGAGAACTTGCCACTGTTCGGCCACGCCGAGGCGGTCGAAACCGGGGTGGCGCAGGCGGGCGCGGCGCTGAATGTCGCGCTGCAGGGCTTGCAGTAGATGGCGCTGGCCGGCGTGACGGAGGAGGAAGTCGGCGCTGCTGCGCAGGTGTTCCTGCAACTGCCGGCGCTGGCGCTCGGGCACCGGTTGCTGCGGGCCCAGGCGCAGACCTGCGGCCCACAGGCCGGCTGCCAGCAGCAGGCTCAGGGCCAGCAGGGCTTCGGGGAAATGCCGCAGCAGCAGGCTGAACAGGTCATCGCGGTCGGCGCGGTAGAGCAGGGTGACTTCGCGGTCCTGGGTCAGGTACCAGAGCAGCCAGGCGTGGTCGTAGTCGCCGATTTGATCGTTCTGCCAGATCCAACTGTCGGTGACCACGGTGAGCAGGCCATCGCCCTGGCTGAGTTGCAGCATATGGGTGGTGTCGGCGGAATTGGCCCAGGCGTGGGCCAGGTCCTTGGCGTCGAACAGGTGGTAGTCGGTGTCGAAGTCGATATAGGCCGGAGCGTCTTCGTTTTCCAGGTACAGCTGGGTCAGGTCGACGGCGGGGGCGGGGTCTTGCTCGGCATCTTTTACGGGACGGGTGTCCTCGTCGCTGGGTGCAGTCTCGGCTGCCGGGTTGCTGTCTTCTGCGCTGTCCTCGTCAGTGTCAGCGTTGGCCTGCGACTCGGACTCGTCGGACTCGTCCAGTTCGTCACTCATGTATTTCTGAATGCCCAGCGGGTCGAGCAGCGGGTCGCCGCTGCTGTCTTTGTCTGCGTCCCAGAGGTTTTCAGCCACCACCAGCAGGTGTCCGCCGCGGCGCGTCCAGGCCAGCAAACGTTCGCTCTGCTTGGGCGTCATCTGCTCCCGTGAGCCGAGGATCAGCAGAACCTGCCCGGCGGCGGGCAGTTGCGCCAGGCTTTGCAGGCTGTCGGCGCGCTGCACTTTACGGCCCTGCTGGCGCAGGAAGTGTTCGGCGGCCAGGTACGGATTGGCGCGCGCCTCGGGCGCCGGGCCGTGTTTGATCAGCTCCTGATAGGGCGTGGCTTGCGACAGCACATAGCTGCCCAGTAAACCGAGCAGCAGCACCAGGCCGGCGCCGAGAAACAAGCCCAGGCGCCGGTTCATGTCGGCACCTGTTGAGTGAACAGCCGGCGCCAGGCTTCGCAGAGGCCGCGCTTGAGGTTGTCTGGTGGTAATTGGTGACCGTAGGCCAGGTTCTGCCAGTGGCGGGTCAACACCTGGGCGAAGCGGCTGAGCTCCGCATGCTGCAATTGCAGGGTGAGCTGCAACACCTCGGCCTCGGTGTGGGAGTTCTTCAGCGGCAACTGGTGGTCATGCAGCAGGCGGCTGAGCAGGGCGCGGTAAAGCAGGCCGAGGGCCTCGCGCGGTTGTTCGGCCCACAGCGCTTCGACGCTGCCGGCGATGTCATCTGGCAAGCTGTCTGGCGCCAGTTGCAGGCCGAACAGTTGACTGGGGGCGGGCGCCGGGGCTTTGCCTGGGCGTTGCAGGCGGGCGCCGAAGGTGCGCAACCAGTCGCGGTAACGCCAGGCGAGGGTTAGCAACAGGCTGAACAGGGCCGTCCACAGCAGCACTTCAAGGGCCAGGGCGAGGCTCTTGAAGCCGTCCAGCAGGCCCATCAGTTCGAGCAGGTGCTTGAGGGTTTCGTCCAGGCTGTTGGCGTTGGCCGCTTCATTCGGCTTGTCGCTGGCCTCCTCGGTAAAGCGCCAGCGGGTCACGCTCTCGCTGTGTTCGAAGGGCGGTTGCTCAAGCAGTTGCTTGATCGCGCTCTGCGCCGCCTGGCTGTTCAGCGGTTGCTGGAGCAGGCGCGCGGTTTCTGGGCCGGGCACCTCAGGCAGGGGCAGCGGGCAACTGGCGCTGACCTCGTCACTGGCGGCCCAGGCCGACGGTGCCGGCGGTAGCAGGAACAGGCCGCAGAGCAGCAGTGCGACTGTCGCCATGCCGCTCAGGCGCTGGCGCAGACGACGGAAGGCCAGTTCGATGTCCCAGGCTTCGAGGGCACTGCGACGGTTCAGGTAGAGGCTGAAACCGCAGGCCACATAAATCGGCTCCCAGATGATCAGCAGCAGGGCGTACAGCAGGTTGGACAGGTGCTCCAGCCACAACCAGCTGCCGCTGTCCGGTTCGATCAGGTTGCTCCAGCTCCAGTCCAGCTCCCACTGTTGCGGCAACATCAGGTACAGCAGGCTGAGCATGCCCAGCCACAGGGCCATTTCCACATGGCTGCCGATGATGGTCAGCCAGGTGGCTGGACGCGCGTCGCGCTGGCTGAGGACGATCAGGCGCTGGCTGCGGGCCTGGCCGTTGAGGCCTTCGAGCTGCAGCACCGGCAGGTCGAAGCTGCGGGTCAGGCTCAGGCGGCGCCAGGTCAGGCTGGCCAGCAGTTGCGGCTTGAGCAGGCCGGGCAGTGCCTGGAATGCCTGCTTGAGGGTGGGGGTGGCGCCAAATAGGGCACGCGAGAGAATGTGCAATGGCAGGCGTTCGTACAACGGCTTGAGCCACCAGAACAGCAGCATGGCCAGGCTCGGTTGTTGCCAGAGCAGCGCGCTGCAGAGGACAAACACCGGCAGGGTCAGCAGCGCCCAACTGGCGGTCAGCAGCCCGGCATGCCGGCGCGCCAGCAATACGCCGAGGTCGCAGGCCTCCCAGGCGCTGCGTGGACGGATGGTTACGCTGGCGTCAGTGAGGCGCATGACGACCTCGTCCGGCGAGGGCAAAGTAACTCGCCAGGAGCAGCCATAGGCCGCCGCCAACGGCGAATTTGATGGTGCTGCCGATGCTGGTCATTGACGACCAGTAGGCTTCGACAAAGGCGGCCAGCAGCAGCAACAGGATGGCCCCGGCCACCAGCTGCACGCTTTGCCGCGCGGCCAGGCGCAGGGCTTCGCTGCGCGGCCAGCGACCGGGTGCGAGCAGCGCCCAGCCGAGTTTGAGACCGGCTGCACCGGCCAGGGTGATGGCGGTCAGCTCAAAGGCGCCATGGCCGATGACGAACGACCAGAATGTCTGCCCCGAGCCGATCTGGGTCAGGTGGCCGGCCACTGCACCGATCATCAGACCGTTGAAAAACAGGAAGAACAGGCTGCCCAGGCCAAACAGCAGGCCGCTGGCAAAGGTCTGAAAGGCGATGCCGATATTGTTCATGATGTAGTAGCCGAACATCACCCAGTCATCGCCGGAGTCCCGTTCGCCAAAGCGCCCCAGGCGTGAGGCGTCGCGATCGTACATGGCTTCCATCTGGTTGACCTGCTCGGGGTCGACCACGCTGTAGACCAGCTCGGGGAACAGGTAGACCAACAAGCCCATACCCAGCAGGCTGCCGTAGAACAACAGGCTGGCGGTCAGCAGGCTGCGCCATTCGCGGCGCACCAACTGGGCAAAGCCGCCGAGCACGAAGCGAATCAGGTTGGCGCCCAGCGGGCTGCGATGGCGGTACAACTGCTGATGGCCGCGCATCACCAGTTGCTGCAGTTGCTCCACCAACAGGCTGCTGTAACCGCGTGCTTCGGCCAGGGCCAGGTGTTGGCACAGGTGGCGATAACGGCCGGCAAATTCATCCAGGTGTTGGGGTTTGCTTTTGCCCCGTTCCAGGGCTTGCAACTGCTGGGCGAAGGCTTGCCAGTCGCTTTGATGGCGGCTTTCAAACTGGCTCTGCTTCATGTCGGCCCCAGCAGGCCGCGGGCGATAGCGTTGAGCTGGGCTTGTGCCTGCTCGGGGGCGACCTGTAACGGCTCAGCCAGCAGCGCGGCGACTTCCTGGCGACGCTCATCGGACAAGCTGCCTTGGCGCTCGGCAAAGGCCAGGATTGCCCGTTGCTCATCCAGGCTCAGGGCGAAGGGCGCCGCCAGCGGCTCGGCTGGAGGCAGCGGTGGGCGCGGGCTCGGTGTTTCCTGGTAAACCACCAGGGTGCCGGCGGCCAGATCGCCGAGGCGCTTGAAGGCTGGGTGATTGAGGCAACTAAGAATGCCCAGGCCATAGGCGAATGGTAAAAAATCGACAAAACGCAGCAGGTTACGGGTCAGGGAAGCGGCCCAGCCGACGGGCGTGCCGTCGTCATGCACCACGCGCAGGCCGAGCAATTGTTTGCCTGGCGAGCGGCCCTGGTTGAGCACCTCGAACAACACCATGTACCACCAGGTCAGTAGAAAGGTGACGATCGCCCCCAGGCCCATACCCAGCTTGCCGAGCAGGGCAAAGGCGATAAATAGCAAACCCAGCAGCAGGCCGCGAATGGCCAGGTCGACGGCAAACGCCAGGGCGCGTGGTGGCAGGCTGGCGGGGCGCAAAATCAGGTCGATGCCTTCCGGGGTTTCCACTTTATAGCGGGTGTCCAGCAGCTCACGTGGCGCCGGGCTGGCTTGGAGTCGGGAGGGGGCGGCTGTGGAGGGCATCGGCAGACTGCGTCAGATAAACCGCGATGCTAGCGGTATCGGCAACACGCCGGCAAGCCGCGTGCTCTGGACTGTGTATCGGCGCGCTGTTTTGCGCCTGCTAGACTGGCGCGGTTCATCTCTTCAGGACTTCGCCGTGACGCCCAGCATCTTCTGGTATGACTACGAAACCACCGGCATCAACCCGCGCTGTGATCGCCCGCTGCAGGTGGCCGGCATTCGCACCGACGAGGCGCTGAATGAAATCGGCGAGCCGCTCAATCTCTATTGCCAGCCCAGCGACGACATCCTGCCCCATCCCATGGCCTGCCTGATTACCGGCATCACCCCGCAGCGCCTGGCCGAGCGGGGGTTGTCTGAGGGCGAGTTTATGACGCGCCTGCATGCCGAGATGAGTGTGCCTGGCACCTGTGGCGCGGGTTACAACAGCCTGCGCTTCGATGACGAAGTGACCCGCTATAGCCTGTATCGCAACTTCTTCGACCCCTATGGCCGCGAGTGGCAGGGTGGCAACACCCGCTGGGATCTGATTGATCTGCTGCGTACCGCCTACGCCTTGCGGCCTGAGGGCATCAACTGGCCGCAAGAAGACGGGCGGGTCAGCCTCAAGCTGGAGCGCCTGACCGCCGCCAATGGCATCGACCATGGCCAGGCCCACGATGCGCTGGCGGATGTGCGGGCGACCATCGCCCTGGCACGGTTGGTGCGCAGCCAGCAGCCGAAGCTCTACGCGTTTCTTTATAAGCAGCGCAGCAAGCCACGGGTGTTGGAGCAGATCGAATTGCTCAAGCCGCTGCTGCATGTGTCCGGGCGCTTTGCTGGGGCGCGGCATTATCTGGCCGTGGTGCTGCCGCTGGCCTGGCATCCGCGCAATCGCAATGCCCTGATCGTCTGCGATTTACACCTCGATCCGGCGGTATTACTCGATCTGGACAGCGAAACCCTGCGCCAGCGCCTATATACCCGGCGCGACGAGTTGGCTGCCGATGAACTGCCCATTCCCCTGAAGTTATTGCACGTTAATCGTTGTCCGGTATTGGCGCCGTTAAGCGTATTACGCGAAGAAGATAAACAGCGTTTGCAACTGGATATGCCTTTGCTGCAACAACGCGCGGCAGTGCTGCGTGACAGTCAAGCACTCTGGCGTGACAAGCTGCCGGCGGTTTATGGCGAAGAGGCATTTGCCCCCAGTCAGGACCCGGAGCAGCAGCTATATGACGGTTTCTTCGCTGAGCGTGATCGACGTTTATGCGAACAAGTTCGTCGGGCCGAGCCGCAAGAATTGGCGCGGACGCTGTGGCCGTTTGATGATCCACGGTTGAGTGAATTACTGTTTCGTTACCGCGCGCGCAACTTTCCCGCCACCTTGTCGAGTGCCGAAGCACAACAATGGTTACAGTTTTGCCAGCAGCGTTTGACTGATCCGCAGTACGGCGCCCCCAATACCCTAGTGGATTTCAATGGCGCCTTGAATGCGGCATTGAGCAATGCAACTGCCAGTGAACAGGCCATTCTGTTGGCCTGGCAGGCCTATGCTCAGCAGTTGCAACAACGTTTGCAGTTGTAGGCTGGGGCATTCTTCAGGCAATAAAAAACGCCAGCGAGCTGGCGTTTTTTATTGTGCGGGTGGTGCGCTTAGTCGAGCAGGGTAACCCAGCTTTCAACTACGTCGGAGCCCCACTTGGCTTTCCACTCTTTCAGGACCTTGTGATTGCCACCTTTGGTTTCAATCACTTCGCCGCTGTTGGGGTTCTTGTATTGCTTGATCTTGCGGGCGCGTTTGCTGCCGGTGGTTTTGCTGGCACGGGCAACTTTGCTGCTTTTGGCTTCCGGATCGAGAATGGCAATGATGCTCGGCAGGGATTTTTGATACTCGGCCATCAGGGCGCGCAGCTTGCCTTCGAATTCCAGTTCTTTCTGCAGTTTGTCGTCAGCCGACATGCTTTGCAGGCGAGCTTGCAGTTCTTTGATGGCTTCTTCTGTGGCGCGGTATTCGTTAATCAGGGACATTGGCGTTTCCTAATGTATTCGGTGATAGATGTGTGGGTTCGGCAATACTAGTCATCCCTTTTGCGCAAGTAAACACGCTAAGTGATTTTTATATTGGTTGGGCACTATTAAGTGTGTTTCAAGAAATACCCGGCCACCAGGCAGCAGCACTTGCGCGCAATAATCAGCAGCCCAAGTTGGCCAGGCTTTGCCTGCGGCTGGGGTATTTGTCTAACAGACCGTTGAAAAACGACCTGGGTTGCCGATACGGCGTTAAAAAACAGACTCGGCGGCCTCGTCTGCATTTTTTAACGGCCTGCTAATTGCTGACGGACGTCCGGCGTTGTTTGGCTGCGGGCTGCGCTTTGCAATTAGCATGGGCGGCACATTTGTCTTGTGGCGGTTGTTCCATGCCACGTTGCGCGCGGCCCACGTGCGGCGTTAACCCATAATCCGGACAACTTCTTGGCTGTGCCGTGCTTTGTTGGCGTGTCGGTCAGGGCTGTTGCTCTTGCATTCGCTCGCAATGCAAGAGCAACAGCCTCTAGAATGCCCCCTTTGCATACGTTTCGGAGTTTTCTGCATGCGCACTTTTCGCCTGGTCATCGCCTGTCCGGACGGCGTAGGTATCGTCGCCAAGGTCAGTAACTTTCTGGCCACCTATAACGGCTGGATTACTGAGGCGAGTCACCATTCGGACAGCCAGAGTGGCTGGTTCTTTATGCGCCATGAAATTCGTGCCGATTCCCTGCCCTTTGATTTGCCGGCCTTTCGTCAGGCATTTGCCCCGATTGCTCGGGAGTTCTCGATGGACTGGCGGGTGACCGATTCGACCCAGAAGAAGCGCGTGGTGCTGATGGCTAGCCGTGAATCCCATTGCCTGGCGGATCTGCTGCACCGTTGGCATAGCGGCGAGCTGGATTGCGAGATTCCCTGCGTGATTTCCAATCACGAGGATTTGCGCAGCATGGTCGAGTGGCACGGCATTCCGTTCCACCATGTTCCGGTCGATCCACACAACAAACAGCCGGCCTTTGCCGAGGTGTCGCGCCTGGTGGAGGCCTGTGAGGCTGATGCGGTGGTGCTGGCGCGCTATATGCAAATCCTTCCGCCGCAGTTGTGCCAGGCGTTTGCCCACCGGGTGATCAATATCCACCACAGTTTCTTGCCCTCGTTTGTCGGTGCCAAGCCTTACCACCAGGCCTCGTTGCGCGGGGTCAAGTTGATCGGTGCCACCTGCCACTATGTGACCGAAGAGCTGGATGCCGGCCCGATCATCGAGCAGGACGTGGCGCGGGTAACCCACCGCGACAGCATCGAAGATATGGTGCGCCTGGGTAAGGATGTGGAAAAGAGAGTGCTGGCTCGTGGTCTACGCTTTCACTTGGAAGACCGGGTATTGGTGCATAACAACAAGACCGTGTTGTTCGACTGATCGACAGCAGGGCTTAAGGGGATAGGCAATGTTGAAGTCAATTAAAGTGCGCGATTGCATGACCAGCCATCCGGTGAGTTTTCCTGCCGATACCGACCTTATGCGCGCGATAGAGCTGTTGCTTGAGCATCGCCTGTCGGCGGCTCCGGTGGTCGATGAGCACGGTTTGCTGGTGGGGCTGCTGTCTGAGGGCGATTGCCTGCGCGGCATGCTTTCGGGCTCCTATTACGATGCAATAGGCGGCAGCGTGGGCGCTTATATGGCCACCGCCGTGGAGAGTGTCGGCCCGGATGCGGACATTATCGAGGTGGCAGGGCGCTTTATCGACGGTGGTCGGCATCGCCTGCCGGTGGTCGAGGATGGCCGTCTGTTGGGCCTGGTTAGCCGCCATGATGTGTTGCGTGCGATCAAGGCGTTCGCCCAGCACGACGCCCGTTAGCGGATAGTCGCGCAGGAGAGCATCGATGAACGATCCCCTGTCCCGCGCGGCGGCCCATGCCCCGCGCATGCTCGGTGAGGGCTGTACGCGGCGCTACGACCCGCAGGCGCTGAGTGAGGAGGATGGCACCGAGTTCGCCGAGGCGGCGGCGCTGTGGCAGCAATTGCAGTCCATGTCCGAACCGCCGCCCGCCACACCCGATAAGGGCGCGGCAGGCGAGGCCTGAGTCAGATGCGGAAGCTGTCCACCAGTTGCTTGAGGCGGGTGGCCTGCTGTTGCAGGTCATCACAGGCGCGCAGGGTGGCTTGCAGGTTTTCCACCCCATGCTGATTGAGTGTGTTGATCTCGGTGATGTCGACGTTCAGCGATTCCACTACTGAGGTCTGTTCTTCGGTGGCGGTGGCCACTGACTGGTTCATCCCATCGATCTCGCCGATGCGCTCGGTGACGCTGCTCAGGCGCTCGCCGGCCTGGTTGGCAATCTCCACGCTTTCTTCGCTGTAGCGCTGGCTTTCGGTCATGGTGATGACCGAGTCGCGCGAGCCAACCTGCAGCTCTTCGATCATCTGCTGGATTTCCTGGGCCGACTCCTGGGTGCGGTGGGCGAGGTTGCGCACTTCGTCGGCGACCACGGCAAAACCCCGGCCGGCTTCACCGGCACGGGCGGCCTCGATGGCCGCGTTGAGGGCCAGCAGGTTGGTTTGCTGGGAAATGCTTTTGATCACCTCAAGGATCTGGCCGATATTCACCGTCTTGCCGTTGAGGGTCTCGATGTTGCTGCATGAGGTGCTGATCTTGCTCGACAGTTCGCTCATGGCGACGATGGTTTTTTCCACCACCTGACGGCCATCTTCGGCCAGATGACGGGCATCGGAGGCCTGGTTCGAGGCTTGCGCGGCGTTGCGCGCAATCTCCTGGGCGGCGGCGCCCAGCTCATTGATGGCGGCGGCCACGCTGTGGGTGCGGTTGGCCTGCTCGTCGGAGTTGGCCATCGAGGAGGTTGAGGCGTTGACCACCAGCTTGGCCACTTCGTTGAGCCGGCCGGTGGTTGAGGACACTTCGCGGATCGAGCTGTGAATGCGCTCGACAAACTGGTTGAAGGAGCTGGCCATCTGGCCGAATTCGTCTTGCGAGTGGATTTCCAGGCGCTTGGTCAGGTCGCCTTCGCCCTTGGCGATGTCCTGCATGGCCTTGCCCATGGTGAGCAGGGGGCGCATCAGCACCTGAATCAGCAGGCTGAGGAGGAAGATGATGCTGATCACGCCGATCAACATGGCGATGATCGCCGAGGTGCGAAAACTGCTGAGCATGGCGTAGGCCTTGGCCTTGTCGATGCTCAGGCCAACATGCCAGGTCACGCCCGGCAGGCCCTTGACCGGGGCGAAGGTGAGCAGGCGAGTGACGCCGTCCAGTTCAACTTCGCTGAGCTCCTGGGTGATTCGCGGGGTGTCCTTGGGGAACACGTCGCGCAGGCTCTTCATCACCATGTCCTGGTTTGGATGCACCAGGATCTTGCCGTCGGAGCTGACCAGGAAGGCATAACCCATGCCGTCGAAGTCCAGGGAGTTGATGATCTGCACCAGGGTTTGCAGGCTCAGGTCGCCACCCACCACGCCGGATGCCTGGGCGGGGGTGGCGATGGTGATGATCAGTTGCTTGGTTGAGGCATCGACGTAGGGCTCGGTCAGGGTGGTGCCGCCAGCGGTCATGGCATCCTTGTACCAAGGGCGGGTGCGTGGGTCGTAGTCGGCCGGCATGTCGTCATTGGGGCGCATGGTGAAGCTGCCGTCGGCGCTGCCCAGGTAGGTGTAGATAAAGGTCGAGGCCAGGGCCTTTTGCTCCAGCAGGCGCGGGACGGCCTCGGCGGTTGGGTTGCTGGCGATGTTTTGCGCCGCGCTTTCCACCAGGAGGATGCGCCCGGACAACCAGTTTTGAATGTTGTTGGCGGTGACCGTGCCCATTTCATTCAGGTAGCTGTCCAGGTCGCTGCTGATCGCATTGCGTTGTTGATAGTCGCCATACAGGGTGAACAGCGAGAATGCCGCAGCCACCACCAGGGAGGCGGCAAGCAAGATTTTCTGGCGAAATTTCAAGTTCATGGCAATGACCGCGCTTATGTTTGTTAGAAGACAGCCGCTTCAGGCGCCTAGGCGCTCGGGCTATGCTGTATGTCTCGGCATATATCCAGTAAAGCTTTAACCCATGGGAAGGCAAGATGACTGAAAATGTCGCATTTGTTTTAGGTGCCGATCTGGCGGGGCAAGCGGTGGCTCAATCACTGCGCTTGTGCAATCGCCATGGCCTGATCGCGGGTGCCACTGGCACGGGCAAGACGGTGACCCTGCAGCGCCTCGCCGAGGCGTTTAGCGACGCCGGGGTGGCGGTGTTTGCCGCCGATGTCAAAGGCGATTTGTGCGGCCTGGGCGCCAGCGGCAACCCGCAGGGCAAGATTGCCGAGCGGATTGCCAGCATGCCCTGGCTGCAGCACCGGCCCCAGGGTTATCCGCTGACCTTGTGGGACGTCAACGGCCAGAGCGGTCACCCCCTGCGCACCACCCTCAGCGAGCTGGGCCCGCTGCTGTTGGGCAACCTGTTGGAGCTGAGCGACAGCCAGCAGGCGGCGCTGTATGCAACCTTCAAGGTGGCGGATCGTGAGGGCCTGTTGCTGCTCGATCTGAAGGACTTGAAGGCGCTGCTCAATCACCTGGCGGCCCACCCCGAGATGCTTGGCGAGGATAAGCCGCTGTTTACCGGCGCCTCCGGCCAGGCCTTGCTGCGGCGTCTGGCGACCCTCGAGCAGCAGGGCGTGGAGGCCCTGTTTGGCGAGCCGGCGCTGCAACTGGAAGACATTCTGCGTTGCGAGGCCGATGGTCGCGGGCGCATTCACTTGCTCGACGCCAGCCGCCTGGTGCATGAAGCGCCGAAGGTTTATGCGACCTTCCTGTTGTGGCTGCTGGCCGAACTGTTCGAGCAACTGCCCGAGCGCGGCGATGCCGACAAGCCAGTCCTGGCGCTGTTTTTTGATGAGGCTCACCTGCTCTTTGCCGACACGCCCAAGGTCTTGCAGGAGCGTTTGCAGCAGGTGGTGCGCTTGATTCGCTCCAAGGGCGTGGGGGTGTTTTTCGTCACCCAGTCGCCGGCCGATTTGCCCGATGAAGTGCTGGCCCAGCTGGGCTTGCGCATCCAGCATGGCTTGCGCGCCTTTACCGCCAAGGAGCAGAAATCCCTGCGCGCGGTGGCCGATGGCTTTCGCCCCAATCCGGCCTTCGACACCCTGACGGTGCTGACCGAGCTGGGCATCGGTGAAGCCTTGGTTGGCACGTTGGAGGACAAAGGCACGCCGGCCATGGTTCAGCGCGTGGCCATTGCCCCGCCGCAGTCGCGTATCGGTCCGCTGAGCGAGGCCGAGCGTGGGCAGTTGGTTCGCCAGTCGCCGCAAGCCGGGCGCTATGATCGGCCGATTGATCGTGAGTCGGCCTATGAAATGCTGCTGGCGCGGGCGGCGCAAACCCCTGCGGCGGCACCGAGCAAACCGGACGAGGCGGGCGATAGCCTGACTGAGATGGCCGGCGGCCTGCTCGGCAGTTTCGCCAGCCAGGCGTTGAAAACGGCGGCGCGGCAGATGGCCAATCAGGTCGGTCGCGAGCTGGTGCGCGGCTTGCTGGGGTCGTTGCTGGGCGGCAAGCGCCGCTAGCAACTGAGCGGCGGGTGTTACTGCCAGCCGCTGAGGGTCTGTTCCCGTTTCATCGCGAGCCGCGTTGCCGCGCGAAATGGTCCCCGGTTAGGCGCAGGGCGCAGATAATGGTCATTCCCTTATCAAGCCCTGCAACAACAGCGGGGGCCATTTCTCGCGCAACCCGAAGGGC
>Ga0209343_10001646_pt1 | contig 29797 bp, 22 predicted proteins | sample RifCSPlowO2_02_FD_184026 | JGI IMG/M metagenome (GOLD analysis project Ga0209343, IMG submission 184026) | Groundwater microbial communities from Rifle, Colorado - Rifle CSP2_plank lowO2_0.2 (SPAdes) (version 2) | ecosystem: Environmental > Aquatic > Deep subsurface > Groundwater | place... | reverse complement strand
CCGTATCGCTGCGGAAACTCCAACAATTCGTGGATGCCGGACACGAGATCATCCTCGTAATAGGAAGCTTCACCGCGATGATTGGCGATCCCTCTGGGCGCGATGAACTGCGACAACCGCTGACACGCAAGCAGATCGAGGAAAACTTCCATACCTACAAAGAGCAAGCAGCGAAGGTTCTGGATTTCTCCAAAATCACGGTGCGATATAACCACGAATGGCTCGAAAAACTGACACCGGAGCTCATGGTCAAGCTTGCAAGCCACTTCACCAAGCAACAAATGGAACAGCGCGAGATGTTCGCCCGTCGTGAGAAAGAGGGAAAACCCATCCATCTCTCGGAGTTCATCTACCCTCTCCTCGTCGGGTATGACTCCGTTGTCCTCAATGTTGATTGCGAACTGGGAGGCTCCGACCAGGAATTCAACATGCTCTGTGGTCGTCACTTGCAGCAGGTTTTCGGGAAGCGCGAGAAGTTTGTGCTCACTCTGAAGCTCCTCGAAGGAACCGACGGGCGCAAAATGAGTAAGACGTACGAAAACTGCATCTATCTGGAAGACTCACCGAACGAGATGTTCGGCAAACTCATGTCGATCAAGGACTCCCTCATGGAAACCTACTTCGAGTGCTGCACCGATGTACCGATGGATGAAGTTCGTGTCATCCTGAGCTCGTCGAAGGATGGCATGGGCCCACGCGATGCGAAAGCCCGCCTCGCACGCGCAATCGTTACCCTATACCACGGAGCGAAAGAAGCCGATGCTGCGGAGAAGGAATTTACGAATGTATTTTCCAAAGGCAAATTACCAAAGGAAATTCCAGAAATAATTTCAACGGGGGACGACCCCCTGGGGGAGCTTGTTAAGAGTGGGCTAGTATCCTCAAAATCTGATGCAAGAAGGCTACTAAAAGAAAAAGGTATCAAGCTTTTAGACGAGCAGGGCAACACTATCTTGGTGACAGAATTGGAAAGCGAACTAGGAGAAGCAATGGCCAAAACTTTCAACCAAAAACATAGTGCGATTGTAAAAATTGGTAAGAAAAAATTTCTCCGCTTCATCGTTTCTAAAAGCTTTACAGATATTTTTCCAGATTCGGTGCCAAATTATCCACCCAAAGTATGAGAAAGAGGCTCTCGCATTCGTGAATAGGGTAGGGGAGTTGGCGGAACAGGAAGGACACCATCCGGATATCCACATTCACTGGAACCGCGTAACGAGAGAAACGTCAATGAATTTTCACGTCTATTCCATGAAACTTCCGATGCACATCTTTGAGCTGCGGATTGGTGACATGAGTATAGATCTGCGTCGTCGAAAGATCTTTATGACCCAAAAGCTCCTGGATAGACCGTAAATCCGCACCATTCTGCAACAAGTTCGTCGCAAAGGAATGCCGCAGGGTGTGCGGGGATGGGGAAGATACAATCCCCGCCTGCCGAGCGTACTTCTTCACGAGAACATAGATTGATATCCGTGAGAGACGGAATTCCTCCCCCGGAGGCAGGGCAGTGACTGCCTGCTGATGACTGCGAATGAAGAGCGGAACCAAATGATCGAGCCGGATATCGAGGTAAGCACGAAGCGCAGTAACGGCACGATCGGAGAGGAATACCACACGAATCTTCCCCCGCTTCCCGCGCACGGAAATCTCCCGCGTCTGAAAGTTGATGTCCTTGCCGTTGAGACTGCGAAGTTCGGCGAGGCGCAGCCCTGTCGAGAAGAAAAGTTCGAGAATCGCCCTGTCCCGCTTCCCCTCCTTCGTCGAAGGATCCGGCGCCGTGAGGAGCCGCTCCAGCTCCTCCATGAAGAGGACCTTCACCTGTCGCTGCTCCTCCTTGAAACGCGTTACCCGATCCGGTGGGTAAATCTCCATCTCCTCCTCCTGAATGAGATACCGAAGAAATGCCCGAAGGACGGTGAGATGGTGATTCTTCGTCCGTACAGCGAGCTCTCGCTTATCGCGCGTCCTATAGATATGAAGGTTCGCCTTATACAGGCGTACTGACACCTTCGAAACGTCCTTTGGATCACTTACTTCGCCAATTTTCATGTAAAGACCTAAAGAACGATGGTATGCCGCCACCGTGAGCGGAGACTTATTTTCTTCTGACCGGAGGTACACGAGGTACCGCTCTATTGCTCGTGCAAGAACGGATGAATGGGGGAGAGGAGGGTTTTCCACATCTTTCATACTTAACATAATGCATTTTATGTTTATAGAATCAATGGACAGACTAAACATAATGCACGGAAACACCTGATACCATCCCATGCCGCAGAAGCCAACAAGAGCCGGGATGGCGAAGCAAGTGGCTTCACTGCTCTGTAATAACAATATGCGATGGTATCGTCGATATCCTGGTATTCCATGGTGGCCAGAGAGAAATTTCTGCTTTTTGCACTTCCGGCATGTTCCGGAGAATTTGGAGCGCATCCCTCTGCGAAAGTCCAGCAATTTTTTCGCGAACACGGCGACCAAACACGACCCCTGTGGGAGAGAATTGATCGAGCACATACCGTTCTTTCCCGTTTAGATCCACAGTTAGCTTGACCCACGAGATATCATCTGCGTAATCAATCACATGAACGGTTAATCTGTCCCTCTGGAAGGTATCTGGCATAATCTCCCTCTCATCGCGCACATGTGCCGTCAGTTCATCAGACAAGAGATCAAGAAGAGCCTGGGCATCATAGGCAAGAACTGTGTACGTAATGCGTCCCTCCACGGGAACCGTGCGTACTTCCTCACCAATGAACTGCTTAGGAAGAATGAAATCTGCATATGTAAGCCGAGTAAGTTCTGGGTAATAAAGAATCTCCAGCCACGCATTTTCCTTTTGGGCATTCCATAAAACACGTTCTTCCTCAACCATCTGTTTGGCGGCTGTCAGGAGTTCCTGCTCAAGCATGCGCTGCGCCGCCTGCAAATCCTCCGCGCGGAGCACTGTGCTGTAGAGTGTCGTTCCCCCCGTTCCCGCCTGCAAATTTTCACCATAGACACGCGTTCGCTCTTCCTTGGAAAGACCGGGGATTTCCCATTTGAGACCGGCAGGAATATTCCCCCGCTCACCAATGATCTCTCCGTACACATCAAACTCATCCGCCTTCGCACGCACGCGAGAGGTCCCCCCCACAGGAATCCGTACACTCTCCTGAAGACGAACAATGACGCCAGCTTGATTCATAAAACGCGTCCCTTTCTGAAAAGAATACTCTTCCGCCGATGTATTAACGATAGTCATCCAAACCTCTGCAGACATCCCCATAAATTTCTTACTTATCTGGTCGAACGTCACTGTCTCCTGCAACACAGCAGTCAGAGGAATAAGAGGCAGCACCCGCACGCGGCGCGGGACATCCGCAAGAGAACCAGAAAGAACAAGGAAAATATTCGCCGTACGGCTAATGGTGTCCTCCCTGGACATTACTCGCACTTCTGCAGATGGAAGAAGACGTCCTACAACAAAGAAAAACAGAAGAACACTTACTCCAACCAGGCAAAATACACGTAGCCGTGGAAGGGGAAAGAGGCCACCATCAAAATACGCATGAAGCTTAGCCTGTGTAGAAGAAATGATTGTCACAGAGACAGGGCTTCCAGTGCGTGAAATTGCCTCCCTGAGAGAAACTCAAGCATAGCTCCCCCACCCGTGCTCACGAACGAGTACGGGGAGAGATCCAGACCGCAGCGCTTGTGAAAATCCAGCGTGTCGCCGCCTCCCACAATCGACGCAACTCCCCTCTCCCGCGTCGCGCGTGCGATGGCTTCCGCAAGCCGCCGCGTGCCGCGGGAAAACGTGGGAACTTCATAGATTCCCACCGGCCCGTTCCACACCACCATTCCCGACGCCGCGATGCGCACGGCGTACCGCTCCGCCGTCACCGAGCCGATGTCATAGATCGCCATGTCGCCCTCGATATCCTCCAAAGGAATGTCCAGCGTGGCGGCCCCCTCCTTCGGCTCGCTCGCCACCACCGCATCGCGAGGAACGTGAATGTCTGCCAAGTCCTCTTTCTCCCCCTCCAACATGAACTCCTGTGCCCGCGGCACGAACGCCGGCTCATACTTCGATCGGCCGACTGCAAACCCCCGCGCGGCAATGAACGTGTTCGCGATTGTTCCACCGAGGAGAATGTCATCCGCAGATGTGAGAAACGACGCAATAACGGGAATTTTCGTTTCCATCTTCGCCCCCCCAATAATGACCGTCAAAGGCCGGCGCGGATCCTCGAGAACGGATGAGAGATGCCGCACCTCCTCCGCGCAACGGATGCCCATGTACGACGGCAAGAGCTTCGCCACCCAAACCATGCTCGCATCCGACCGGTGCATATTCGGAAAGGCATCATTGACATACAAATCGCCAAGGTGCGCGAGCTCCTTGGCAAACGCGGGGTCGTTCTTCTTCTCCCCCTTATGGAAGCGGAGATTTTCGAGGAGGAGAACCTGACCGGGGCGAAGGGCCAGAGCAAGGGCCAGGGTTTCTGGACCCACGCACGACGGGGCAAATGCAACAGAGACATTGAGGAGTTTCTCAAGGACTGGAACAAGTGGTTTCTGGCTGAATACAGCCTCAAACCCCTCCCCCTTCGGCCGGCCCTGATGCGCGAGGAGAATGAGGGACGCCCCCGCATCGAGGATGGCGCGCATGGTGGAAAGCACCGCCCGTACGCGCTCCGCATCGAGAACACGGCCATGCTCCATGGGAACATCGAACCCCGCCCGCAACAGCACACGCTTCCCCCGCATGTCCGCCTGATCAAGAGTCCGATACTGCATGGATCAATAATACAGAACTATTGCTACACTTATATACATGTTGTTCTGGACTCCTGTACTAGCCTTCACGCTCTGCGTCATTCTCCACGCTGCTGCAACGTACATCTTTCCGCGTATTGGCCTCCTCGACTTCCCCGAGCGCTACAGCCTCCGCCGCCTACGACTCCCCTACCCCACAGGAATTGTTGCCATCCTCGTATTCCTCATTTTCTTTATCCTCGTCACCCCCATTCTCAATTCTCAATTCTCAATTCTTAATTCCCAAAACACCGGCATCATCGCCGGCATCCTCCTCCTCGGACTCGTCTCTTTCATCGACGACCGCACTCCCCTCCCCCCCTCCTTCCGTCTCGCAATCCAGATCATTGCCGCCATCATCATTTTTGCAACCGGAAGCCGCATATACACCATCACCAACCCACTGGAATACCTGACAGGAATCCCCTACCTCAAACTCGATGCGATTGACATCCCATCGCAATTTTCAATTTTCAATTTTCAATTTTCAATTTTCCTCACTCCCCTCCCCCTCCTCTCCGGCATATTCACAGTAACATGGCTCTGCCTCGCCATGAATGCCCTCAACTGGTTCGACGGCATCACGGGGCAAGTAAGCGGCCTTTCGGTGATCGGCTTCGCGGTGATCGGCCTCCTCGCGCTGAGCACACGCGTCAACCAGCCATCCGTTGCGCTCCTCGCCTTCATCCTCGCAAGCATCGCAGCAGGCTGCTTTCTATTTGACTTCCCACTACAACGGAATTTTCAATTCTCAATTCTTAATTTTCAATTTCCCCGCACCATTATGGGCGACACCGGCACGATGTTCTTCGGCCTCATGCTCGGCATCCTCACGATCTACGCCGGAGGAAAAGTTGCTACGGCATTCCTCGCCTTCGGCGTCCCCTTCACTGATTGCCTCATCGTCATTGCGCAACGCATCGTTGCCGGTCGCTCTCCTTTCTCCGGTAGCACGCAGGGCGAACATCTCCACCACCGCCTCCTTGCACGGGGATGGTCCGAACGACGCATTATTGGAATGAATATATTTTTCGGAATAGGATTTGGTGTCGCTGCACTATTTCTGAGCACGCTCGGAAAATTCCTCGCCGCATTCTTCCTCTTTGGCATCATACTCAGCATCTCAATACATACGCGACACCAAAAAATAATTCAACGCAATCCACAATAGGAAAAAAACACCTACTTTGGCAGTGGCGAATATATGGAAAAATCCTCCGTCGATACCGCGCAGGAGAACATCATGCTCGTTGATGCATACCTCATTCGTAACACTCTCGACACGGATTTTAACATCATCCACCAAGGAAACTCCGACTGGAATACGTATTCTCCGAAATACTACATCCCCAAAAATGAGATATGGGTTGACCATTGCTTCGCCGACGAAATCGAGTTTCTCCTTGCCAGTGATCGCATCATAGACTCGTTGCAAGCAGAATCACGGGCTGCTCTCATCACAGCACTCAGAAAAATCGGCTTCCTGCGAGGAGAACCGCCACCCCCATTCATCACTCAAAGAGAAACGCGCGGCCCCCTCACAATAGGCATTGTCGATGGGAAAATTGTACGAAGCTATCTGGACCCGGAGTTCGTCCTTGGGGGACACGACCTGGTGTACAACTACATCCCCAAAAATGAGGTATGGGTTGAAGGGAAAATGGACCCACGCGAGATACCCTTTGTTCTCGAACACGAGCTCGAGGAACGAAAACGCATGGATACAGAAGGATTGACCTACGACATCGCCCACGAATGCGCACTGGTGGCAGAGCGCATCCTCCGACGAAAAGAGGGGGCAGCCTTCCCTGGTGAACGGGCATACCCCTTCTACAACCTTTCTTCACGGGAGATCATCAAAAAATTCTATGTCGCGCAGCAACCGCGGAAAAGCCGGCCGGTCATGGTGAAACACTGCGAACAGAGCGAGAACATGTGCGGACCAGCCTCTCTGAAAATTGCGCTCTCCGCCTTTGGGAAGGAAATGACAGAAGGAGAACTCGCAGTACTCGCCAGTGCGTCCACAGAGCATGGGACGGAACATGAAGGTTTGGTGCGCGCAGCGCAGCATGTCGGTGCAACGGTGACAGAGAAAGAGCAAGGATTGCTCGCAGATGTCGAGCAGTACGTCAAACAGGGCATCCCAGTCATCGTCGGATGGTTCGACAGGGACGGAGACCACTACTCCGTCGTCATCGACATCACACCGGAATACGTCGTGCTCGCAGACCCGGCATGGGACATGCCAGAACGATTCATAAAGAGAGCATTCTTCGAAGAAGTGTGGTTCGACTTCGTCGGACCGGACAACGACCGGACATCGTGGAAATGGTATATGGCAATCTCCTTCCCACATATGCCACCAATAGCGCAAAAAAGTGACCAAGAGGTCAACAAGGCTATTTGACGCTCTTCAAGACCTCCCCTAAGATCGTCGGGCCTCTGTCAACAAGCTGCCGCACTCTAATGGACATCCTCCTCCTCCACGACGTCGCAACGGTCGGCAAGAAAAGCGATCTACTCACGGTGAAGAACGGTTTTGCGCTGAATTACCTCCTCCCACGCCGCCTCGCCATCGTCGCGACCCCCACCGTCCGCAAGCTCTACGCGGAAGCCATCAAGAAGCGCATGGAAGAGAAGGAACAAGAGAAAGCCCTGCAAGCCGGGGCAGCCGCCGCGCTTGCCGGAAAGTTCATCACCTTCACAAAGAAAACCACGAAGACCGGCAAGCTCTACGCGGCGATCTCCGAGAAAGCGATCAGCGAAGCACTGAAAGAACAGCACAACCTCGAGATCCCACCGGAGGCCATCGCAATCCCATCCCAAATCAAAGCCCTCGGCACCTTCACCGTCGCTATTACCATCGGTGCAGTGGAACAACCGTTGACCGTCAACATTACGGCGGAACAATCGAAAGGAAAATCATAGTAAAGGTCAGGCAAGCTATCAGCCATGCAAGAATGCATGGCCTGACCAGGGATAATGTTTTAGGTCAGGCATTCCTGCCTGACGAAGTACAGTATAATGATCCTATGGGCGGGTAGCTCAGTTGGTTAGAGCACAGGACTTATAAACCTGCGGTCGGTGGTTCAAGTCCACCCCCGCCCACCATCACCTTCACATTCTCCCGCACCCACACAGCAACTCCCTCCGGATCCCGCCGGAAAACGCCATCGAGGACATCGCCAGTCGGCGAAGGATGTAATCCTTTTCCCCAATTTCCACGACTGACACGAGGAAAGGAGACTTCCTGTGCAAACGCCAGAGGAGTGCGACTATTCCCCGGACGATACGCAGAGCCCGTTCCCGATTTCGCGCTCCCGCCAAAAGGGATCTGCGGCGCGGGTGCTCCTGTGCACCCATCGATCTTGCCATCATCACTACTCACGTAGACCACCCCCTGCGGCATCTGCGAACGCAGCCACTTTGCCTCACTCTCCGTGGGAGCAACCACCGTGGCGGTGAGGGCATACTCCAGATCGTTCGCACGGCAGAGAGCAGCATTGATCCCCTTCACTTCATTCCACCGCACGACTGGCGCAAAGACCTCCACCTTGTCCATCGTATCAAGATTCCCCTGCGGGACTTCGTAGAGTACCGGCACCATTGCATGCGGTAGACCCACAAAAGCATCCATTGCCTCCTCTATCGTTGCGGCCGTAAGAGGAACACCTCCCTCCTGCACAATCTGCATGAGGCTCGTGCGTACGGAGTTATGCATCTTCTGATCAATCAGCGATCCCATCTCCGCTTCCCCACCTTCGGCTGGACCGATTTTCACACGCTTCAGGCGCTCTGTAATGAGGAGTTTTAACATTGCCGCATTCCAGAGACTCAGACCATCGAATTCCCGCTCATCAACGGCAACAATGAATTCTTTGCACGATGAACACTTGTGCGCTTGCAGTCCTGTCACAGAATCAACAGCAGCATTGAGAAGATTCTGCAATGTCCCACCTTCCTGCTCGAGACGAGCGAAGAACTCATCCCACGCTTCCGCTGTCGGCTCATCATCCTCATGCCCTCCTGCGACGAGGAACGCATGGAGAGGTTTCATCGCCCCGTCCGGCAACCCCGTGATGACAAAGGGATTGTACCCGCCCGCCTCCGCCTGGAGTTTGTAATCGAGACGGCCAATCCCCTCCGGATCCTGCACCTTCTGAGCCTGGATTTTATGGAGATCTTTCGCAACTTTATGCGACCCCGTGAACTGGATGAGCTGCATATAGGGGTGCGCTGCAAGCGCCTCGGACATGGATTTGTCAATTTTCGCCGGATCAGGATCGTCGTGCGGAATCACGAACTGCACCCGTTCCGGCGGCACGCCGGCCTCCAGGAGTTTGTCGTACAGCCACTTGTACGTACCAACATTGCGGGCCGATGTATGGATGACGACGGAGTTCCCCATGAGGAGCGCACCCATCGTGTCCCCTGCCCCAATGCAACTAAAATTGAAGGGTTGCCAAATACCAACCACCCCATCGAGCGGTCGATATTCGAGCGTGGTATCGCCATTGCTACGTAAGAGTGATTCATTGTAACGCATCACCTCCTGCACCTCTCGATACTCCCGCCAGAAATCGAAGAGCTCCTGCATGTCACGATAGACCTCGAAACCCGTCTTCCCCTGACAGAGCGCCATGAGACCGGCGAGCGTCGCACGATCTTGGTATACACTTGCGATGAACTGGTCGATGACCTTTTGGCGCTCCGTAAAGTTCTCCTGTCCGTCCCACGTCGGGCATCGCTCCTCATCCATCGCAATGTCCATCACTTCTTCCACGCATTCACGCGGGAGAGGATTAATCGGCGCAAATGTCTCTGCTGGATCGTTCGGATTCGGATGGTGGTACACACGATCGGGATTCTCTACCGAAACCCCGGCAACGACCGAATGCATCGGCTGATTCAGGTACTCCCGCGCCTTCCGGAACCCCTCTTGCTTCTCCTCCGGAGGAAGCTTCGTATAGTCGATCGCCATGAGTCTCCCCCCTCGCTCGATGAACTCCTGCACCGTATCGAGATCCTCACTCTGGAGTTCCTTAGGAGAAAGGAGAGATTGAAGACGTTCACCAAGCTCAAGACGGATAGCGGGAGCCGGTACCTCCGTGACTGGAGGAATGGTGGCTACTGGGAGAGTATCGGACACTTCAGGCATAGAAGAAGGTGGAAAAGGGGGTGATACTACCATAGAGACATCTCATTGCAAGACTGACCCCCTTACTCCCATCACCCTTCACAAAGGGGGAGGGGCAGGGGGAGAGGGTACACGGTGAGGGGAGAAACTACCCGGCGAGCACAAGCTCCAACGCTTTCCGTAACCACAACCGCTGCACGGCAATCCTCTTCTCCATCGACCAGATCACAGGCGTCTCCGTGACAATAGTGTGATCAGTCCGGTGTTTCATTGTGTAGGCATCCAACGGCCCCACAACGTACTTGGCATTGCGAAACGCTTCGGAATAGGCGATGACCCCGCGATCATTCGCCTCCCGCCAAATCATCGGCAGCAAGCACACCGCTGCCCCATGCGGCAGCGCATCGATCAACTGCCGCCCGATGCGACGCCGGTGATCGCACATCCATTCGTATAGGTAACATGCACGGGGGTTCTCCTCTCCCTCTTCGCCCTCTTCTCGAGGTGCTTCGGGATTATCCTCGTGGAGATCGATGTGCAGACGAAACCGGCGCACATCGTTGCGCAGCCATTCCTCAAGCGCCGCCACCTCCGGCTGCGCGCTGCCGACGCCGAAGGAACGATTGAGATCCACGCCATTCATAGCACAACGCGTATCCGCCTCGAAACCACTCGGATTCACACACGGAAACACGACAAAATTACATCGATCGCCGTATTCCCGCACTCCGCTGTTGAGAAAATCCAGAAGCGCATACACGCCAGCCGGCTCATCGCCATGCACGCCGCCAGACACCAACACCGTCGGACGTTCGGGAGCGAATGCTGCTGGATACTGCACCGACAGTAAATGGTAATTGTGGGACCCGTATCGGAGTCGCCGTAGTGTCGTCACAGTTCCCACTTTCAATCCTGCCAGTGGACGCGTCACCTCCCTGTCGTAGGAGCGACGAATGGGGATATCGTCGTAGTTACGCGGAACGTGTTCGGAAGACATAGGAAGAAAATGTACTCGCCGAGAACAGGCTCCGTCTATCCCCTCCCACGTGGGGGGATCGATCCGCTACCCCTCTCCTGTTTCCTCTCCCCCGGGGAGAGGAAATCCTGGAAACCGTTTCAAAAAATCTCGCGCCTCCTTCTTCGTCGTAATTTGCCTCTGGATCTGCGCATCGTGCAGAGCTTTCAGCACCCCTCCCACCTTCTCCCCCGGCTGCATCCCCAAAATTTCCATCACCTCCTCCCCCGAGAGGAACGGCTTCTCCGGACGTGGGTGATGATCGAGGAACTGCTCCCGTAATTGAACAATTTTATTATACAAAGAAAAGTCCGCAGGATCGGTCCCCGCGATATCGAGCCACATCACCTGGAGGAGTTCCGGAAACCATGGATGGTAATACCAATATCCATGCCGCTCGAGAGGCATCTTTTCAAATGATCCCATCATCATGTGATGCTGGATGAGCCATGTAATTTTTTCTACCCGCCGCTCTGTGCACTGCAATCGTCGCAGTGCATGCGCAGCAATATCCGCAGATACACTTGCATGATGATCAAACCGGATACGTTCCTTGAGAGAAAAAGTCTGGACTTTCCCACAATCATGAAAGAGTGCAGCAAGTCGCACATCGATGCAGTCTTCCTCGCGGAAGGCTCGAGCACAGGCGAGAATATGCTCCCACACATCGCCCTCATGGTGATAATCAGTCGGTTGGGGAACCCCCTTACAGGCAGTGAGCTCCGGAAGAACGTAAGAAAGAATCCCCAGCTCCCGCAGATCCTCCAGTGCCATCGCTGGTCGCGGCCCGAGGAGTATCTTCGTCAGTTCCTCAAAAATACGCGCACCGGAGAGGACCTCGACCATGTTCGCCTGCTCTCGCAGCGCCGCATAGGTCTCCGGATGATACTGTCCTTTGAGGAAAGCGCGAAAACGCACTGCCCGCAGAAGCCGCAATGCGTCGTGCTTGATACGGATCGCCGGTTCCCCGATAAACCGAAGTAGCAACTCCCGTAGATCGGCTTCGCCGCCGAATGGATCGTAGAGTTCCCGGGAAATGGGATGGAAGTAGAGGGCATTCACCGTGAAGTCACGGCGCCGCGCATCGGCTTCCCGCGTACCGAACGCGACGGTTTCCGGACGACGCCCATCGGATGCCTCGTCATCTTCCCGGAACGTCGTCACCTCAAAGCGGCGCCGGCCGAGGAGGACATGCACGCTGCCGAACTCCTTCCCCTTGAGATCCGCCTGCGGAAAAAGCACGCATACGGCTTCCGGAGGAGCCGCCGTGCCGATATCGATGTCCTGCGGCACCTGCCCCAGGAGCATATCCCGCACGCATCCGCCGACCCACCACGTGTCGTACCCGGCATCTGTGAGCTTCTCAGTGATACGATACGCCCCATCCCCCTGCGGCGACGCCAGCGCTCGATCGGTAATTTCGCGAGAGAGAGACACGCGAGCATACTAAATGTCATCCTGAGCGAAGTCGAAGCTTTACGAAACACTCTTGATGGAGTGTCAAGAATAATTTACAAAAACACATGAGACACCACTACTGTCAAGTTCGCCAGACATTCCTTTTGACCAGCGGAAAAACCCTCCGTAGGGCACAAGATTGACTTGACACGTTCAGGTCACGTTCATTCACAGGAACGGCACTGACAAAAGGAGAAATCTCATGAACACGAAGAAGTGGAAAGGCGCGATCATCCGCGCTGATGGCGACCATCCTGGTCGCTTCGACCGCTTTCGCGGCCGCACAGGAAAAGAAGCCAGCTCCTCCCTCCGCCTCGGCTGACCTGAAAATCGGCAGCCCCGAGGACCTAGGCGAACACCTGCAGGCCACATCGGTGACCATCCGGGCGGGGTTCACCGAAGGGTCCAGCACCGTGTGCCGTGTCGTCGACGGCAGGACCTACCTCATCACGGCAGGACACGTGGTCGCGGGTCTGCGAAGTACCCGCGAAATCATTGATTCCAAGACGGGAACAAGGCGGATGGTCGTCGAATTCGATGACGCTTCCGTCATCCTCCAGTACCGCGACGACGAGGGACGGACCGTCGGCGATGTCCGATGGTTCGCCCGCATCGTGAAGTACTCGGATGCCGAGAATTGCGAGGACCTCGCGCTGATCGAGCTGCGACGGAAGGGAGCCTTCGACAAGTCGGCCTCCTTCTATCTCGACAAGAAACTTCCCCCTGTAGGCACGACGCTCTACCACATGGGTTCGCTCCTCGGACAATTCGGATCGAACTCCATGACCCGTGGCATCATGTCGCAGCACGGACGCGTGTACATGGGGAAAGTCTATGACCAGACCACGGTCGCTGCTTTCCCGGGAAGCTCCGGCGGTGGCGTCTACGACGGCAAAGGCAAGTATGTCGGCATGGTCGTCCGCGGAGCGGGCGAAACGTTTAATCTTATCGTTCCGGTGAGGCGACTGAAGGCATGGACGGAGCGGAACGGGATCCAATGGGCTCTCGATCATTCGCTCCCGGTACCGAGTGAGGAAGAACTCAAGAAACTCCACGCCGACGACAGCGGCTATTCGTTCTCTTCGGGAGAACGGGCCAAGGAAAACGGCAAGGATGCAAAGGATTTCCGCTTCCTGATCCGCCCTATCGGAACCAACGGTACGGGCCTCATGGAAGGAACCATCACCCCTCAGGACCCCCTGATCCTCCGAGTGATCAGAGAGTTCCGGAAGTAAGACAACTACTCGGAATCTCAGTGCCATTCCTGTGACCCCCCCCACCGACGGTCGGTGGGGGGGGTTTTTACGCGGAGCCAGACAGCACAAGCGCACCGATGCGGTTCGGATTCATCGGGCAAGCGAGTGCTGTCTGGCGCAGCAGCAGTGCTACACTCTTCACTATGAACCTCGCCATCAACGGCTTCGGCCGCATCGGGAGACAGGCGCTGCGCATCATCCTCACAAAACATCCGGACATCCGTTGCGTCCTCATCAACGACCTCACGGACGGGGAAACCCTCGCACATCTCTTCGAATTCGACTCGACATACGGCCGGTTCGACTGCGGCGGCGCGTGCTACAAAGACGGAATGCTCGCAAGCAAGTATGGGAAAATACGGACCACGGCCTGCAAGGATCCTCTCACGCTCCCCTACAAAGAACTGAAGGTCGACGTCGTTCTCGAATGCACAGGGAAATTCACAAAGCGTGACGAGGCCGCGCTCCATCTCACAGCGGGGGCTAAGAAGGCCATTGTCTCCGCCCCCTGTAAAGACACCGCCGATGGGACGTTCTGCCTCGGCGTGAACGAGGAAATGTACGACCCGAAGACCATGCATGTGATCAGCAACGCCTCCTGCACGACGAACTCTCTCGCCCCCATCGCGAAGGTGCTCGACGATGCATTCGGCATCGTCTCCGGCCTCATGACCACCGTCCACAGCTATACGAATGACCAGCGCATCCTCGATTTTCCCCACAAGGACTGGCGCCGGGCACGGAGCGCAGCGGAAAACATCATTCCGACAACGACGGGGGCGGCCAAGACGGTGGAGCTGGTCATTCCCACCCTCAAGGGGAAACTGAACGGTCTCGCCATCCGCGTCCCGACCCCAACAGTGAGTATTACGGATTTCGTCTGTGTCGTTGAAAAGAAGACCACACCGGAAGCTGTCAATGCCGCTCTTCGAAAAGCGGCAGAAGGAAAGATGAAAAACATCCTCGGGGTAGAAGACAAACCGCTCGTCAGTTCCGACTTCCGCGGGGATCCGCGCTCGAGCATCGTTGACAGCCTGAGCACCATGGTCACCAACAGTTCCCTGGTGAAAGTCCTCGCGTGGTACGACAACGAGTGGGGCTACAGTAATCGCTTAGTCGAACTAGCGAAATATATTGGGGAACGAATGTAATACCGAATGAAATAAAACATCTTTCAGTCAGAACCATGAGCCATCCGGCTCGAGTGCAGACCGACACGGTTCAGATTTGTCGGGCCAGCGAGAGCCGGATGGCGAAGGAGGAAACCGATCCATTACTTCTTCTCTTCCACCACCTCCCCTTCCACTACTTTCTCCTTCTTGTCCTCCGTAGCCTTGACAGAGGAGGATGAATCCTTTCCATCCTTCTTTCGCGCCTCCTCATACACCACCTTCCCAATCTCTTGAGCAGAAACAGCCAGCTCCTCCGTCGCTTTCTTGATATCCTCCACCGTTGCAGAATCCTTCTTCAGGAGATCCTTGAGATCATTCATCCTCGTATTCACCGTTTTCTTCACACTATCGGACAACTTCGCATCATGCTCGTGCATCTGTTTCTCGAGATTGAAGAGAAGCGCATCCGCCTGATTCCGTGCATCAATGCGCTCGCGCTTCTTCTTATCCTCCTCCATATGGAACTCCGCATCTTTCTTCATCTTTTCCACCTCTTCTTTACTAATCCCCGTCGACCCCTGGATCGTGATGTGTTGCTCCTTGCCTGTCCCATTATCTTTCGCTCTCACACTAAGGATACCATTACTATCGATATCGAACGTAACCTCGATTTGCGGTAACCCCCGAGGAGCGGGAGGAATACCATCGAGAATGAAACGACCAAGCGACTTGTTATCTCCGGCCATCTCGCGTTCCCCTTGCGTCACATGCACCTCAACAGAGGATTGGCTATCCGCAGCCGTCGAAAAAACTTGCGTCTTCGCCGTTGGAATCTTCGTATTGTGTTCGATCATCGTGGTTGCAACCCCACCGAGCGTTTCGATCCCAAGACGTAAGGGAGTCACATCGACGAGAACAATATCTTTATGAATATCACCCCCAAGCACCCCAGCTTGGATGGCAGCACCTATGGCAACCACTTCATCAGGATTCACACCCTGGTGGGGTTCCTTCCCGAAAAGCTCCTTTACCGTCGCAACCACCGCAGGCATGCGCGTCATCCCCCCAACGAGAACCACCTCATCGATGTCCCCTTTCTTCAGCTTGGCATTTTTGAGCGCCTTGAGACACGGTTCTTTGCTCCGCTCAACGAGGTCACTAACGAGCGCCTCCAACTTTGCGCGGGACAACTTGAGGAGAAGATGCTTGGGACCCGACGCATCGGCAGTGATGAATGGTAAGTTGATCTCCGTCTCTGTTGCGGAAGAGAGTTCGATCTTCGCCTTCTCCGCAGCTTCCTTCAGGCGCTGGAGCGCGATGCGGTCTTGGCTCAGATCGACCCCGTGTTCCTTCTTGAATTCGTGAAGAATCCAATCGATAATGTGCTGATCGAAGTCATCCCCGCCAAGGTGTGTGTCTCCATTCGTCGAAATCACCTCAAACACCCCATCACCAAGATCGAGCACGGAAACATCGAACGTGCCACCGCCAAGATCGTAGACGACAATCTTATGCTCTTTCGTCTTATCAAGACCATACGCAAGAGCAGCAGCAGTCGGCTCATTGATGATACGCACCACCTCAAGACCTGCAATCTCCCCTGCATCCTTCGTCGCCTGCCGCTGGGAATCATCGAAATATGCTGGGACAGTGATGACGGCCTTCTGCACGGTTGTCCCAAGGTATGCCTCTGCGTCGCGCTTGAGTTTCTGAAGTACTTTGGCACTGACTTCCTGCGGGAGCATTTCCTTCCCATGCACCACAATGACTGCACGGCCTTCCTTTCCCATCTTTACTTCAAATGGCATCCGCTTTGCCTCAGCCTGAACCTCCTCAAAGCGACGACCAATGAAGCGCTTTGCAGAGAAAATCGTATGCTTGGAATTCGTCACCGCCTGACGTTTCGCACTCACACCAACGAGCACTTCCGCATCCTTATAAGCAACGACCGACGGCGTTGTCCGATTCCCCTCTGCATTGGGAATCACCACAGATTCACCGCCCTCTATCACTGCAACGCAGGAATTCGTCGTGCCGAGGTCAATACCAATGATCTTTGACATAAAAAAGAGATGGAAAATAGACTATCACTCAGAAGTTTAGAGTGATAATTTCACCCAGTCAACACAAAAATTGGAACCGTGCGAAAATCACCTATAATTTAGATCTATGTTCCTCGATGAAGTGATCATCACAGCATGTGGAGGGGATGGAGGACGCGGGTCTGTCTCCTGGCGACGGGAAAAATATGTGCCAAAAGGAGGCCCTGATGGAGGGAATGGAGGAAATGGGGGGAACGTGTGTCTCGTCGCAGATGACAATACCGATACCCTCAGCGCCTTCGCCTCCCAGAAACGCTTCACGGCCGAAGATGGAAAAATGGGAGGAGGGAAAAAATGCCACGGAAGTGATGGAGATGATCTTGTCTTGAAAGTGCCCCATGGAACCCTCGTCTATGAAAAAAAGGAAGGGCGGGAAATCCCCTCCCACATGGAGGGGGAATTTGTTCTCCTGGCTGATCTCGAAAAATCTGGTGACCAAGTCACCATCGCCCGCGGCGGGCGCGGAGGCTGCGGCAACGCCTACTTCGTTAATTCCATTCGCCAACGCCCAGACTTTGCAGAGCTCGGCGAGCCGGGAGAGGAACGACAATACAAACTTGAACTGAAACTCATTGCCGACATCGGCATCATCGGACTTCCGAATGTCGGAAAATCAACATTAATCTCCGCCATAAGCTCCGCACGCCCACGCATTGCGGACTATCCGTTCACCACTCTCATCCCCAATCTTGGCGTCGTGAAAGTAGCGGACACGTCGTACATCGTCTGCGATATTCCCGGCCTCATCAAAGGAGCAAGTACGGGAAAAGGGTTAGGAGACCGCTTCCTCCGTCATATCGAACGATGTGGCCTCCTCGTCCATCTCCTCGACTGCGCTCACAGCGATACCATCGCCGAAGATTACCAAACCATTCGCAAGGAACTCACGGCATACTCCCCGCTCCTCGCAGAAAAACAAGAACTCGTCGTCATTAATAAAACTGACCTCATCCTTTCACCTCAGATATTGAAAGCCATCATTCAGTCACTTGAGCGAGAAAATATCGAAGTATTCTGTACTCTTTCGGCAGCAACAAAAAACGGCACAGAAGAGCTTAAGAAAAAGCTCCTCCCTTTAGTCATCGTGAAACGACAAAAACGCAACGCGCCAAGCAACGAGCGCCAAGCGCCCAGCAACAACGCGCTCCCAGTCCTACGCCCCCACCAGACTTCCTCACGCGCAAGCGGTTACCAGATCGCACAAGAAGGAACGACGGTGTACATTCGTGGCAAACGTATCGAGCAGATCGTTGCCATGACCGATACCAAGAATGCAAGTGCAGTCCGACGCCTTTTGCACATCCTCGATCGCATCGGCATTGTCGCTTCTCTCCGTTCCCTCAAACTTTCCCCGCAGCAGAGGATCTTCATCGGAAAAACGCGCATCGATCCCCTCCTATGATACCATGGTGGCATGCTTCTCCTGCTCCTCCCACTCCTCTCTCTCCTCTCTCTCCTCCAAAATATCACTCCACTCTCTGCCGAAGAGTCCGTCCTCCCAAACACCATCGTCATTGAACAACACAGCCCCAGTGGAACGATAGGAAAATGGACTCTTATCACACCAACAAATGAACAAATCACGAGTACTGAAGTACAAAATTCCCTGGAAAGACCGGCCGCGGGCAGCTACACTATCATGGCAACATCCCCGGAGGGAGCAAATGCAAAAATAAAAATATGGCTCTACAGTAATGGAGAAGTCTTACAAAACATTGACCGCTCACAGATGACATTTACATTCGCCGAAGGAGACGCTCTCCGCGTGAACATCCACTACATCCTCACCCGTGTCGGCACAGTCATCGTCCATAGTAATCCCAAAGAACTCTCCTTCGATCTCAAAGGACCGAACAGGATAGCGTTCACCGGAACAACGCCAGCCTCATTCCCATCCACGCCAGAGGGACAGTACAGCGTTAATTTCCGACCACTCGATGGATGTGTGAGCCCACCGACAAAATCCCTGTTCCTCGAGAAGGGAAGTCGCATCACCTTCTCCATCACCTTAATCTGCGAAGAAGCAGAGAGGAGGCGACAGGAGCATCTGGAAGAAAAGGAACAACTCGTCTCCGTGATCACTGATGGCACACGCAGAGAATTCCACGATATTCCACAAGACTCTTGGTTTGCTCCTTTCGTCTTTACAGCAGCAAAGTTTGGGATTATGGCGGGATACAAAGATGCGAACGGCACACCAACGGGAACATTCGGTCCCGAGCATCCCGTAACCCTTGCGGAGCTTTCCGCAATCACCCATCGCCTCGTTGGCATTTCTCCCACCAATCCTTCTAAACAACCGCAAAACTCGCGCGCGCGCCGCACATGGTTCTCACCATTCTTCGCATCGGCTGAACGGAAAGGATGGCTGGCATACATTGCGCCAAGAGTGGACCCATTGAAACCCGCCACCAGGGGAGAAGTCGTTGTGACCCTACTCCACGCTCTCGACATTCCGCTCCAGTGGCCAAAGATGGAACTCTTTTCTGACGTTGTAATCGAAACACCATTCGCAGCAGCAATCGAAACGGCATTTCAGGAGAACATCATCGCCGGTCACACGAATGCCCAAGGAGCGCCAACCGGTACTTTTGGTCCAGAGGAACCGGTGAACCGTGCAGAAATGGCAAAAATCGTTAGCGCGGTGCTGGAGCGGCTCCGGACGGAGACTTCGTCATCATCATCCACTCCGCCAGCACCGTAATGTCTCCAGCACCCATACAGAGGAGAATATCCCCCGAATGTAGAATCTCCTCATTGAGGAATGTCGCCGTTTCCTCGAGAGTAAAATCCCCGAAGACCTCACCTCCGCTCCCTTCCCGAACATCTTCAATAAAAGCAGAAAGATCGACCTCTTCCGTATCGTTCTCCGTACGCACGGCATAGATATAAGGAATAATGACAACAGGAACGCCGCGAAACACCTGGGGAAAGTCCCTGTAGAATTTTCGCGTGCGGTCATGGGTGTGGGGCTGAAAAACACAGACCATGCGACGCTCGGGATACCGCTCACGGAGCGCTTCGATGGTTACAAGAATTTCCCGCGGATGATGGGCGTAGTCGTCTATCACCAATACATCATCATCGCGTATTCCTTTCACCTCCATACGACGCCATGTTCCTTGGAAACATGCAAGAGAAGAGCGTGCCGCATCCATGGGAATCCCGAGGACCTGTGCCATCCCGAGAACAAGACGCGCATTTTCCTGCATGTGACGACCAGGAACAGAGAGAACAGGCAGAGGACAAACATCCGCATCAATCACGCGTCGCCCAGAAGATCCAGCGACACGGAGAGCAGCAGGATCATCCCCATGCACCACGAGAGAGCCCTCCGCTGGAAGAAGACGGAAAAACTCTCTAAACGCCTCCTCGTATGCGGAGACGTCTATGTAGTAATCGAAATGATCCCCATCGATCGTCGTGAGAAGAATGAGATCGGGAGAGAGAAAATGGAACGACTTCCGATACTCGCATGCCTCGAGGAGGAAGATCTCCCCTCCCCCCTTCCGCCAATTCTTGCCATCCAATTCCGGCACCATCGTCCCCACCACCACCGTAGGATCCTTCCCTGTGGAGAGCAGGACGCGCGCCGCCATCGCGGCCGTGGATGACTTTCCGTGCGTACCGCACACCGCAATCACAAATGACGGACGAGAGAGATCACCGAGTGCCTGAAAATATGAGAAAGAGGGAATGCCAAGTGCGTTGGCACGTTCACGCTCAGGATGATGAGAGGGAACAGCCTCGGAGTAGACGAAAAGATCCGTATCCGGCGGGAGAGCAGAGCCATCCTGCACCGTGGCCACCGTAATCCCCTGACCCATGAAATCGCCAAGAAGACGAGTACTTCCAGAGTCACTTCCAGAGACTCGGTGACCCAGTGCCTGCTGAAGAGAAGCGTAGGCGCTGAGTCCGATTCCCCCAATGCCACTGCAATAAATATTCATAGGGACAAAGCATACCCTACAATACAGACCGAATGCCTACACCCGGACAAAGCACGGAACCAATCCGGAAAAACCTCACGATCATGGCCGGACTCATTGTGGTGGGTCTCATGGCATTCGGTCTCACCATTTCCTTCTACCGGAATCTCCTTTTCGAACAAATCCTGCAAGAACTCGAAAATCGAAACAGCGTTTTACTCCAAGAAATCGAGCAGGGATACCGGGATCTCGAGTACTTTCGCTCCGCACAGTTCAAGGACAAATTCGCAAAGGAGAAGCTTGGCCGCGTAAACCCAGGAGAGAAAACTCTTCTGATTCTACGAACTCCGGAAACAACCGCTGAAGAAAAAGGTGTTCCCTCGTCAGAGGAGAAGCAACAGGCGCTCTATGAAGAATTTCTCCAACAAACCCCGGTTATCGAACACTGGATGCTCTATCTCTTCCACCGAGAGAAAATCAAGGACGTTCGTGGAGATCTGTGAGGAATGGCTCGAAGAGCATTTGCAGAATGCTGGCTGTAAATTGCCGTGCGCGTTCATATTCAGCCTGCTTCCCTTTGATGCTAAAAAATTCTTGGATGACGAATGTGGTGAGTTGCAGAAGAGAAAGATCGAGTGTGCCATCCGTTTGACGAATCGATGAAAGAATCTCTGTGTTTTCAATGAAAAGAACAATCTGGAGTCTGGTAATCCACTCAATAAGTGTTCGGTTCGTTTCCTGATCCAGTGACTGGTATGCAGTCAGTGCGGTTTCGAGAGCAACATTGCCATCCAATGCCTTCTCATCTGCTTCACGAAGGTACTCTTGGAGTACCACCAGACATGGCTCACTGATGAGAGAAAGAATAGCAAGAAGAAAAGGTGATGGACAATTTTTCGCACAAAGTTGAACGACGAGAGTGCTCAGATGCGCTCGCTGGTCGTCATTGAGAAACTGGAGAATGATGTCCACAACCGAACGGTCGCGTCGCTTCGCCTTGCGCTCCTCCCGATAGATCTGCTGGAGAACGGCGCCGGCGGCTGCGAAACGTTGTTTCGCTTCCTCGCTCAATTCCTCGGAAACCCCCGAACCACCTTCACCAGGTGTAAATGATTCAAGACCACCGACGTCAGACATGGGGATATCCTAGTGAGCCGGAGCAATCGTCACAATGGTACACCGGCGATTGCAGCCATGAAAATTGGGCAACTTGCGTTTCATAAACGTTACAGTGCCAGAAAGAGCCGCGTGAATAGTGCCGTCTCTTCCGATATAGGTATATGGGCCAGAATGGAAACGCAGACCTTTCTGCCGTAGAAGAACTTCTCCTGCTTGAACAACCTGCCCGCCAAACCGCTTCACGCCACGGCGTTTTGCGCGACTATCTCGCCCATTTGTGGTTGTCCCGCCAGCTTTCTTATGTGCCATGGCATCATTCTACCGTCCATGCTTTCGCTTGCAAAGGGAATTTTCTCCATGCAGAATAGTGTCTACGCCGCGCGGTGGAGCAGCCTGGTAGCTCGCCGGGCTCATAACCCGGAGGTCGCCGGTTCAAATCCGGCCCGCGCAACCATTAATCACGTTGCAACACACTGAGGAATGCCTCCTGCGTGAGCGTCACCTTCCCCATCTGCTTCATCCGCTTCTTGCCCTTTTTCTGCTTCTTGAGAAGCTTCTGTTTGCGGCTGACGTCACCACCGTAGAGATAGCCCGTGACATCCTTGCGCATTGCGCCGAGTGTTTCGCGCGCGACGACTTTGGCGCCAACCGCAGCTTGGATAGGGATTTCGAATTGCGCTTTTGGGAGAGCCTCCTTGAGGCGCTTGCAAACTATCGCGCCGACCGCGTGCGCCTCGCTCCTATGCACAATCGTACTCAGAGCCTCGGCCGGGTCGCCAAGGAGGAGAATCGCTAACTTCACGAGATCGCCAGCACGGTATTCCATCGGCTCGTAGCTCATCGACCCATAGCCGGACGTCGCTGATTTGAGCTTATCGAAGTAGTCGAGGATGATGGCCTGGAGCGGCACCTCGAATTTTAACAGTGCTCGGCCCGCATCGAGGTACTCGAGACCAAAGTACGTACCGCGCCGCTCCTGTGTGAGCGTCATAACGGCACCAACATCCTCTGAACGGCACACGATCTCGAGCGCGACCCAGGGCTCGCGGACTTCAGCGATGCACGAAGCGTCTGGGAAATCGGCGGGATTGCTGATCTGCGCAACATCGGGCTCATCGGACTTCAGAAGACTGCTGCGCACGACGCTCGCAGGTTGGCGGACACTCAGCTTCACCTCATAAAGCACGCTCGGCGCCGTGATCACAAGGTCGCAGTCGTACTCGCGCTCGAGACGCTCCTGGATGATGTCCATGTGGAGGAGACCAAGGAACCCACAGCGAAAACCGTTCCCAAGCGCGGCATTCCGCTCGTGTTCGATCTGGAGCGCTGCGTCATTGAGCGCTAGTTTCTCAAGCGCATCGCGAAGATCGTGGTAACCATCCGCTTCTGAGGGATACAAACCGGCGAACACCATCGGCTGCACATGCTTGTAGCCCGGGAGCGGATGCGCGGTCGCTTGATCGGCAATCGTGTCGCCAACCCGCACGAGCCCAACATCCTTCGCTCCGGTCACAACGTACCCGATCGATCCAGCTGGAAGTTCGTCATCTGCGATGTACTTCGGCGAGAAGTGCCCGACGTCCTGCACTTCGAAACGCCCCTTGGCGCCAAGCAAGAAAACCTCCTGCCCCTTCCTGAAGCTGCCGTCGAAGATGCGGACGTAGGCGACGACGCCGCGGTAAGTATCCATGACAGCGTCGAAAATCAGCGCCCGTGAGCTTGCCCCTCTCTCATTGGAAGAAGGTAGGGTGAGAGGCTGTGTACTTGGGATTCTCTCAATCACCGCTCGCAGCAGCTCCTCCACTCCCCTACCATCCTTCGCGGAAATGAGGAGGATGTCTTCCTTCTTGCAACCGAGCATGCGCCGAACTTCCTCGCTAACGCGCTCTGTATCCGCAGAGGGCAGATCGATTTTATTCAGCACGGGAATGATCGTCAGATCATGCTCCATCGCCATCGTGAGGACGGCGAGCGTCTGCGCCTGGATACCCTGCGACGCATCGACAAGCAGGATCACGCCTTCACAGGCAACGAGCGATCGGCTCACCTCATAACGGAAATCCGTGTGCCCCGGCGTGTCGATCAAATTCAGTTGAATCCCCTGATAGGACATACGCACTGGCGTGAGCTTAATCGTAATGCCTCGCTCACGTTCCAGATCCATCATATCGAGCGTTTGCTCCCTCATCTCGCGTTTCTTGAGCGTGCCGGTCACTTCGAGAAAGCGATCCGCCAACGTCGACTTCCCGTGATCAATATGCGCAATGATGCAGAAGTTCCTGATCTCCATGGAGCGCTATGATAGCAGGGCATTACGCAGTGCTTCCTCCCCCCCACGCACACGTTCCCGAAGATGTACAAGATCACGATCCTCATGATTGAGCGCATCAAACTTATCCCCTAGAACCTGCGGCACTGCCTCGAAAGATACCCCCAATACGAGAGCAACAATTCCGGCATGGTACCGCTGAGTGAGAAGAAAAGAGGATGAGGAAATAAATGCAGAGAGTTCCGAGAGGCTCCTTGGTTCCTGTACCCGCACCCCATCCCACCCTTCACCACGCATTTTCTCAGAACGATCCCAGAATTCTCGCGAGGAATTTCCACGTGGAATTATGAGCAATATTTTTGATCGAACAGCATCAACTGGTATTGCAGCGAAACTCGGACAGAGCCGGATATTCTTCGATATCATAAGAGAAAAAACAGGATCGAAACTTAGAATACATTTTTTATTCAAATTCCATCGCTCCACGCGCGCAAGAGACAACACATCGCGAACGCTGAGGAGTGCTGCTCTCCTCCCTACCCACCGGGCACACCATTCCCCTCGCCTTGTTCGGAAGGGTCCGACTCCCTGGAACGCAAGAAAAACAGGCTTCCGAATAAACGCCGCCAGAACAGCGTGCCACCACCAGAGAACAGGAGCCAACGAGGACTCTGTATCGGTAAAAAGACTCCCCCCTCCAAATACCACCCCATTGCACTGCCAATAGGCAAGAAGTGTCCGCCACCACGGAGTGAAGAAGGAACGAATCCCAAACGGTAACCGTGGAATCTCCACATGTTCCGGATTTGCAGATAACACTACCCATTCAATCTCGGGAAATCGTTGGAGAAAATACTCTTTCAATGCCTCATCCCCCACATTCCCGACCCCATAGTTCCCTATGAGAAGGTAGGTACGCATGAGACCACATATTCCCTCCCCCTCAGGGAGAGGACAAGGGGTTCGCTTCCTCGTGCTCCTTCGCATGTGACTCTTCCGATGTGATAAGGCGCTCTTGTAAACGCGAGGCCTTGCCAGAAATCCGACGGAGAAACATGAGCCGTGCGCGCCGCACCTTGGCAATCTTCCGCACTTCCACCCGCTCGATGCGCGGGGAATGGAGAGCATAGACCTTCTCGACCCCCACACCCGATACGGTGCGCCGAAGAGTGAACGACCGATCGGTCGGAACATGGCCATGGTGTACGGCAATAACCAGCCCCTCAAAAACCTGTACGCGCTCCTTCTCCCCTTCTTGAATCCGCTCATGCACCCGCACCGTATACCCCGACCGGATTTCCGGCCGTTCTTTGACAAATGCCTTGCTCTGTCCATGGATAACTGCCTGGGTCACAGGGGAATCCTACGGACTGCCACCACCCTGTCAAACGAAAACTGGATAGGTCCTCCCGGAGGAGGATCATCACTTCTTCCCCCTCGCCTCCTCAATCTGTGGCTGCATCTTATTGACGACAATCAAATGCCTGGGATCGCACAGGATCTCCGTCACAAAGCGATCTTTGAGGCTCAGGCGATAGAGGAAATCCGCCTCAGAGAAGATGGAATACTTCACATGGCGGTACTGTGCATCCTGAGAGAGAAGAGATTCCACCAGCTCTTTCCGAAGATTCCCGACAAGGAGAAGATCCACTTTGCTCTCCGTCCCACAGAAATTCCCGGCGAGGAGCACCAACTGCACATAGGGAAGATTACGAAGTCCATGGACGAGCGGACTCTCCCCTTGCACCACTTTGGAAAAGAGGGAACGAAGATCGCCGTACAAGAGAAAATCCTGCTCGACACGGTAATACTTCTTGCGATTACGGTGCCTGGCGCGGACGAGACCGACCCTCCGGAGATTCTCCAGTTCACGCCGGATCGAGTTGATCTGCTCACTGAGGAGGCGCGTCAGCTCACGGATGAAGTATTCGCGCTCGGGGTGAAGCAAGAACGTCGAGAGAAGCTTCACCCGGGTCTGCGAACTGAAGAGCGCCTTCAGAATGCTCGCCGAAGACATGTATACAGATAGTACTCAGTGCTCTCTCCTATGTGCAACAAATTTGATCACATTTACCGAAAAAAGCCAGTGAAAATGGTATGAGCTTGAGGAAAGATTACTGCAGGATTGAAGAGAAATTATTGAACAAAAAATTTGTTTAGTTATCCCCTCCACCTATGGGAGAGGGCAGCCGTTCGAAGCCATCATGCCCGAATGGGAGTGAGGGGGTCGATGAACAGCAGTCAGTGGCGGAGTTTTTCAGTATCTCCTATACTTAGGACGCTGTGTTTAAAATCTCCTCCACTGAAATTGCTCTGCTCGTTCTGTTTGCACTCACTGCAGATCTTTTCTCATTGTTACCAATCATCAATGTACTCGTGTCACTGGTGGTGTCGCCTATATTGTATCTCTACTGGAAAATAAAAAGGGTTCCGGCATTTCCCACCGTCATCGCAGGAACGATCGAACTCTTTCCACTGATAAGCATGCTCCCAGCCTTCACGGCAGGAGTTCTTGCAGTCGTACTCATGGACAGAATGACACACCAAAAATATCGGTGATTGTAATTGGAAAAATCACACTCTACAATACACCTACATATGCGCATGCGCCGGACATGGCGGGTCGTACTCGTTGGTACTTTTCTTCTGACCCCTCTCGCTCTCTATGCAGACAATGTAAATGTAGATGTAGATGTAGAAGAATGCAGCAACATCTCTGATGTATGCAATGATCAAAGCGATTGCTGTCCTAACAAAGATCTGATCTGCGGACCGGGAAATGTATGCTGTAAAGACATAGGTATAAAATGTACGGATAGCGATGAATGTTGCTTTGGAAACTGCAATAGTACATTCCTCGGCGAAGCAAGATGTGCCCACTGTAAATCAGTCGGAGAACCATGTCAGTTTCCACAAGAATGTTGCTATTCTTTTGGATTGATATGTTACGATAAGAAGTGCTGTAAAAAACCCGACCAAGACTGTAATAAAAACGCGGATTGCTGTTTTCAAGGTCAACAGGGGTCCAATGTCTGCATAAATGGTAAATGTAATTTACCTACCCCACCACCAGTGGATACTGCCTGTCGTATAGTTGGCAAAGATTGCAGTGAACATCCAGAAGAGCGCTGCTGTCAGCAACCCCTTCGCCTCAGGTGTTCCCCACAGACATCCAAATGCTGCATCATGGATAATCAGAGATGTTATCTCAAAGAGGATTGCTGCAGTGGCAACTGCGGCCCCGACAGAGTATGTGGATCAAACGTCGTCCCAACATGGTCACTACTTCCATTTCCAGACAATTCTTCTCTCACATTCCTGCAACCTTTCAGTTCCCAGCAGACGCTTGGCGCTATGTCCTACGTTTCTGCTGTCTGGAAATGGCTCATCGGCATCGGAGTGGGACTCGCCCTCCTCCGAATTGTCATCGGCGGCATCGAAATCATGAATTCTGGCGGGAATCCGGGTCTCCGTACAACTGCCAAAGACCACATACTGTGGGCAATCGTCGGACTCCTTATGCTCATTTTCGCAGGAACGATTCTCTCCACAATCGACCCATCGGCATTCGGTGTCGTCTAGTCCTCTATTCTCAAAACCTTGCAAGAAATAGACATATATGCTATTCTGGAAAGAATGCGTAAACACAAATATCGCTCCTCCATTGGAAAATGCGTCTGCGGAGGAATAGCCATTATCTTCCTTATCTCAATCGCCGTGACGCACGGCACAGTAGACCTGCTCTCCACCGCAATCATTGAAAAGGCACATGCTCTTGGCCTCCTCGCACAAGCCCCGCTTTGGGCCATAGTCGCACAAGGGATCTTGAAATTCATAAGGGATACAGCTTTGTGGTTAGCACAGAAGGCCTTCTTCGGATTACTCCTCGTAATCTTCATCGCAACACTAGGCCGCATCATTGTATGGACCATCTACACAATTTTCGTCAGCATCGCCGTCCCGCTCATATTCATAATGATCAAAATCGTCGAATCGACCGTTTCCTCCGCAAATGGGACCATCGCGTACTTTCTCTTTTACAGTCCAGATATACAATCTGTCATCCACCGAAACATCTGGACCGTCTCCCGCAACGCAGTGAACATCGGTTTCGCCGCCGTCTTCCTCTTCGGCGCCATCATGACCATCATCAAAGCGAACAAGGAATTCATCGATCGCTACGCGCTGAAGTTTCTCGCCGCCATCATCCTCGTGAACTTCTCCTGGTTCATCCCCGGCGTAATCGTCGACGCAGCATCTATTGGCACACGCGCCATCTTTTCCCTTAGCGCTCATGTGCCATGCAACAATTGCAAAGCAATCACAGGTGTTATCCTCAGAACCCTTGCCCCCCCAGGCTCCATCTGCCCTACTGCGCTGATCTGCGTCAAAATTGATCCAATCGGAGCAGGAAATCCTGCAAACTACGTTGTCAGCGGATTGACCACATTTTTGGCGCAAATCCTCCAACAGGGAGCAACGCTCAACCCAGATGCTGCCACATTATTTGAGCCATTATTGAACCTCGGCATCTTCACCAGCCCCGCATCATCGTTCACGGAAACAATAGAACTTGCCATGGGGCTGTTTCTCATCATGCTTGGTACAGGCTCGTACTTGATCATCCTAGCAGCCCTCGCTCTCGCCTTCATCATCCGCCTGCCAATCCTCTGGATCACCATGGGGTTCATGCCCTTCGTCGCGCTCGGGTTTGTCGCGGACTCCATCAAACCATTCACAGACAAAATATGGAAAAAGTTCCTATCTGCAGCCTTCATGCCCGTTATGGCCGGCATCCCTATCGCTGTAGGATTCATCGCGTTGCAAAGCATACAGAACGCTCCCGGAACAGCCGCTGCGCTGAATAACATTACCCTCACAACCAACGGAGTCCTTTCAGCCCTCCCCAATTTTCTGTTCATGGCCCTCTCAATCATCATCCTATGGATGGGGGTCTTCGCCGTTCTCCAATCGGATGAATATATCGGTATGGGGAGCGCTGCCATCAAAGCAACCGGCCAGAAATTGGGGAAAATCGGCGCCTACGGTTACAGCGCTGGAACTGTTGCGCTCTCAGGAGGATTCGGCGTCGCTATGGCAAAAAGACCATTGCAAGCCCTCAGCAGGACGGAGCGCGGGAAAAAATGGCTCGGTGCGGATAAAATCAATGTGGCATCAATGTTAGCCATCCCCGCGCAGATAATGAGAACACGACAGAAGCTGAGTCCGGATCAAATATTGGCAAACGCATGGGCGGGGAAACCGCTCTTTGGCGCAAAGACCATATCCACAGATAAAGCCGCCGCCGCAGCAAAGGAACTCAAGGAAACCAACCTCGGAAAACAGTTCCAACAGACCATACTAACGCTCGTAAACAAGAGTACACCAGAGTATAAGGAAGCAAGAAAGGAACTCCAGAGAATTCTTGATACCCTCGCAATAAAAGTCGGGGATTTCGATCGCTCAACTTCAGAGCAAATAGTTGATTCTGTGAAAAGAATCGTCGATGCGGACACCTCCATTGCCGGGAACCTGCCCTCCGACTGGCAGAATAATCTCATTATTAACCTCACCACACCCCCCCCCCCCCCCCCCCCCCC
>Ga0209343_10001645_pt1 | contig 29809 bp, 31 predicted proteins | sample RifCSPlowO2_02_FD_184026 | JGI IMG/M metagenome (GOLD analysis project Ga0209343, IMG submission 184026) | Groundwater microbial communities from Rifle, Colorado - Rifle CSP2_plank lowO2_0.2 (SPAdes) (version 2) | ecosystem: Environmental > Aquatic > Deep subsurface > Groundwater | place... | reverse complement strand
TTTTTGCCGAAATGTACGGAAAAGTAACAGGAGTTTTAAAAGGAAAGGGCGGTTCCATGCATCTTCTGTCACCTTCTACTGGCTTGATGGGGACCTCTGCAATTGTTGGCAGCACTTTGCCTTTGGCAGTAGGTAGTGCGTTTGCCAATGTATACCTTAAAAAAAAACAAATCTCGGCTGTTTTTTTTGGGGACGGGGCAGTTGATGAAGGTGTTTTTTGGGAAAGCTTAAATATCGCTTGTTCTAAAGGTCTTCCAGTACTTTTTATTTGCGAGGATAATGGATATGCCGTCCATACTCCAACATCCATAAGGAGGGGGTACAAAAGTTTAACCAATATAATTAGACAATATAATATTTCTGTATTTAAAACAGACACCACAGATACAGAAGATATTCATAATTTAGCCTTGAAGGCTATTGATTCAATCTCAAAAAAACATCAACCAGCCTTTATACAGTTAAAATATTATCGATATTTAGAACATGTCGGTACCCACGAAGATTTTAATGCTGGTTACCGAAGCAAAGAGGAATTCATTAAATGGCAAAAAAAGGATCCGGTAAAACTATTAAGAAACAAGATGAAAGATGTTAATATCAAAGAGGAAAATATTATCAAACTGGAAAACCATATAAACAAACAGGTGGAAAAAAGTTTTCAAAAAGCGCTGAAAGCTCCATTCCCTGAATCCTCGGAACTTTTAAAAAATACATTTTTATGAACAAACAATCTAATCCAATAACGAAAAAAATATCTTACCGAACTGCAATTAACCAAGCTCTTCGTCAGGAAATGGAGAGGGATAATAAAATTTTTACCTATGGAATTGATGTTGCGGATCATAAGCAGATATTTGGATCAACAGTTGGCCTTTTAGAAAAATTTGGTTCGGATCGTGTTTTTTCTACTCCACTCTCAGAAGAAGCATTACTAGGGTTTGGCCTAGGAGCAGCTATTAGTGGCCTAAGGCCAATTAATGTCCATATTAGAGTTGATTTTTTACTTTTAGCTATTAATCAGCTGATAAACATGGTTGCAAGTTATCACTACGGTTCAGATGGAAAATTACAAGTCCCTTTAGTTATCAGGGCAATTATCGGAAAAGGTTGGGGTCAATCATATCAACACAGTAAAAGTTTACAATCATTTTTTGCACATATCCCAGGCTTAAAAGTAGTTATGCCTACTACACCGGCTGATGCTAAGGGGTTATTAATATCTGCCATAAGAGATAATAATCCAGTTCTCGTTTTAGAACACCGGATGCTTTATGATGTTGAAGGCGAGGTACCTACAGAAACCATACCTACACCTCTGGGTAAAGGACAAATCCTCAAAACAGGAAAAGACATTACTATCGTTGCAACATCTTACTCTGTAGTTGAGGCAGTAAAAGCTGCACAAGTCTTGGAAAAAAGAGGAGTAAACGTTGAGGTAGTGGACCCTCGTTCAATTTATCCTTTAGATGAAGATCTTATTATAAAATCTGTTGAAAAAACTGGTCATTGCATCATTGCCGATTATGATTGGACTTTTTGTGGATTTTCCGCTGAATTAGCTACTAGAATTTATGAAAAATTATCTCATAAGTTAAAATCAAAGGTTGCGCGGTTAGGATTTGCCCCAACGCAATGTCCCTGCACAAGGCCTCTTGAGGATGAGTTTTATACTGACGCAATTGATTTGATAAGGATTGTAGAAAGAAAACTTAGCCTTAAAGAAATGGACTTATCGAATGAAATCTTTTACAACTACGAAAATAAATTTAGAGGACCTTTTTGATGAACAATAAAAAAACTTATAATTTAACCTCTAAGTCATTCGCTGAGATTTTTAGTGAAAGAGAAGATAATTTACCGCTTATTGTGAGAAATTTCATCATGAAAACAAACTTTAAATATAAGATTGTTGAAGGCAAAGAATATGAGACTGCTATTTTGAAGGTTATTAAAACCTTAGACTCGCATATCTTAAAAATTTCAGGATCCCACAGAATAAATGATTGGGAAAAAGGTTGGGAAGAACACCTAAAGAACTTTAACAAAAGTAATTATGACGTAAATCTTCTTGTCGCAAAATTTGCATCAAAAGGTACGTACATTAGACTCCAAGGGGATTTAATCAAACCGGAGAGTAATTCTTTTGAAAGCGATTTTGTAGCAGTAATTCGATATTATCTTTTTATCAAATATTTTAAAAAAGTAAACGCCTTTTACGAATTCGGGGCTGGTACTGGTGTAAATCTTGTAGCGGCAGCTGAAGTTTTTCCTCAGTTAAAATTGACAGGTTTAGATTGGGCTCAATCATCTGTAGATCTCATTAATACATTAAAAGAAAAATTACACATCAATGCTACCGGGAAGAAATTTGATATGTTTAACCCTGATAAAAAGTATCAGCTTGATAAAGACAGCTCAGTTTTAACTATTGGTGCACTTGAACAATTAGGAGAAAATTTTAAACCTTTTATAAACTACCTGCTAAAAAATAAACCTAAAGTTTGTATCCATATGGAAACACTTTATGAAATTTACGACCAGAATAATTTATTAGATTATTTAGCAACTAAATATTTGAAAAAAAGAAACTACTTAAAGGGTTTTTTGCCTTACTTAAAAAATCTGGAGAAAGATGGAAAAATTAAAATCTTTGAAATTAGAAGAACTTTTGGATCTCTTTATCATGAAGGATATACCTATATTGTTTGGAAACCGATTTAGCGCCTGTATTTAATTATTAAATTCTTTAATCATCTCTATATCATCCCTATCTACAGTTTTTACTCCTTTCACATAAGTAAAATGTGGTACCAACCTACCAGTTTCTTTATATCCTGCTCTTTTGTGAAGCTTAATAGAAACAAGATTGTCAGGAGCAAAAGTATTAACTAGTTTTTTAAGGCCAAGAAGCTTCGCTTGTTCATCAACGATTGCTTGCAAGTAGACTCCTAGTCCTATCTTTTGATATTTTTCGCTAACTGCCAAACCGGTCGTCGGCCTATCTGTTTTATATCTTTTCAAAAGACATACGCCAATTATCTGCTTGTTCTTTAAAAGCTTTAATACTGTCCAATCATCTTCTTTTTTCCAGTTTTTTATTTTATTAACTAGTTCTTTCGGATCTTTCGGGCGGGGACTGAAAAGAGGATAAGGAGGGAAAAAAACCCTTGCTTTTTCAGAAAGACTTTTAAAATAGAAGTTAAATAACTTTCGAGCGTCTTTTGTTTCTAAACGACTGACTTCAAGTTTTCCTAATAACTTGCACTGGATAGTAAGATGGTGGATAATTTTGTCCTTAATTTTAACTTCATTTACATCCTCTATTCCAGGAAGCGCTTTGAGTTGTGACTGAATATCTCTTTTACCCGAATTTTTATCCGATAGTAAAAGTTTCCTAACTTTCTCTATCGCTTCAAGCAAAGCGGCACAAATATATAACTCTTGTTCCTCATTCAAGAGTGGATGAAGGGGTGGACATAATAATCGCTTTCCAATATCTTCGGAAACAGGAAGTTTGGAACTATCACAATGTTTTGCAATATACGGCCATCTTTCATATACCGGAGGGTTGGAAATAGAACAAATAATGCCAAACTTTTCCTTCATTATTGAAATTATCTTGTCTCGTTTAGCGCCCGCCCACTGCGGAGGAACCAGTATTGAATAAACGTAATATAAGTGCTCACTATCTGAATTTTCGGTTGGTAATATTAGCTCAGGTACCCCGTCTAGTAGCTTTGAACGGCGATGTGCCGCTCCTCTGCGACGGCTATTCATTTCATCAAGCCTACTAAGCTGAACTAAACCTACAGAGGCTTGTACCTTAGTCATTTTATAATTACTGCCCCATTCATTTTCTCCTCCAAACTGTCTCAGATCTCGTAAGCGTTTATTTAACGTAGCATCATTAGTTGTAATCATTCCTCCTTCACCTAAAGTAGTCATAAGTTTTTGGGATTGGAAACTAAAAATAGTCATCCAACCCTTCGAGCCAATTTTTTCGCCTTTATACGTTCCTCCGCAGCAACGGGCGGCGTCGCTGATAACTTTTAGTGGACCATACTTAGGGTGGGAGTGTCTTTCGGCAATATCCAATAACTCATCTAAAGGAACAGGGAATCCGTTCATATGAACCGGAAATATAGCCCTAGTCTTTGGTGTTATTCTTTGTTCTACATCAGCTGGATCAAGATTTAAAGTTTTTGGATCAATATCACAAAAGACAACTTTTCCACCCTGTTTCAGTATTGCAAGATGAGCGGATTTATAATTTATTGCAGGACAGATTACCTCATCCCCTGGCTTTAAATCTAAACACATCATTGCCATATCTATTCCTGTCCCGCCACTGTTTGTGGCGATCGCGTATTTAGCACCGCAATATTGTGCAAAAGCCTTTTCAAACTCTTCAATAACTTTGGGATTTGGGCCAAACCCAACTGTCCAATCCATTGATTCTCGTAAGGTTTCAACAACAGCGTTAACTTCAGCTTCGGTGAACCAGCCTCCAAGATTCGGTTCACCATACCAAAGAACATGAGGTTTCGGTTTTCCTTTAGAAAGGATTTTTTTTCTTAATTGAAGATTAAGCATTGGTTCTACGTATATTTAGGCTTTGAAAATGAGAAGGCGTGGCAAATTTATAGTTCATCAGATTTTACCCTATGTTTTATAAGCGCCTTTTTGATATCACCGACATTTATAATATTGATTACTTCATCCATCGTAAAGTTTACCTTAAACTCATTTTCTAATTCTGTAACAAGCATCAACCCGTTAAATGAATCCCAGCTTTCAATAGTATCAGGAGAACTATCATCATTTATCTCTTTTTCATCAACTTCTAATACTTTAGATAGAATTTTTTTAAGCCTGCTCATTGATTATTTTTACTGCAGATCATTATATAGCAAGAAACCTCAGTAAGTCTAGGCTTTAGACCTACTTTTTTTATGGGTCTAGTTAACTTCCAAATTTTCTCCTGACTTATATTTCTGCGGATTTTGTATTAAATCTAAAATTACTTGTGCTACTTCAATTGGTTGAATTAATTTCCGATTCCTCCGTTTGTTTTTTTCTATTTCAATTAGTTTATCCGGAAAAGCTTTGATTAAATTTGTTTCAACAAAACTTGGTGATATACCAAAAACAGCAATATTAAATGGTTTAAGCTCTTTTGCTAAACATTTTGTAAAACCCAATAAACCATATTTAGCACTAATGTATGAAGACAGTCTAGTTGAAACATCCCCTTTAACAAGTAAACTCAAGATATTAATTATCATCCCCTGTTTTTGAATTTTCATTATTGGTATGATGGCTTGGGCTATATTGATACCACCTAGTAAAATAGCATCTATATCTTGTCTGAATTCCTCGACAGACAGATTCTCAATGGTTTTTAACTTCAAAGGAGGGGTGACAGAATTTATTACGATATCTATCTTTGTCTGCATTCTTAAAATATATGAAACTACTCTTTTGATATCTTTATTTTTACTCACATCACAAGTCAAAATATGCTCATTTTGACTCGCCTGTTTACTTTGGTATGAAGTCGAATAAACTATTATTCCTTTCTTTTCCAATTCGGAACAAATAAATTGTCCTATGCCTCCGCTGCCACCGAAAATTAACGCGATTTTATTCATCTATTCTAAAACCTTTACTTTGGCTAATCCTCGAATCACCATTTTTTTTTCAACTAGAATTTCTGTTTTTATATGTAGTATCTTCAAAGCCTTAACTTTATTCATCACTGTTCCCCTAACATTTATTTCTTGGTTGGGATAGATGGGTTTAAGGAATTCAATTTGTTGACTTAAATATAAACAATTTTTACCTGGACAATACATCCCCACCAATGTGGAAAATAAACTTGCAGCCAACATACCATAAACAATATTTTGCTTAAAAATTTTATGACCATGGTCAGGATTAATATGTAAGGGATTAAAATCTCCTGTAAGTCTGGCAAAAGATAAAATATCATCATTTGAGAAGACTCTATGAAAGCTATATTCCGACCCAATTTTAATTTGGGAGAATCTTAAGTCAGAAGGAGGAGGGAATTTATAATTCATCAGCTTTTATTCTTCACGTACTTCGGAGAATCATATTTTAACGCGCAGTCAAATTCCCAAGTTTCTATTTTACCTATTTTATTTACAAATGTAAAGTAATTATCCTTATAAAAATTTTCTGCCGGTGTATTCTTATCTGTTTTAATAAATTGTCCAATTACTTTTGGGATTTTTTGTTTTTTGGCTTCTTTAATTAAGTGGGAAAGAATAGATTCTTCAACTTTTCTACCTAAAACGCGACAACTGAGTAAAAAAGTATCGATTAGCCACGCTTGATCTTTTTTTTGAATAATAACCACCCCGGTTAATCCATAATCACCAAATTTGTCAATTATCTTGGCTGAAAGTACTAAATATTCTTTACTGGAATTAAATCTAATGATGTCCTCCTCTAAGTATCTTCTGGTTGTCATGTTGAATTGATTGGTCTTTTGAGATAGTTGAGATATTCTGGGTATACTAAATTCATTTGCTGGTTCAATTTCGATTGTCACCTGTAGATTTTTAACAAATTCATCAATATTGGAAACACTTTTTTCTAACTCTTGTCTTTTCTTCTCCAAGGTGTACGTTTTCCCCCTATTTTTATCTTCTTCAGTAATTTGTAAAGTATTAAAATCATTTATAGTAGCTAAAGTATCCAAATAAAGCGCTTTATCGTCTGGTAAATCCACCACTGTTACTTCTTTCAAATCCTTACGAATTAAATCTCTGTTGTAGGGATCATCATCCAAGAAGACAAAGCTATCTAATCCAATATTTAAGTGTTTCACAAGTGATTTCATATTCGTTACTTTATTTTGCCAATTTGCTTCGATAGCTGAAAAGTGTTTCTCCTTGAGTATCATATAAGGATGTGTTCTTAATACTTTCAAAACTTCAGCTAAATTATTTCTACTATTGATAGAAAGTATTATGCCTCTTTGATGAAGAGACAGTAGATATTTTTGGAATTCCCAATAAGATCTACCTGTGGGAGTAGGTCCTAATTGAATTCCTGATAATCCCACTTCACCCAAAATTCCCCCCCAGAGAGTATTATCTAAGTCCAAAACTATACATTTTTTTACCATTGAAACTAAAGGTTTTATATATCCTAGGTATTCATCACAAAGCTCTATTAAATAATTTGCTGACAGCCTCATATCTGCTAGGTAATACATTTTGTAATCCAAAGTATTCTTAGTCCCATTCCTAGAACAAAAAGAGTCGTAGTCCAAAACAAAGAGGTTGTGATCATTCATACTCATACCCTGTAAATTGTTGTTTAAATATCTGATAGAATCATGAAAACCAAATTTCTGCTTATTTTCTAATATTCCATAAGGCGAGTAGTCGGGAATGCTAAAATTATGAATTATTATTTTAGTATTTAAATTACTTTTTAATTTAAAAATTAGCCCTTTTATTTCGTTAAATTTAGAGTTAATAAACTTTTTTCTTTTAGAGGCAGTTAAGTGATAAGGATTGAGTAAGTAGTCTCCCAGAAAACTTATCGTGTCAGTTATTAAAATCACCAAATCAGGACCAAATTGGTAAAGATTACTATTTGAATTAACTATCTCTTGATTATACTGATTGTAGGGAGCTCTGTATATTTTTGCATGTATTCCGAGCTGGAAACACTTTACAAATAAAATTTCATCTAATCCTTGAGTTGTAAAGCTAGAAAGAATAGCCACCTTCAAATTTTTTTTAAATTTTTTTTTCTTTTTGATAAGAGATTTATAAAGGACTTTATAATCAGAATAGGTGAGCATAATTTTTGCTCCGATATCATTATTTATTAATCAAAATAACTAGACCTACCGCTTTGTCAGCATCATTTGATAGACTAATGAGAATCTCATACTCTCTTTTCTGATCTGAGATCAATCTCACTTTTGGCGATCCCGAAGGATTGTTAGCAATTTCAATCTTTTTGTAATCAACGATTGTTTTATCGATCGAATTACATGCCTTGATAACAGCTTCCTTACCGGCAAATTTTGTTGTTAGCTTTGATGCTACATTTTTTTTAGAAAAACAGTAATCAAGCTCGACTTTAGTAAAAATTTTATTCAAAAATCTGTCATTCTTACTAAGTTTTAATTTTTCAAATCTACTAATATTCTCTATATCAATCCCAATTCCCATAATTTGATTTTTTTTCATATTTTTAATGTTACTTATATAATGCTCAGGGACCAAATGATATTTGTTGTTTTTATATTAAATAAATGATACGATATTATACCATTTGAGTTGAGGTCTAAAAATGATTAAAGTCTCTAAAGCAAAATTAGAAGGAGTCCTGATAATTAAACCTGATCCTTTTGAGGATTTTCGTGGTGAATATCTTGAAACATTTAATGAAAGAATCTACTCTAAAGAGATCAAGAATCATTTAAAAGGAACTATTTATCAAAAGATGGCTTTAAACTTACATTTTGTTGAAGATGATATCTCAACTGGGTGCCGTGGGGTAATAAAAGGAATACATGGAGATACCAAAACCTGGAAATTAGTACAATGTTTATTTGGAAAATTTTATCTAATTGTATTAAATCACAATCCAAAGTCTAAAGATTACGGTAAGTGGGAAGCCTTTACTCTATCTGACAAAAATAGACTTCAAGTTTTAATTCCGCCAATGTATGGCAATGGACATCAAGTATTATCTGAATATGATATATACCACTATAAGCAGACTCCATATTACGATCCGGATAATCAATTTACTGTTAAATGGGATGATCCCAGGTTTAAGATTTGGTGGCCGATAAAAAATCCAGTACTCTCATTAAGGGATGAGGCTGGAGGAAGAGTGTAATGAATCAGTTTTTTGAAAAGAAAAAAGTATTGGTAACAGGCGGTGCCGGTTTTGTTGGAACAAATGTTATTTTGAAACTTCTGGAAAGAGGAGCTAAGGTTAGAGCTACTTTTCACCAGCGCCCTCCACAAATTAAAAATTCATCTGTTGAGTTTATAAAAACTGATTTAACTAAACCATCCGATTGTAAAAAAATTGTTAAAGGAATGGATTTGGTATTTATGTGTGCTGCTAACACATCGGGTGCAGCAGTAACTGAAAATACTCCTCTTCTTCATGTAACCCCAAACGTAATTATGAATGCTCTGATGTTAGAAGCTGCACATAGAAGTGGAGTACAAAAATTTTTATATATAAGCAGCAATGCCATATATCCTGTAACTGACTATCCCGTTAAGGAGGAGGATATGAATTATCAATTCTATGAGAAGTATTTTCCAGTATCTTGGATGAAAGTTTTTACTGAAAAGATGTGTGAAATGTACGCCACCAAAATTAAAAATCCAATGGCTACTGTTGTTGTGAGACCGGGCAATATTTATGGTCCATATGATGATTTTGAATGGGAAACATCACATGTTCTTCCAGCACTTATTAGAAAAGTTATAGAGCGTCATCATCCACTTGAGGTTTGGGGGGACGGAAAGGATATCAAGGATTTTATTTATGTTGAAGATTTAGTTGCAGGGTTACTACTGGCAATGGAAAAAATGAAAACTTTTGATCAAGTAAATATTAGCAGCGGGAAACCAGTACAATTAATGCGTGCCTTCAAAGCAATGCTAAAAATTGATAATTTTAAAGATGCGAAAATTGTTTTTAATAATTCTAAACCCTCAATGATTCCATTTAGATTGATTAATAACTCAAAAGCTAAAAAAACCTTAGGTTTTAGACCCAAAACCACACTTGAGGAAGGATTAACAAAAACCATTAAGTGGTATCGAAATACTAAAGGTTAAAATTTTGAAAATACTTGTTACTGGCGGTGCAGGGTATTTAGGATCTGTTTTATGTGAACATCTTCTTGATGCAGGTTATCAAGTAACTGTGGTAGACAATTTATTATACAAACAACAAACATTATTTCACCTTTGCAGTAACACCAATTTTGAATTCGTTTTCGGGGATGTCCGAAGTAGAAAATTAATGACTAGATTATTAAAGAACGCAGATATAATTATTCCTTTAGCCGCGATAGTAGGAGCACCAGCTTGTAACCTTGATCCGCAGCTTGCTATAGCTGTTAACTTAGATGCCATTAAATTACTGAATAAATTGCGAAGCAAGCACCAGCTGATAATCTATCCCACAACCAATAGTGGTTATGGTATAAAATCAGGCGAAGTTTTATGTACTGAAGAAATGTTGCTTGAACCTATCTCATTGTATGGTAAAACAAAAACCGATGCTGAAACCGAAATTTTGGGAAGCGAAAATGCAATTACTTTAAGACTGGCTACAGTTTTTGGGATGTCACCTAGAATGCGACTAGATTTACTAGTAAATCATTTTGTTTATGCTGCCGTAAAGGATAGTTACATTGTAATTTTTGAGAAAGATTTTAAAAGAAATTTTGTCTATATTCGTGATGTAGCAGAGTGTTTCTTATTCTGCATTGAAAATTCTCAGAAAATGGTAGGACGGCCTTTCAATGTTGGGTTGGACACCGCTAATTTATCGAAGGAGGAATTAGCAGTCAAGATTAAAAAATACTTACCTAATTTTTATATTCATTTTGCCGAAGTAGGAACGGATCCAGATCAACGAAATTATATAGTTTCAAATCAAAGACTAAAAGAGGCAGGTTTTGTTGCAAAGCATTCATTAGAAGAAGGTATCAAAGAATTGATTAAGGGTTATCAAATGATGCATCGCGAAGAATTTAAGAATGTCTAATCTGTCAGAAATTAATGTAGTAATTCTAGCTGGAGGAAGAGGTACCCGCTTAAAAAGTATATTACCTGAACAGCAAAAAGTGGTTGCGAAAGTAAAAGAGCATCCCTTTTTGGAATATATCTTAAAACAACTGAACAAAGCTGGCTTTAAAAATGTAGTTATATGCACAAGTTACTTAAGCGATCAGGTTAAAAAAACACTAGGTAATTATTACTTAGATCTTTCTTTGTTTTATTCCAATGAACAGCCGGCCCTAGGCACGGCTGGAGCTATAGCAAAAATTCTACCTCGCTTAAGCTCAGATGATATTTTAATCATGAATGGTGATTCATTTTGTTTGTGTGATTTACAAAGTGCTTACGAATTCTATCTAAAAAAAGGAACAAATGGGACAATTATTATAAAGGAAGAAGATAATACTGATAGATACGGGAAAGTAGGGCTTAATGAAAATGGCGAATTAGTATCTTTTAAAGAAAAGGAAGAAAATAGGGGGAAAGGACTAATTAATGCTGGAATTTATATTATTAAAAAATCTCTCCTTGCGGAAATTCCGAAGGAAATGTTTGTATCTCTCGAAAAAGAAATGTTTCCTTCTTGGATTGGCAAGGGCTTTTATGGATTTAAAACTACGGGTAAATTTATAGATATTGGTACAGAAGAATCCTACAAAGAAGCGGAAGAATTCTTTTCTCAAAATCCAATATGAAAAAAAGGGTTGTCTTACTTGATCGTGACGGTACAATAATTGTTGAAAAGAATTATTTATCAAATCCTGATAATATTGAATTACTTCCTGGAGCCGCAGATGCTTTAAAAAAGCTTAAAAAAATGGGATTAGGACTGGTGATAATAACTAATCAATCAGGCGTAGGACGAAAATATTTTGATTTGGGTACTCTTGAACAAATTCACCAAAGATTGACGGAGTTACTGTTAAAACAGGATGTTGTTTTAGATGATATTTATTTTTGTCCCCATATTTCGGAAGATGATTGTTTATGTCGAAAACCAAAAACAGAATTAGTAGAAAAAGCTGCAAGAAAGCATAATTTTAACCCCAAAGATTGTTTTGTAATTGGTGATAACAAAGCAGATATTGAACTTGGAAAAAATATTGGTGCAATCACTATATTAGTTCGGACTGGCTATGGCAGACAAATAGAGAAAGAGGTGAACCCTGATTTTGTAGTTGATGGTCTGGAGATTGCTTTGTCCGTGATCAAAGATAAGCTCTCCTAAGGTTTGCTATTTTCATAAAAGACATTATACCTTTTATCATTTTTATCCCTATTTTTTATATACCAATCAATTGTTTCTTTAATACCATCCTCCAATGAGTATTTTGGCTTAAAGCCTAATAATTTTTTGGCTCTGGTCATATCCATTAAGCGTTTAGCATCTCCTTTAGGCTTACTTTTATCCCAAACTATCTTAACTGGTTTATTAGGAATACTTCTGGCAATCGTCTCTGCAATTTGTTTAATGGTCACTCCCACTCCACTTCCCAAGTTAACTGGCACATTAATTCCTCTTTCTGCTGCCAACATCATTCCTTCCGCCACATCCTTGGAGTAAATAAAATCCCTAATTGGTGAACCATCACCCCAAACAGTTAAAGGATTTTCTCCTGAGAGCACCCTGTTGATAAGTGAAGGAATCACCATAGCAGTTTTGGGATCAAAGTTATCAAAAGGTCCGTATACATTTGCTGGTCTGATTATTGAGATTTTATCCCATCCATATTCAATTTTATAACTTTCGGCTTGTAACTCACCCATTCTTTTAGCCCATCCGGCAAAACGATCATTTTCAGAGGGGAAAGTTTTCCAAACATCATCTTCATGAAAAACTTCGGCAGGTGCATATACACCAACCGAACTGGTGTATAAAAATCTCGATACTCCCTGACGACGGGCAGCCTCCATCATATTGGTATTAAAAGAAATAGTGGGAACAAAAAAACTTGCCGGTTGTTTTTGATTCAATATCGGGGAGCCTTTAATACCGGCTAAATGAAAAACAATATCCTTATCTTTACAAACATCCATGCAACTGCTGAATTCCCGTAAATCAGCTTTAATAAATTTAACCCCCTTAGGTGCCCTACTGGGCTCATCCAAGGAGACCACAGTTACCTGAGCCTCTTTTTTAAGAAGATTCTCGACTAAGGGTCGGCCTATTAAACCCGTACCACCCGTAACTAGAATTTTTTTATTTTGTAAAAGAGTAGTTCTCTTGCTGATCATAAAAAATGATTTGTGATCCTTCATGCTCGAATTTAAAAGGGACATGAATAAGTTTGCTAAATTCTTTTTTGACTTTTGCTTGATGGGACTGTGGAACAAACAACAATATGAAACCTCCACCGCCTGCCCCAAGCAATTTACCGCCCAATGCTCCGCAAGATAAGGCTCTCTGGTAAAGCTTATCTATTTTGGGATTTGATACGGAGGTACTAAGCGAACGCTTTATTTGCCAGAAGTCATTCAACAGTTTGCCCAACTTTTGTATATCCTGCCTGCTATTAATAAGCTCAAAAGCCTTTGTAACCAGCTCCTGCATATAATCCAGTTGTTTTTCCTTATCTTTAATATTGCCCACATAACTTTTGGCAATGTCGGAGGCTGTTCGCGCTATTCCCGTATAAAAAAGCATTAAATGGTTTTGCAGTTCTTTAATACGTTTTGAAGGGATAGTAATGGGTTTGAGTGAAATCTGCCTATCTTTATGGAAAGTAATAAGATTAAACCCTCCGTAAGAAGCTAATATCTGATCTTGTGATCCAACAGTTTCTTTCAGAACTTTTTGCTCAAGATAAATACTATCTTTAGCTAATTTCTGTTTACTTGGCATATGACCTTTTAAAGCATATACTGCATGTAATAATCCAACTGTAAAGGCAGAACTAGAACCCAGTCCGCTACGGGCTGGCAAATCACCATCATGATGAATCTCGACTCCCTGATGTATTTTCAAAAATTTCAAAGTTTCGCGAACAGAAGGATGAATAATTTGATCAATGGTTTTGCAATTTTCAATTCTGGAATATGCAATCCGATATTTATTTCCAAAAAAAGGAGGGTAGAATCTGACATTAAGATAACAGTACTTGTTGATTGTTGTTGCTAAAACCATTCCCCCATTTTTTCGATACCATGCAGGGTAATCTGTTCCTCCACCAAAAAAAGATATCCTAAAAGGAGTTCTGCTTATGACCATAACTTACCTTTTTTGTTAAAGAGATGATGTTCCACCAGTTCGCATAAAATATGTTCTATGGTCAGGTGTGATTCTTGAATGTATTGAGTGTTGGAACTCGGCACCAGTATCATAATATCTGCAGTTTCTGCGGATATTCCATTCTGACCAGTAAGAGCTATCGTTTCAAGTTTTAATGATTTTGCCATTTTGAGGGCATTCAATACATTCTTAGAATTCCCACTAGTTGAAATTCCGATAAGAAGATCATTTGGTTTACCTAAAGATTGAACTTGTCTCTCAAATATCCTATCAAAATTAAAATCATTGGCAACAGCTGTAATAACAGATGTATCAGTAGTTAATGCAATTGCCGGTAAGCCGGGCCGATTAAAAGTCTTATTTAAAACACAGACAAATTCTCCGGCCATATGTTGAGAATCAGCAGCACTACCACCATTTCCACAAATCATTACTTTATTGCCAGTTTCAAAAACGTTGATTATCATCTGGGCAGCTTCCAAAATAGATTCCAAACATTCTTCTGCTACTTTTTTTTTAACATCAGCACTTTCCAATAAACGTTTCTGGACTTTATCACGGTACTTCTCGCTAATTTTAATCATCAATTTATGATAAACTTTATCCTAAGTGGTGGGTAGATGTCAAATATAATAATAGCTTGACTATTTATCTTGACTATTTAATGATGTAATCTTACGATTATAAAATGACTTTTAAACGATTTTTTAGAAGTGAGCTCCTTTCACTTATTGTGATATTTTTAGTCTGTTTTCTTATTGCTTCGATTTGGTTTAAAGACGGTCTTATGTTTGCAGGAGGAGAGGATGTTATTTCTTTTTATAATCCCGGCAGAGTATTTGATCTATTTTTTTATACCTGGAATCCACAAGATAGTGGCACCCCCCAAATACAACTTTTAGCAAGAGTTCCTTACTTTTATGTAATAAAACTACTTTACAATTGGGGTATCCCAGGTGTGTTACTTCAGGCATTAACTTTTTTCTTGCTAATGTTGAGTGGAACACTTGCGATTTATTTCTTATTAAAAGAGACTCTTTCAAAAGATTTACCAGAACATATGAAGCGTTCTGTACCAATTATAGGAAGTTTATTTTATCTTTTGAATCCTTATGCAATGTCTCAAATTTGGCTTAGAGGACTTTATAATCAATTTTTTTCTTTTGCCTTAGTCCCTATTTTCTTGTTATTTTTTGTTCTTGGTTTAAATAGAAAAAAAATTGTATATGGCCTAATAGCCGTCATATGCAGTTTTATTTTCTCTACAGGTTATACGCATCCTGCTACTGTTATTACAACATGGGCACTTCCAATAATGTATCTAATTTTTTATTTCTTCAAATTTAAAAATAATGTTAGAAATATAACTTTTGGTTTTTTTTACATAATTACAATATTAATTCTTTGGTTCTTGATAAATGCCTTTTGGATTTATCCGTTTATTGAGACAGGGAAACAAGTATTTAGTTCTACTTTAGATACATCTTTAACTAATAATATTGGAACTCTCCAAGGAGTAAGCAAAGATACTCCTATATTTACGGTACTGAGGCTTTTGCATAATGGGTATTTTTTTAGAGGTTTATATTATGGAGACATTTATCTTAGTTTACCTTTTATGTTTATAAGCTGGCTAATTCCCGCAGTTGCGCTTTTCTCTTTTTCATTTTTTAAAAAAATGGGATACTTTAAGTTTTATTTTTTTTCTTTGTTAATATGTTTATTTATAAGTTCGGGCGATAATTTCCCCTTAGGATGGCTTCTTATATTTATTTTTCAGTCAGTTCCACTTCTACAAGTACTTAGAAATCCATACGAGAAATTCGGTATCAATTTTTTAATAGTTTATGTACCCTTTTTTACAATAGGGCTTGTAATTTTATCTAACTGGTTTGGAAAACAATTAAACTCTTCAAGAATGACTAAATTAATCCGATATTTTCTAATAATTCTGATATGCGGAATTTTCGTTTGGCCAATGTGGACCGGCAAATTTGCCGTAGAACCCTATGTGAACCCCTGGATCAAAGTCCCTAGCTATTATCAATTAGCAGATGATTGGTTAATGGAACAACATGGAGATTTTCAAATCCTTCAGTTACCTCTTATTTCAGGAGACGGTATCAGATATACATGGAATTATCCTTTCCAGGGCATAGAACCAAGTCACTATTTCTTTCAAAAACCCTCAATTAGAACAGGATATTTTTTTAATAATAGTTTTTATGCTTCCATAGGTGAGCAATTAGTTAATTTACGAGACGAAGAGAAAATAAAATATGTTACTGATGATAGAGAAGTTTTGGACAAAAATAAAATAATTGAAGGTTTATCTCTTTTAAATGTTCGATATATTATTTTACACAATGATGTTGACTATAAATTTAGCCATTCGCCATCACAAGATAAAAACAGGGAATATCTTAATAAACAGGTTAATGTAAAATTTGTAAAAAGATTTGGAGAATTAGAAATTTATGAAATAGAAAACTCTAAAAATTCAAGTGTAATTTATTCTCCTGATGCAGAAATTGAAACTTCTAAGAAGAATCCTACCTTATATAAAGTAAATGTTAAGAATGCTAAAGGAGGAATAAACCTATATTTTCTTCAAACATTTAATCCAGGGTGGGAATTATCCTTAGATAACCAAGTGGTTACTAAACACGAAAAAGTGTTTTCCTATGCTAACGGTTGGAAAATTAATAAGTTAGGAAATTATACACTCACTTTATCATATAGACCCCAACAATTCGTTAATACAGGATTTAAGATTTCTCTTATCAGTTTAATTATAGTATCAATAGTAATAATCATTATTTCTTTATGGAAAAAAGGAAAGAATATATGAAAAAAAAGGAAAAATTAGTCTCTGTAGTTATTGTAACAAGAAACAGAAAAAAGGATCTAATTGAGTGTTTAGACTCATATATAAAATCATCATATAAAAATATAGAAATTATAATTCTGGATAATGCATCTATAACTCCCGTTTCATTATGGTTACCTAAGAAATACAAGGGAATAGAAATTATAACTACTGTCAAAAATATTGGTGCAGCTGAAGGTAGAAATAAAGGATTTAGTAAATCTAGGGGTTACTATATTGTATTTAGCGATGATGATGCAGTAGCTGACACCTTGATGGTAGAGAAATTAGTAGCAATATTTGAGAATCATAAAAATATCGGAATAGTTCAACCATTAATATATGAGAAGAATAAGAAAAAATTATTACAGGGTGCCGGTCATAATATTGATCTAACAACTGGTAGAATTAATGCTTGGGGTGTTAGAGAGAAGGATATAGGACAATATGATGGGCTTAGAGAAATACCAATGGTTGGATGCGCTTGGATGGTTAGAAGAGATGTTTTTAATAAAGTTAAAGGTTTCGATAAAGATTACTTTATCCCATACGAAGATTCTGATTTCTCTTTTAGGGTTAGCAAAGCTGGTTTTAAGATATATTGTTATTCTGATGCAAAAACTTGGCACAGAGGACATAAAGAAACATTTATTCACCCATGGATTGAGTGGTTGGGTATTACTTCTAAAGAACGGGCGTATAGAATTGCAAGAAATAAAATGATTTTTATTCGCAAGCATTCATCTAACCATCAAAAAATTATTTTCTTCTTTTTTTTATTTCCCTTTTATACATTTATGCATTCATTAATAATGATTGCATCGTCTCGATTTGATATTTTATATCAGTATTGGCTTGGAGTTTTATCAGGTATTTGGTATAGTTTAACGTATTCTTTTAAGAAGTCCACATGATGGCGGTAAAGTACTATAGATGAAGGATAAAACAAAATGTCCGAACTGTCATAAAAGAAATTTCAGTATCCTAGGAGTTGTACACCAGACAGGGTTTGAGGTGGAGACTAACCCAAACTTCGATCCCAACTGTAATTTGATTAAATGTAAATACTGTAAATTGATCTGGAAGGATCCGTTTCCAAATCAGACAGGTCTATCTAAAGATTATCAGATAAATGCAATATTCCATTATATTTTTGATTATAATTTTTTTCATGTCATATTTTGGAAGTTCTATTCACTAGAGATGATTCGCGAGTATGACTTGATCCGATCTTATAAAAATCATGGGCTGGTTTTAGATATTGGAGCAGGAACAGGAGAATTCTTATCAAAATTCCCCAGCAAACATTGGAATAGATATATATTCGATCCTTACTTATCCTCTAGTCATGTCAAAACGTTAAGAAAGAAAATTAGTCCTCATGTTAATGAATTCAAACGCCTAGAAAACTATCCTTCGGGAATATTTGATGTTGTGATCTTACGAGATGTTGTTGAACACACAGCAGAATTTCCAAATATATTCAGGCAAGTACATAGATTACTTAATAAAAACGGCATTTTCTACATCAAAACACCCAATATGGATTCTATTGATTTTAAAACTTTTCAGTTATCATGGTATTTGATTCGGATAATACACCATATAATTTTTTTTGAGAAAAAAACTTTAGCAGATATCTTGAAGAAAAATGGTTTTAAAATTGAACTTAATAAACCCATAAATTGTTTTACCGTCATGTCTTTGTTTAGGAGTGTGAGCTCAGGCTATCCTATTCCATTAAGATTGATCGCATCATTTATTTATTTTCTAATCTCACCACTGCTGGGAGAGGGGACAGATTTTATGATAATAGCGAGAAAGTAGTTATCAACCCCTAAGTGATATAGATCCGATTATTTTTTAATAGCTTTAATAAAAATTGATACTCCGGAGGCATCAGGAAATATATCATTTAGTTTATCAAAAGTATTTACTGACCAAAATAGAAAACTCGCTAAATAAGTCTTCTTGTTCTTGGATTCACTAAATTTATTTATATCCTGCAATAAATCATGACCTAATTTCTTATCATAAAGTAATCTAGATCCCAAATTTAGTAAATAATGGTTAAATGGTAGACACCAACCAGTTAATAATTCACATGGATCGACTTTAAATCCAACTTCTTCCAATCTTTTTCCAATCTCTTCAGGTTTATACAATTTTATATGCTGATTCCAAATTCCGGAAAAGAAACCTGATTTAATATGAAAATTAAAAAAATGATCTAGAAACCAATTAATCGGATCCCATAAAAAGGGGTAATTTTTATTGGGAGTAGTTAGAACCAATATTCCGCCTGGTTTTAAAACTCTTCTGGCCTCTTTCAAAACCATTATATCATCTCTAACATGTTCAATAATTTCAGACATGACTATTTTATCAAAAGAATTTTCGGGAAATGGTAATTTTTCTGCGTTGCCTATAATGAACTTCGCATTCTTTTCCCCAACATCCCTCTTCGCATCTTCAATAGCATTGAGATGACTATCAATACCAGTTATTTTCAGGTTTAAAGGAATTCGGGAAAGGAGATAAGGATAATAACCATTTCCGCATCCCAAATCAAGAACTTTATCTCCTTTTTTTAATTCTAATTGCTGAATAACTCTCCTGGCTCGTCTTTTTAACGCCATATCGCCAACATTTTCTAATAATGCTTCTAACCTATCCTTCACTTTTTTCAACTTACTGTAAATTATACTCTCTTTTAAACCATTCTATGGATTTAATTAAACCTTTTCTTAAATCAACTCTAGGTATATACCCTAATTCGGTTTTAATTTTGGTTAAATCCGGACAACGTCTTTGTGGTTCACCTGCAGGATAATAGCTGGGATAAGCTTTACGTCTGGGCTTAGTGCCATTATCAAGCAAATCACACATAATTGAAGCTAACTCAAACATACCTATTTCCGGAGTATCATTTCCAATATTATAAACTTCACCACTTCTTCCGGATAAAAGTACTTTAAATATGGAGGTTAATCCATCAGTTATATAACAAAACGTTCTGGTTTGTACACCCCTTCTGGGGCTAAAAGAATAATTTGTGCTCTTTGGACGATACCTTGAGGAGTTGAAGGGGAATGGATCCATCGTTTAAGGATACTGTTTTCCTGTTCTGAAACAGTAAGTGATATTGCAGCAGTCCACATGAACTTAGCATATTTTACTCCATAATGATTGTCAAGCTATTTCAATCACAGGACGCTAGTAGGTCGTTTAAGATAAATTAAATATTCAATGATACCTTTTCTTAAAATCATTATAACGGGTTTTATAAAGATCTAACAATGATTCTGAAATATCTTTAGGAAATTTTACTTTAGTTCTAGGATCGTTTGACCATTTAACCGGAACTTCTATTATTTCATACCCAAATTTCTTTGCCAAAAATAGGGTTTCTGAATCAAAACCCCATCTTTCAATTTTTTGCTTTGAGAAAATTTCTTTTGCGGCTTCTTGAGGAAAACATTTAAATCCGCATGTAAAATCTGAAATATGCAAATTTAAAATGATCTGTGATAAAACGGTAAATCCCTTTCCTAAATTTTCTCTTATAAATCCTTGCCTTTTTTGTAAAGTAGAACCTCTAGTCTTTCTTGAACCTATGATAATATTATTCTTTTTAAGAAAAGGTATAAATTTTGTAAATTCTTCTATTGGTGTGGAGAGATCAATATCAGTAAAAAGCAAGTACCGGCCTTCTGCAGCCAATATGCCTGTTTTTAATGCAAAGCCTTTACCTCTATTTTTCTCGTAGGTTATCAGAGTAAATTTAAACTTGTCGGAGAGTTTATTAATTTTTCTTAGAGTATTATCTGTACTTCCGTCATTGATAAGAATAACTTCATGGTTGAATTTCTGCTGACTTAAGAATCTATATATTCTGGTAAGTTTTTTGAGACGATTTTGCTCGTTGTAAAGAGGGATTATGACTGATAGAAAAAGTCTTCTTGTAATCATTTTTTAGCAACAACTAAAATAGTGGTGCCAAAAAGAACAGGTATTTTTTGTGCTATTTTAAATTCAATTTTTGAGATCGTGCTAATTATTCTGTTTAGTAAGTTACCAGATAATCTGAAATCAGAAGAATATTCCTTTGTTTTGAAAAGTTTCTGTTTAATTTGTCTTATAATTAAAGCCGGAAGAACCAGAAAAGAATATAAATAAGTAGCATAGACAATATCAAAATTATGCCTTTTTAAAATATTTACTAATGTATTTCTGCTATATCTTCTTTTGTGATATAAAACTTCATCCCACCTGCTCCATAACCAGGAAAAAGCAGGAACGGTCAATATTAATAGTCCGTCTTCTTTTAAAACTCTGTATGCTTCTTTTAAAGTTTTATTGTCATCCGTATGCTCCAAAACATCCAGCAAAGTAATCAAGTTAAAAGAGTTTGGTTTAAAAGGCATACTTTCCGCTTCACCTAATTTGATATTTTCCAACCCTCTTTTCTGACAAAATTCTATTGCCTCTTTAGAATTATCAAGGCCATAAATTTTACCAAACTTTTTAAGCTGTTCCAGATTTTTACCTGTACCGCAGCCAATATCTAGGATTCTTGCATTTCTTTTTTTGAGAAATTGTCGGACACAATTTAGGATGGCTCTTCTTTTGGAAATATGCCACCAATGTTTATCCTCCAATAAGTATAGGTCATTATACAGATATTTTTTCATAATCACAAAATTATATACTTTCTTATGAAAAACTATAACTACGTATTGATTCACATAAAAACCTACTCCAAACGGAGTACCGTTGAATCATCAAAAATCCACTCCAAATGAGTTAGGAATGGGTCTAGATAACTTTAGAGCGATTTTTCTCTAAAGTTTTTAAGTAACTCCTTATACATATTAACATGAGTAATCCGCATATTCCTCCTAAACTCTGACTCCTTTAAATGTAACAGAAACTTAGCCTTGTGAATACCATTAAATTTAAGCAGTCTCCTTTTAGCATATGACCAGAAGGACTCAATGCCATTAACGTGATTTTTACCTTTGGCAATAGAAATGGAAGAACCAATCCTGTTAATATACCCATTCCTTAAAGCTGAGAAGAAACCTGTCTTAAAACTAAATACTAAACTCATTGAGACATTACCTTAGAAGATACCAAAACCAGGCAGAAAGTAATCAAAAGAATGGATACCTCACAGAATACAATGGCCCAACTTGTGGATAAACTAAAGAAAATTCACAGCACGTACTAACCAGGACAACTCAGGATAGTGATTGCCTCGGATAGTCCCGGCTTTACTAGTAATTAAAAGGACTGCCCTAAAATGAATATTATCATTATCGACTAATCGGGAAATAAATCCCCTTTCATCTGTAAACTCAGGTTTAATATGTGTAACTTTAATGGACATTTTGAAAGTACCAGATAGTTTATAAGGGATTTGTATTGTTGTCAAGCTCCCTATGTAATCTCTCAAGTACCTCTTGGGTAATATCTACCACCTGGTCTCCTTTTAAAGTAAAGGCAAAAAAGTCATCCTGTTTAAAAGTATGTGTAATATGACCGCCAATACTATCTTTGGTGCAAAAAGCATTTGTCATATTGAAAGTTGCCTGATTGTTAGAGTATTTATAAATTTTTTTAAAATTATTTAAGCTGTAAAAACCATCATCTACCCAGTTCAAACATCCATTTACCTTTCTATCTGGTTGTTCATAGTATTTGTGTAAGAATAGCCATTCTATCATTCTCCCATAATTTAGTGCCGTAAACCAATATTTATCCTCAGGTGTTTTAATCCTGGGTTCATAGTAGAAAAGGAGATTATCTTTCTTTACAGCAGGTGTGTTAAAAATTATTTCTTGAATATGTTTTTGTGCAGCCATATCCTCACCTAGTGATTTAAATAATTTAAAGTATTGATTCCCTTGGTAAGAAAAAATAACTAAATAGATCAAAGCTGTCATTAGAAAAAAGGCATATGGACTTACTGTCCGTTTACTTGTTTGGATTCTTGTAAATATTAGAAATATTATCGAGGAAATAAATATGCTCATACCAATGGCTGGAACTGTTAAATATCTGTGTACCGGACCTTCATATCCAAAATGCTTACCAATTGAAAACCAAGTGGCACTTATAAAGGATAAAGAAAGAAGGGGTGATAAAAAAACTAATAGAAGTATTCTATTCTTCATACCAGTTCTGTACCACTCAAAACCGGTTGCCAAAGCTATAGCTATAATAAAAGCTCCTAGAATACCCGGGAGCGTAGCAAAATCTAGCGTTCCATTATAAGGTAAGGCTAACTGCTGTGGAATATAATAATAATGGTTGTAAAAAATGTAGATTAAAATTTGAAAGAAAGTACTTAGAATAAATGTAATTATAATGAAACGTTTTGGCTTTTGGGAAATAACAGGGGCAAGTATAAAGGTAAAAATTAAGAATAAAGGTATGATGCCGTGACCCAAAAGATTACCAAAATAACTCTCCAAAGTGTTTAAATTCCAAATACCAAAAAAGCGGACAGAATCAGGAGTGATTAAAGTAAAACCTAAACCTGCCAACGGGGTTATCAAAAGCTGCCAGTTTCCAGCAATAAGATCCTTAAGCAAATTATTGTAAGGATTTCCTCTTGCAAAAGTACCCGGATCAACCAAACGAAACAGAAGATAAAAAGGTACAAGATAAATAATTATTCTTAAAATTGTTGTCTTAAATTTTGATATACCCTTAATAGCTATTATAATCTCCGTTATTCCCAATAAAACAAAGATCGGTATCATTCTCGTAGATGCTGATAAAATAGCCATATACAATAGAATAAAAGAAAGTAACAAAAGCTTAATGCTCTTTTGATTTCTAATTAGTAAATAGTAAGAGACTATAAATAGATTTAAAAAAATAACTCCCCAATATTCTGTACCGAGACAATTGATTTGCAAAGATCCGTTTGCTGAAGGCAGGATAGCATATATTAACGTACTCAGAGTGGCTAAAAGTTTGCGTTTTGTTAACACCCACATAGTGGGATATATGCTTAACGTAGCCAAGACCTTCCAAATAAAATTTAACTTGTGTGTAAGTTCCCAGTTATAAGGGAATAGTTCATCTAGGGTACCGATGTACATTATCTGATGAGCCCAATTTAGACCGGTATGAACCCAGGTTTTGTAAATTCTAACTAAATAATTGTTATCAACCATATGAATATTGGTTTTATAATTACTTAGATATGGGATATCTTCATTAGCTAATCCATAACCAAAAAAACCTTCCAGAAAAAGATAATTTAGAAAAAATACTAATAAAGTAAGTAATACCGCAAAGAAAGTATATCTTAAGGACATTAAAGTAAATCCATATAAGTCTACCCTACATTAGTGCTACCTGTAAACAGGATGTCTTATGTAAAACATAATTCTCCAAAGATTATCCGCAAATACACCTCAAATTTTGTATGTTAAACAAATATATATGTTATAATCGGTCTACCGATGGAGCTTTTCCTCTATTATGATTTAAAAAAACAGGAAGATACCCATTTTTGGCATATTGCAAAAAGGAAACTAGTTTCTGATCTAATCAAAAAATCAGGCCTTAAGAACCCCAAAATATTGGATATTGGCTGTGGAACCGGCAAAACTCTAGAAGATTTCAATAAATTAGGTAAGGGCTTTGGAATAGATATCTCAAAGGAAGCCATTAGATTTTGTAAATCAAGAGGGTTAAAACGAATTAAGCTCTGTTCCGGCAGTAAAACCAGTTTTAAAAATTCACAGTTTCAAATAGTCACTCTACTGGATGTTCTTGAACACGTCAAGGAAAAATCTATCCTCAAAGAGATTAAAAGAATTTTAAGTCACGACGGCTTGTTGATTGTTTCAGTACCGGCTTATCAGTGGTTATGGAGCCAGTGGGATAAAATAGCCCATCATAAAAGACGGTACACTAAAAATACCTTGAAAAATAATCTGGAAAAAAATGGATTTAAAGTAAGCTATATCTCCTATGTCTATTCATTCTTACTATTGCCAATTATATTGATTAGAGGTTTAAAAAGTATGACTAATAAAAAGTATCCATCAGATTTTGATTTGTCTAATAAATTCATCAATAATTTAATGCTTTTTCTATTTAAGATCGAAAGAATTCTCTTGGGTAGTAAAACACCTTTTGGCACCTCAATTATCTGCGTTGCCAAAAAAATCGCGTAGAAAAAAGGAAACCAAGCATTCCTCCAAGCTGCTCTAAAGTCAACATTATAATTAATCCTAAGGTTAAAAAGGGATGTTGAACTATTTTTTTCCAATTTCTGTAAAATACAGGTCTTAGGAAATAAATAGTTTTTGTAGATATTATAGAAATTTTATGCTTTTTTAAATATCTATGCGCAAGTTTGGCATAATAAAATTTTTTAGAAGCGACTGAAAAAGGTGAATTTATCCGCTCATAGTGATAAATCTCTGCTTTAACCCTTCCTATCTTATATCCCATCTCCCTAATAGTTTCTGGCAAATCCCAATCCTCCGGACCTGTAATAGTTTCATCGTATCCACCTGCCTTGAAAAAAACATCCTTTCTAAAAAATCTTGATGCATCAGTTAACTCATCACCTTTTTCATTATAAAAGGATCGCTCAAAAGCCTTCACCTTGCCCCAAAAATTTGAGGCCAACGACTTTTCAGGTATAACTATCTCTCCTACTTTCTTATCTGACTCTGCTAACTGCACACATTCTGAAATCACGTTAGGGGTAAGTTCCATATCAGCATCTAAGATAAGTAAATATTTACCTTTTGCCACCTTGGCACCAAAATTCCTCTGGGAAGATCTTTCTGGTCCAACTGTGTATGTTTTTATATTCATCTTTTTGGAAATGTCTAAAGTAGCATCAGTTGAATTATTATCAACTAAAATAACTTCCTTATTCTTAAAAGTTTGATTCTGTATAGATAGAATCAATCTTCTTATAACATCACCTTCATTTTTGGTTGTTATAATAACTGATACAAATGGGTCGTTATCCATAATTTTAGTCTTTCATTTATTCAAACATTTCAAGACTACTTCAATATTTTTTTCTGAATATCTTTGTTTAGCAAATGCTCTAGTATTTTTTGATAGTTCACCCAATTTGCTTTTGTTTTTATATAAATAGTTAACTGCCTTTACTATATTCTGTGGAGTAATCTTTATTAGCTTTCCTACACTTTCATCCATTGCCTCAGGAATAGCCCCCCTATTGGCTGCCACTACCGGCGTGCCGCACGCTAAAGCTTCCAGAATAACCCGCCCAAAACCTTCTTCATGAACAGATGGAACTATTACTAAATCTGCTGCGTTATAATATAATGGAAGCCTTTCTTGGTCAACTAAACCTAAAAAATTAATACTTGTATACTTTCTTGAAAATTCTACAATTTCTGACTCTAAAGGGCCTGTACCTACAATCGCCAAGGTTATTTTTTTATCCCAACCTTTTGCTGCTTCTAAAAGTTGTCTAATACCTTTTTCAAAAACTAACCTCCCGACAAATAGGACAGTAAATGTATTTCTCCAATGCAGTTCATTTTTAGCATCTTCTATCTTATGAAACTTATCCAGGTCAATCCAATAAGTGAAAACCTTCACTTTGTTTGCTGATACACCAAGACTTATAACCTCATCCGCAGCTTGTTTAGAAAGGCTGAGAATGTAATCCGCTTTGTTAAAAAGCAATTTAACGAATTGCCTATATAACCCTGACTTAGGAAAATTATACATGCTATGTATTGTAATAACTACCCTTTTCCCAAAAAGCTTACCCCAAAACGTAGCGGCAACGCCTGTCACCAAACCATGGGCGTGAATTACATCCGAATTACTAAAAATAAGTACAATCGGTGTTAAAACAATTAAGCCGGGAAGCAAATAAAGAAACTCCAGGAATGGATATTTTATTAATTTATAAAATAAGCCCCGTATCCAGGGAATCCTAAAAACAGAAAGATTATTTTTGTGTTCGTATATACCCCAGGAAGCTTTAGTAGTTAAAGGCTGATAGGTCAAAACAAAAACCTCGTAATTACGCTTATTTAATACATTAACTAAATCTAGTAGATGAGTTTCTACTCCGCCCATATTAGGAAAATAATGACAAGTCAGTTCCAAAATCTTCATTAAAAGTTAGTGCTTGCATTAATTATACCCATTTTGTATAAATCATGGTAGATTATGCCGAGTATAACTATTGTTATTCCTATTTATAATGAGGAAGAAAATATTGAATGGGTTGTAAAAGATACAATAAAAACTTTACCCAAATATTTTAAGGACTGGGAGATTATTGCTGTTGATGACGGTTCGGAAGATAAAGTAGGACAAATTCTGCATAGGTTAGTTGCTCGAAACCCTAAAATTAAAATCATCCATCAAGAGCATGGCGGTTATTCAAAAGCTATGCTGACCGGAATTAAAGCAGCCACCAAAGATTACATCGCTTATATGCCTGCAGACGGGCAATTCTTAGTTTCGGACATGAGACATTGTTTTAAGATTATGTCTAAAAATGATCTGGTTTTAGGTTACAGAGGCAGTAGGCCAGATTATACCGCCAAGAGAATTATTTTTTCATATGGTTATCTTTTACTTCTATTAATTTTATTTGGTATCCGCTGGATAGATCTAGGCTGGGTACATATTTGGAGAAGGAAAGAAGTCCAAAAATTAAAATTAAAAGGGACAGGGGGAATTTTTATCTTGACAGAAATTGTTGTCAAGTTTATTAGGAAAGGCCTAAAAATTAGTGAAGCCCCATCTTACTATCATATTAGGTCCAAGGGGGAAGTAAAAAATGCCAAATTAAAAGTGGTCTTTGATACTTTTTTGTCAGCCTTAAAACTAAAATTAGAGCTACTAAATCTCTTTCACTGATTGAAGTTTTATGTCTCACTCTATAAAATATTCTCCATGCCAGCAATAAAAAAAATTAATTTGTTGCCTTCCTTTATTTATATATTACTCCTACTTATTCTTGGGGTTTTTGTATTCAATAAAACTTTCCACCTCGCTCTTTTTGGAGATGAATGGCAAGTACTATGGATCATCAAAAATTCAGTAATAACCAACGGGCAGTGGGACTCTCAGATAAGTCATGCTGTTAGCCCTGGAGACCGAATAGCAGCACTAATAATGTATTTGCTTACAGAATTTTTTGGACATGACGGAAAAGCTGTCTACATATTCTCATTTATTACAAGATTTCTTGCTACCTTAACCCTATTTTATTTCTTAAGAAAAAGAAACTGTTCTTATTTAGCAGCTTTTTTAGGAGCACTTTTTTTCTTAATAACACCTATTGGCTTACAAGCAACCGAATGGGCAAAAAATTTCGCGTCTTATATATCTATTAGCTTTTTTCTGCTTTGTATCGACTCTATTTATAGTCTAAAATCTTGGAGAAGCATTTTATTTTTTCTGCTAACCTTTTCAATATCAATTTATGTCAATCCAATCAGAGGCCATGGTATAATTTTAACAACTACATTCTTATTGATCCTCCAATATTTTTTTAATAGCTCAATAAACAAAAAAAATATTATTTTTTCCTTATTCTGTTCTTTACTAATAGTTTTTATATTTTCAAAAATGTCGGTCTTTAGCGAGCTTACTTTTGGACAACAATTAATTTATGCTTCGAAACAATTTTTTAATAATAACCTATCCATAGAAATACTTCTCGGTTCAATTGGTGCGGCAATATTACCCCAACCATCTTATTATTATATTAGCCTATTAATTGCAACTTTATTGCTTTGGAAAAGGTATTTATTGAGTAAAAGATATTTATTATTTACCTTAAGTCTCCATACTCTTATCATCCCTATTTTATTTGGTCCGTTTTTAAACCTTTCAAACGATAAATTATTCGCTATTCTAGGCATTTATTTTACATTATTTATGACATATGTATTTATAATTGAGTTATCAAATAAGAAAATACCTGAGGCTTTGAATACAGCTTTACTGTATTTGTTAATTATTTGTTTTCTTATTGCTCCTTTACTAGTGGGAACTCTGACTACAGGTCCAACTCATAGATACCTTATTTATTCAGCTCTATCACTACCAATAATAGTAGCATTCTCATTAAATCAAAATATGTTTCTTAAACTTAGGCCGATTAGCTTTTGTATTACTTCGTTATTTTTATTAATGTTTTATTTATCCGTAAAATCAGAAATAAATGGAATGTACAATTTCCATAATCAAGATACCGCTAAAATAATCTGGCAGCAAATTAGTTCTTATTTTAACAATTATGATTTTAAAAAACGTTGGGCAGTTGCTTTTTTTGATTCAAATAATAATGGAGCAATCGTACATGATAGTGTAACATTTGGTTTTATATTTCACATGGGTTATATGTATAAAATTTGGGAACCTGACATTAATAAGATATACAATAGACTACCAATTGCTGTGGATAGCTTGACTGATTTTACTTCGATGATTACAGATGGAAAAGCCGTTAAAAAATATGTAGGCGAGAATGCGGAACCTTATATATTTCCAAAAGAAGATGCTTTCTATTTTAAGATTGATGGGCTAAAAGTAACAAGAATTATAGATTATTAATTACTATGAGAATTTGGGGGTATTGCTAAATTATTACCCATTGAATAGAATGAATTATTTAGAATAAATCTTATTTATGCTTAAAATATCGAAGAATTTCTTATTTGTTTTTTCTATTTTACTGATTAGTTTATTTACTCTTTACCCAAGTTTTAATTTGGCATTATTTGGTGATGACTGGTTGGTGATCTATAGGTATGTCACTGATGTTGGATCTATTTCTGCAGGGTTCTCAAAACATTTGCACGAATACCTGTCTCCTTATGGCCCAACTCAAGTTTTCATGGGTTTATTGGC
>Ga0209343_10001644_pt1 | contig 29819 bp, 30 predicted proteins | sample RifCSPlowO2_02_FD_184026 | JGI IMG/M metagenome (GOLD analysis project Ga0209343, IMG submission 184026) | Groundwater microbial communities from Rifle, Colorado - Rifle CSP2_plank lowO2_0.2 (SPAdes) (version 2) | ecosystem: Environmental > Aquatic > Deep subsurface > Groundwater | place... | reverse complement strand
CAAGATCGGCGACCGGGCTGCCTGGATACCACGACTCAAGCAAGGATTCGAGGTCGCGGTTCGCTCCGCGATCAAGGGACACGGACCGATGCCTGCTCGTGGCGGTGTGGCCGACCTCACCGATTCTGAAATTCGAGCTGCGATCGCCTATATGATCAACCAAGGTGTCGCCGCGACGACAAGACCTTCGGCTGCACTAACCGCGGGACCCGACCCCAATCATAAGGTCATCGAGGGAACAGAGATATATTTAGGCATCGTATCGGCGGAATCGATACGCGCACAGCATCCGAAGGCGGACGCGGAAAGCTTGATGCACGGGGGCATTCCGAGCCGCAAGGACTATTACCACGTGAATATCTCGCTGTTCGACAGCAAGACCAAAGCCGTGATCACGGATGCGCAGGTAGAGGCGAGAGTCGCGGATCCAGTCGTGGGCGGAGAAACGAAGAAGCTCGAGCTTATGGCGATGAACAACACGATAAGTTATGGCAACTATTTCCGGATGTCAGGGAAGGCCCCCCACACGATCATCGTGCAGATCCGGAGGCCGGACATGTCTCGGACAATCGAGGCCAAGTTCGACTTCAAGTACCGCTGATAGCTCTGCGCATCGCCCGCGCCTGCGAGCCGGCTTCACTTCGTCGAAGCCGGCCGAGAGCGGGGGCGGCGGCGCTGGCGCAGGCGTGCAGGCATGCTTGCACGATCAGTGCACGTCCTTCCAGAACTCCTTGTAAAGAAACCAGGTCAGCAGAACGAGGATCAAGCAGAAAAACATCACGACGATTCCCACCTGTTTGCGGAAGACCTGATTCGGTTCGCTCATCCACACCAGAAAATTCACCAGATCCCTCACCGTCTCGTCGTACTGCGGCGGGCTGAGGACGCCCGGTTTCTCGATCTTGATGCTTTTTAACGCATAGCGCGTACTCTCCTTGCCGCCAGACTTGCCGGCCATTTCCTCGACCATGGAGAACGATTTGGCCTGGATCTGAGCCGCCTCAGCTTCCTTCCTGGTCTTGAACTCGCGCACGTCCAGCACGGGCTCGCCCTGCAATTGCCACAGTACGTGCGGCATGCCGACCCGCTGGAACACCATGTTGTTCCAGCCGTTCGAGTTCAAGGGGTCGCGGTAGAAACTGCGCAGAAAGGTATACAGCCAGTCAGCGCCGCGCGAGCGCGCGATCACTGAAAGGTCGGGTGGCGCCGTTCCAAACCAGGACCTGGCGTCAGGCCTGCTCATGTTGATGTCCATCATCTGTCCGACTTTTTTCCCCGCGATGAACAGCAGGCCGTCCTTGATCTGCTGCTCGGAAAGGCCCAGGTCCATCAGCCGGCTGTAACGCATGAGCGACGCCGAGTGGCAGTTCAGACAGTAATCGACGAACGTACGGGCTCCCGCCTGCAGACTCAACGCGTTGCGCACGTCGATCGGGGCACGTTCGAGCTTCATTTCGGCCTCGGCGAACGCCGGCCTCTCTCCAAGCCCCGCCAGGGCAGCGAAAAGAAAAACGGCAAGGCGTTTTTTCATTACGTCACCCTCTTCGGTTCCGGCTTGCACCGGTCCATCCTGGTGTACCAGGGCATCAGGAAAAAGAATGCAAAGTAGACCGCGGTAGCGATCTGGGCGAGCAGCGTGTTGACCGCAGTCACCGGCTGGGTGCCGAGATAGCCGAGCAGGAGGAACGCGATCACGAACAACGCCAACGCGACCTTATAGATCGGGCCGCGGTAGCGGATCGACTTCGCCGGCGATCGATCGAGCCAGGGCAGCAGGAAGAAGATCACCACTGAAACGCCGAACAGGACCACACCCCAAACCTTGGGATCGAACGTGAAGTATCCTTCAAGCAACACCACCGCGATTACGGCAGTGGCACCGCGGACCGCCCTACTTTTCACGCTGCCGATGATAAGCAGCGCCATACCCACCGTGCCGGCGGCGATCACCGACATGAAATTTTCGGTGATCGCGCGCAGGATCGAGTAGTACGGCGTGAAGTACCAAAGCGGCTGGATGTGCGGTGGGGTCTTCAGCGGATCGGCCGGAACGAAATTATTATCCTCGAGAAAATAGCCTCCCAGCGCCGGGGCGAAGAACACAATGGCGAAGTACACTGTCAGGAATACCGCCACTCCGAACAGGTCCTTCACCGTGTAGTACGGATGAAACGGGATGCCATCGAGCGGGATGCCCGTCTTCGGGTCCTTGACCTTCTTGATCTCGATACCGTCGGGATTGTTCGAGCCGACCTCGTGCAGTGCCACCAGGTGCACCGCGACCAGCCCGAGCAGCGCCAGCGGCACCCCCGCCACGTGGAAAGCAAAGAAGCGGTTGAGCGTCGCGTCCGACACGACGTAGTCGCCGCGGATCCAGAGCGCGAGATCCGGCCCGATGATCGGTATGGCGTCGTACAGGTTGACGATCGCCTGCGCGCCCCAGTAGGACATCTGACCCCACGGCAGCAGGTAGCCGAAGAACGATCCCGCCATCAGGCAAAGGAAAATCAGCATGCCGATGATCCACAACAGTTCCCTCGGCTTGCGGTAGGAGCCGTAAAGCATCGCGCGAAACATGTGCAGGTAGACGCAGATGAAGAGCGCCGAAGCGCCGGTCGAGTGCATGTAGCGCATCCACCAGCCCCAGGGCACTTCGCGCATGATGTGTTCGACCGAGGCGAACGCCTTCTCCGCGTCGGCCTTGTAATCCATGGTGAGCCAGAGGCCGGTCACGATCTGGATCACGAGCACGAACAGAGAAAGCGAGCCGAAGTAGTACCAGAAATTGAAGTTCTTCGGCGCATAGTACTCGGACAGATGCGTCTTCCAGGTCGCCACCAGCGGATAGCGCTCGTCGATCCAGGTGAGAATGCCGTTGAAAGGACCGGCCCCGGTGACGGGTTGCTTTTCGGCTGCGGCCACGCTCACGCCCCTTTCCTGTCTTCGCCGATCAAGATCTTGGAATCAACCAGGTACATATGCGGCGGCACCTTGAGGTTGTCCGGCGCCGGCTTGTTCTTGTGGACGCGACCGGCCAGGTCAAAGAGCGCGCCGTGGCAGGGGCAGTACCAGCCGCCGTGCCATTCGGCATCGAAAGGCTCCTTGGCGCTCTGGAATTTGTCCTGCGGCGAGCAGCCAAGATGCGTACAGATTCCCACCACCACCAAGTACTCGGGCTTGATCGAGCGATATTCGTTTTTCGCGTAGGAGGGCGTTATCTCTCCGGGCTTTCGCTCGCTATTGGGATCGGCAACCTTGCCGTCATCGGCCTCGACCGCAGCGAGCATCTCCTGGGTTCGATGCAGGATCCACACCGGCTGGCCGCGCCATTCGATGGTCATCTTCTGGCCCGGTGCAAGCGTGCTGATGTCGGCCTCGACCGGAGCCCCCATGGCCTTGACGCGCTCGGAAGGAAGCATGAAGGCGACAAACGGAACGGCCGTGGCCGCGCCCGCCGCGCCGCCAGCGCAAGTTGTGGCAATGACGAGGTTGCGTCGGCGGCGGCTGACACCTTGTTTATTACTCATGAAAGGCCCTTTCACTTTCAGTCAAAGCCCACGGCGAGCCGTGCGCGTTCATGCTCATGATAAATGCAGGGAAACCTCAGCGCCGGTGCCCCCTTGGATTTCAGCCGACAAAGATCGCGTCAGGGCAATCCCGCGATATAGTCTGCGACGGCGCGGATCTCGTCGTCGGTCATCTTCGCGGCAATGCTGCGCATCATCTTGTTCGCGTCATTAGCGCGAACACCGCTGCGGAACGCTTTCAACTGCAACTCGGTGTACTCGCCAAACTGACCTGCGAGGCGCGGATACTGCGCTGGAATACCACCGCCATAGGGGCCGTGGCACGCCGCGCAAGCGGCCAAACCTTTGGAAGTGTTGCCGCCGCGATAAATGTCTCGCCCCAGCGCAAGCGTTTCCTTGCTTTGGCCACTGCCGTCTTTGGATTTCTGGCCGGAGTAATACGCGGCCACATTTAGCATGTCCGCTTCCGACAGGTTAGCCACCATAGCGAGCATCACGACGCTCTTGCGCTCGGAGTTGGCCTTGAAATTTGCCAACTGCTTATACTGGTATTCTGAAATCTGGCCGGCGATTTTCGGGTTGGCCGGGGATGTGCTGTTGCCGTCTTCACCGTGGCAGGCAAAACAAACCTGTTTGGCAATCGTCTGTCCCTTGGCGATATCCGGTTTGGCCTGAGGTTGCTGCGCCTGAGCGCTCGCTGCGAACACGACAAGGCCAAACAATACGACCACATTTTTCATGTGATCTCCCACAAATTAGGATATTGAACGAGGCCGCGACGGCGAACCAAAGTTGTTATTCTACCTCATTCATTGCGTTGATGGCGTCCAAAGGAACATGGAGTACGTGACATGCCTGCTCGTCGTTCCCTTATTTATCGTGCGATTCCGTGTTGAGAATGCGCTGGAAGTTGGTCATCGGCGGACAGGAAATCGCGAAGACGGGCCAGGGTCTGCTAAAATATCACATACTCATTTTCTCCACAGGTAGGGCCTGGCGGCTGCCGTATCAACGGTCATTGCACCGCTGACTTTGCTGGCGGTGCTGGTCCGGCTGCTTCCGCCCTGGGTACAAAACGCGACACCATCATCCATTGCCTGCATCCAGTGTGCAGTAATTCTCTGGAATGATTTCTTCTGCGTTGATGGTAGCGAAGTAGCAGCGGATGGGAAGGTATAACACATTCAAGATTGCTGAAACCGTTCGAGAGAATGTCGATGAAACGAAACACGCGAACTCTTCTCCTTGTGGCGGGCATCCTCGCCGGGGGCGCAACGGGCACGGGTTATTCACCAGGGGCGACGGCTCAATCGGCCAAGCCGAAGTCCGGAGAGGGTGACGACCTCCGAGCGGTGTACGCGACCGCTGCGGACGTCGCGGAAGGCAGGCGCGTCACGGAGTCGTGCTCCCGCTGCCACGGCCCGAACGGCATCAGCACGACCAAGGGCGTGCCCAACGTCGCCGGCCAGCGCCCGGCGTACCTCTACGCCAAGCTGCGGGCCTACCAGGCCGGTACCCGTGGCGATCACGCCATGGAGGGCGCAGTCAAGTTCCTGAGCGACGAAGCGTTGGTGAAAGTAGCTGCGTACTACGCGAGCCTCGAACCCGCGCAACCCCTTGCCACGGACGGCGCAAAGGCAGCCCCCGCCAGGCCCGACCCGGTCGCAGCCGGCAAGGCTGCAACGGCCGGATGCGCGGGGTGTCACGGCGAAGGCGGCATCAGCAAGACGCCCGGCATGCCGAGCCTCGTCGGGCTGGACCCGAAATACTTTGCCGCGGCCATAAACGCCTACAGGAGCGGGCAACGCAAGCATGACATCATGAAGTCCCTGATCGCGGCTCTCAGCGACGCAGACGTGAAGAATATCGCGCTCTACTATGCTCTGCAAAAACCCGCCCGGGCGCAAACCCCGGCCCCCGGCGATCAGGCAGCGGGCAAGACGGCCGCAGCGGCCTGCGCAGGGTGCCATGGTGACCAAGGTGTCAGCGGGAATCCCGCCAATCCGAGCCTTGCCGGTCAGGATGCGCAGTACTTCGCCAGCGCGCTTCGCGCATATAAGGACGGATCACGTAAGGACGAAACGATGAAGGGACTCGCGGCGGCGCTTAACGACCGTGCCATCCGGGACCTTGCGGCCTATTACGCCGCTCAACAGCCGCAGCCGCCGAAGGTGGAAAAACCGCTGACGACCGCCGAATGGGTGCAGAGATGCGACCGCTGTCACGGCGTAAACGGCAACAGCACCGACCCGCGCACTCCTGCGCTGGCGGCGCAGCGCGTCGAGTATCTGGTGAAAGGGCTGCGCGCCTATCAGACCGGCGCACGCAAGGACTCGGTGATGGCTGCGATGTCAACTTCGCTGGCGGATGCGGATGTCGAGGCGCTCGCGGCTTACTATGCGCGCCAACGGGCGCGGGCCTTCGTCTACGTGACCGTGCCTTACAAGTGAGTAGTGTCAGTGGCCTGAAACGCACATCCGATGCTTGAAATCATCCAGCTCCAAAAAGGAGGTACGCCATGAAACGCACGCTGTTGATCGTTGGGGTCGCCGCATTGCTGGGAGTCGTCGGCGCCGCGCAGGCGGGTGGAAACGCCCAAGCGGGCAAGAACAAAGCCGCCACCTGTGCCGGTTGCCACGGGGCAAACGGTGAGGGGATCGCACCGAATCCCGCGCTGGCCGGTAAGAAGGAGGATCAAATCATTCAGGCCATGAAGGACTACAAGTCGGGCAAGCGCGCCAATCCGGTCATGAAGACGTTCGCAAGCCAGGTCAACGACCAGGAGGTGGCGGATCTGGCCGCGTACTATGCATCGCTCAAGAAAAAGTGATATCCCGTCGCGCGCATTCGCGCTGGCGTAAAATAGCAGCGCCAATGCGCAGGCTGGAGTCCCTCTGATGCCGCTTGAGCTGTGCCCGAGTGTTCCGGACCGCAAGACCGCGGGAACCGACCATGAGTGATGTTCCGCTGCACCGGTTTTATCTTCATTATTCAGAGCTGCCATACAGCATGCGGGTGCTGTATACGGCGGCGCTCCTCGTGCTCGGGTCGGCCTACCTGTTCGCCGGAATCTACCTGTATCACACCTATTCCGGGAAGGACGGCAATCCGATAACGTTGTCGTACCAGGACGTCGTCATCGCCTATAGCGGCAGCGGAAAGGCTTCGCGCCTCGAATCGGCCCTGCGCGGACCGATGCGCAGCATGCTGCCGGCGGACGAGATCGAACCCATCATCAGCTGGGTGCAGGAAGGCGCGGATCGAGCCCAGTACGAAAAGGTGATCAAGCCGACGCTGGACAAGCGCTGCATGACTTGTCACGACGGCAGCAACCCGCACCTTGCGAACTTCAGCGGATACGATAACCTCAAGAAAATGACCGAAATCGACACCGGCACCGGTATCTTCACGCTGGTTCGCGTTTCGCACATTCACCTGTTCGGCATCACCTTCGTCTTCTTTATCATGGGTCTCATCTTCAGCCATGCCTACGTGCGGCCCGTGTGGTTCAAGTGCGCCGTCGTCGCGCTTCCATTCGTCTCCCTCACGCTGGATATCGGCTCTTGGTATTTCACCAAGCTCTATCACCCGTTTGCCTGGGTGGTGATCGCCGCCGGGGCTGTTATGGGCCTGTCGTTCGCGTTCATGTGGGGAGTGTCCATGTATCAGCTTTGGTTCTCTCGGACACCCTCCCCGGTGACCCAGAGAGAAAGCACCGATATTCGCGCCGTTGGTTGATGCAAGCACGGGCAAAGCCGCCGCTTGGTTCGCGATCTCGTTCAATGTTGATCTATGTCAACACGGTCGACGCCGTTTTGTATAGCGTAAAAGGGCGAGAATTTTTGCGCCGGTGGTTTGATTCGGCCCATGGCTGCCATGATTTGACCGTACGTAAGCAAATATTGGCGACCCCTGATCTTCGAGGTTCTTGATGAAACGTTTGATGCTGGCTATTGTATTTTCGGTGGCGCTGATCGGCTGCGCGGATAAAGAGCCATCAACCGTCAAGAGTACGGTTCAGAAGCAACCCGCAGCGGATGTTCAAGCGGGCAAAGCCTTTGCGGAACGAGAGTGCAAGGCGTGTCATGGTGTTGATGGCAAGGGTACTGCACCGGCCATTCCCAGCCTGGCGGCCCAGCGAGAACGCTATCTGATCGCATCAATACAAGCTTACAAGGAAGGAAAGCGCCACCATTCCGCCCTGAGAACAATGGCGGGCCGCATGAGCGAAGCGGACGTGAAAAATGTGGCCGCATACTACGCCAGTCTTCCTCCGGTCGCGTCCGCCTCAGGCAAGGAGGCTCCATTCTTTTCCCCCTATGAGAGCGGTAAAGCGCTGGCGGCAGGATGTGCAAAGTGTCACGGCGAAGATGGCAACAGCACGACTCCCGGCACACCCAGCCTGGCCGGCCAGCAGCCCCGCTATTTTGTGCTTGCTCTCCAGGAGTATCTAAACGCAGATCGCAAGAAATCGCCGATGCATTCGATGCTACCTGGTTTGGGCAAGCTCGATATGGAAAGTCTGGCGCTGTATTTCGCGTCTCAGACCCCGGTCCAACGTCCCGCACCGGCGCTTGGCGATCCGGCGGCCGGCGAACCGCTCACTGCCGTGTGTGGCGGTTGCCACGGCTCTTACGGTGTGAGCACCGACACGGCGACGCCCAGCCTTGCCGGTCAGGATGCCGGGTACCTGCTGGATGCGATCAAGGCTTACAGAACAACTCGCAAGCGTGAAAACATGCGCCTTTACGTTACCGGTCTTAGTGATAAAAACATCCAGGACATCGCCGCGTTCTACGCGGCCCAAAAGTCCAGAGCCGCGGAAAAGGGACAGACGATCGTTCAGGAGTTGACCGAAAAATGCAATCGTTGCCATGGCAGCGAGGTGGACAACCCTGCGATGGCGGTTCCGAAAATCAGCGGGCAGGACAGGGACTATCTCGTAATGGCCCTAAGGGCCTATCGCGACGATCGACGGGAAAGCACTACGATGCATAAGATGAGCTTGCCTTATAGCGATTCCATCATAGAAAGCGTCGCGTCGTTCTATGCCGGTCAGCCGGGAAAATGAGCGCTCAGCGAGGGTTATTCAGCGACCGCGGCTACAGAGTGTTTTTGTTGACGGCAACACATGAAACGGAGGTTGGCATGAAGCTCGGACTTGCGGTCGTTGCGGGGATGGCGGTGCTGTTTGGTTCCGGTCAGATCGCGGCAGCGGCCGATGGCAAGGCGGTATACGACAAGTCCTGTGGTGGGTGCCACAATGCGATGGCGCCGAAGTTGGGCGACAAGGCGGCGTGGGGACCCCTCGCCAAGAAGGGTACCGATGCATTGGTTGCATCGGTCGTCAAAGGCAAAGGAGCAATGCCGCCCAAGGGCGGAGCGGCCTCCTCATCCGACGCTGACATCAAGGCTGCCGTCGAATACATGGTACGTCAAGCGAAGTAACGCGCTCGAGCTGTCCAGATGGGTTGGGCGATGGGAGGCGACGCCATCGCCGCTCCCGCCCGATCACGGGCAGGCGCAACTCGCAGCATGCCGCGGCTTCCCTTTGCGATAGAATTGGGTCGCATCATCAGCCCATGCTATCGCCATCATGAATCTGCATCGTTTACTCTCCCAGCGCGCCGGTGAGAACAGGCCGTTGCGCGTGGCGCTGATCGGCGCCGGCAAGTTCGGCTCGATGTTCCTGTCGCAGGCGCGTCGCACGCCGGGCCTGCATCTCACGGCGGTAATCGACCTTGTCCCGCAGCGCGCGCGAGTTAGCCTCGCCCGCGTGGGCTGGTCCGCCGAACAATATCAGGCAAACTCACTCGCTGAGGCCGCCAGAAGCAGCGCCACATTTGTCACCGACGACGCGCCGGCGGTGATTGCGAGCGACGCAGTCGATATCGTGATCGACGCCACCGGCAGTCCCGCAGCCGGCATCCGCCACGTGCTCGCCTGCTGCACCCACGGCAAACATATCGTGATGGTCAATGTCGAAGCCGATGCGCTCGCGGGACCGCTTCTGGCGCGTCGCGCCGCCGCATCCGGCATCGTTTACTCTCTCGCCTATGGCGACCAGCCAGCGCTGATCTGCGAAATGGTGGACTGGGCGCGCGCCGCCGGTTTTGAAGTGGTTGCTGCCGGCAAAGGCACCAAGTACCTGCCCGCCTATCACGAATCCACGCCCGATACCGTATGGGGCCACTATGGCTTTACGCCGGAAATGGTCGTGCAAGGCGATTTCAATGCCCAGATGTTCAATTCATTCCTCGACGGCACCAAGTCGGCGCTCGAGATGGCGGCGGTGGCCAACGCCACCGGGCTCACGCCCGCCCCCGACGGACTGGCGTTTCCGCCGTGCGGGGTCGACGACCTGCCGCGCGTGCTCAAACCGCGCCTTGAAGGCGGTGGGCTGCATCACCGCGGGCAGGTCGAAGTCGTCTCCAGCCTGGAGCGTGACGGCCGGCCGGTGTTCCGTGATCTGCGCTGGGGTGTCTACGTCACGTTTGCCGCCGACGCTGACTACGTGCGCCGCTGCTTCCGGGAATACGGCCTCGTCACCGACGATACCGGCAATTACGCGGCGATGTACAAACCTTATCACCTGATCGGCCTCGAGCTCGGCATCAGCGTCGCCAGCGTGGGACTGCGCGGCGAAGCGACCGGTTGCGCGACCGGCTTCCGCGGCGACGCAGTGGCCATCGCGAAGCGCGATCTCAAAGCCGGCGAGATGCTTGATGGCGAAGGCGGCTACACGGTATACGGCAGGCTTATGCCGGCGCGGGACTCGATCGCCTGCGGTGGGCTCCCGATCGGGCTCGCGAATGGCGTGCGCCTCGCGCACGCCATTAACAAGGGCGCGATACTTACATGGACCGATGTCGTGGCAGCCGATAGCGAGATCATGAGCGTGCGACGAGAAATGGAGACCGAATTCGCCGCCGAGTGGGGCCTGCGCCGCATCGGCGCCCCGACGGCTACTTGACGGTAAACCCATAAGAGGGAGTCGTGATTTACGATCTTTGATCCAATTGTCGATTGCCCGGTCCGCGGCTCGCGGATCACCTCGCAGCAGGTAAAGTTGACACCTGCTCAGCGTTGTCGCGACAATTGGATAAATGCAACGACGCGACTTCTTCAAGCTCTGCGCCGCGACCGCGGCGCTCGGCGCGCACCCGCCGCTCGCCGCCCAGGACCTCAAGCCGCGTTTCTACACGCGCGCGCAACTGGTCGGCGAGCGAGCGCAACCGCTGAAAGCCTCCAGTCTGGCAGCAGGCAAAAATTACATTTTTCACTATCCGTTCGAAGGCACGCCGTGCTTCTTGCTCAACCTGGGCAGACCGACGGTGCGGAACGTGCAGCTGAGGACCGAGGACGGCAGCACTTATCAATGGCCGGGGGGCGTCGGACCCAATAATGCGATCGTCGGCTACTCGGCGATCTGCGCGCACCGCATGACCTATCCGACGCGCCAGATCAGCTTCATCAGCTACCGCGACCAGTCAAGCGCCTCCAGGGTGATGAGCCCGAACGTGATCCACTGCTGCTCGGAACACAGCGAATACGATCCAGCCTCGGGCGCGCGCGTGCTGGGCGGCCCCGCGCCACAGCCGCTGTCGGCGATCCTGCTCGAATACGAGCGCGGAACCGACGCGCTCTACGCGGTAGGCACACTCGGCGGCGAAATGTTCAACGCCTTTTTCGCCAAGTTCGAGTTCAAGCTCGCGCTGGATTACGGCGCCGGCAAGATGCGCCGGCGGGTCGCCGGGCGCAGCGTGGTGACCGAGCTTTCCAGCTTCTGCAAGCAGCAGGTCAAGTGTTGATCACGGCAGCAGGGCGCTTAGTCCCGGAATGAAGTGACACAGCAGCCCGTCGTCGGCCGCAAAGGCGGCGGGCTGCGTTGCTTTGAGGATCCCGAAGACACTCACGCCGGCGATGATGAGGCTCGCCGCGATCCGTGCAGCACGCGCTCTTGAGTATTTCCTGAACTGCTCGAACAGCAGCGCGATGGCCAGCAGGTTGGGCAGCGTGCCCAGGCCGAACGCGAACATCACCAGCGCGCCGCGCCCGGGATCCGCAGTAGCCAGTGCGGTAAGCAGCAGCGCATAAACCATTCCGCACGGCAGCCAACCCCACACCACGCCCAGCCCCAGCGCGCGCGGCACGGAATCGACCGGCAGGAACCAGCGTGAATAGGGCTGGATGCGGCGCCATGCCACGCTGCCCGCGGTTTCGATACCGCGCACGATCGGCGTCATGCCGGCAACGTAGAGCGCCAGCACCATCAACATCATCGCCGCCGTGAACATCAGCACCTGTTGGGCGAATGGTCCTCCGCGCAGCCACAGTCCCGCCTGGCCCAGCGCGCCGACCAGCGTGCCGGCCGCGGTATAGCTCATGATGCGTCCGAAGTTATAAGCGAGTGCATGACGCCACCGCGGCGCGGCGGTGTTGGCCCCGGCGCGCGGTGCGCAAACCGCCCCCACGATGCCGCCGCACATCGCCGCGCAGTGCGCGCCGCCCGTGAGGCCGGCAACGAAGGCCGCGAGCAGGAGCGCTTCAAGCCAGCCGTTCATTCTTCAAAAAGACGGAAGTCGGGAGATCGGGAGATCGGGAGAGCGTGAGAGCGGGAGAGCGTGAGTGCGAACCAAGACCCTCTTACGATCTCCCGATCTCCCGCTCTTCCGACCTCCCGCTCTTCAGATCACGCGGGAATAGCGGCACACCTCGCGGTCGTGGCGCAGATAGCGGTCGAACACCATGCAGATGTTGCGCACCAGCAGGCGGCCCTTTGGCGTCACATTGATCCAGCGGTCATCGAGGTCGAGCAGCCCGGAGCGTGCCAGGTCGTTCAGCTCTTCGAGTTCGGCCGCGAAATACCGGTCAAAATCGATCAGGTACGCGATCTCGATCGCCTCTTTCGAAAGCGTGAAGTGGCACATCAGGGCCTGAATCACCGCGCGGCGCAGCAGGTCGTCGGCGCTCAGCTCGAGACCGCGCATGATCGGCAGCACGTCCCGGTCGAGGCTGTCGTAATAATCCTGGAGATCGCGGTAGTTCTGGCTGTAGGTGGGGCCGATGCCGCCGATCGCCGACACGCCGAGCGCCACCAGGTCACAGTCGGCATGCGTCGAATAACCCTGAAAATTGCGGTGCAGCCGGCCCTGGCACTGCGCGACCGCCAGCGCATCGGCGGGCTTCGCGAAATGATCCATGCCGATATAGACGTAACCGGCCTCGACGAGGCGTTGCGCGGCGAGCGCAAACAGCTTCAGCTTGGTCTCGGGCGATGGCAGCTCCGCTTCGTTGATGCGGCGTTGTGACTTGAACCGCGTCGGCAGGTGAGCGTAGTTGTAGAGCGCGATGCGGTCCGGTTGCGCCGCGATCACGCGCGCGAGCGTGCGGTTGAAGGTGATCAGATTCTGTTTCGGCAGCCCGTAGATGAGATCGACATTGATCGAAAGGAATCCCGCGCTGCGCGCCGCGCCCATCACCGCCAGCGTCCGCTCCTCGCTTTGCACGCGATTCACCGCCCGCTGCACGTCAGGGTCGAAGTCCTGCACCCCGAGGCTCAGCCGGTTGAAACCCATGCCGCGCAAGGCGGCTATCCTGCCCTCATCGACCGTGCGCGGATCGATTTCGATCGAATACTCGCCGTCGCCGGCAAACTCGAAATGTCGCCGCAAGAGCGCGAACAGCCCGCTCAGCTGCTCGGTGCTGAAGAAGGTCGGCGTACCGCCGCCCCAGTGCATCTGCTGAACCCGCGGATCATCGGTGAACAACGGTCCCTGCAGCGCGACTTCCCGCGCCAGATAGTCGAGGTATTTCACGCCCTTGCCGTGGTCGCGCGTGACGATCTTGTTGCAGGCGCAGTAGAAACAGATCGTGCTGCAAAACGGCAGGTGCACGTAGATCGAAAGCGCCCGCTGGATGCCGCCGATGTTGCGCTTGGCGGCCCATGACCGGTAAGTTTCCGGTCCGAACGCCTCGATAAAACGGTCCGCGGTCGGGTACGAAGTGTAGCGCGGACCGTTGCGATCGAGCTTGCGGATCAGATCGAGGTCGATTTCAAACGGCAAATGATCGGAAAATGAGCTCATGCGGTGTCTATATACCATGGGCGACGCGATCCAGTATCGCACCGGCAGAGAACCTCGTTTTGATCTAGGTCAAAACCGGTGTAATATGGCGACACCCTGCCGCTCTGCCGACGAGCCATTGATAATGCCCTCCCACCTGGGTCTTACCCCGATTGACGTCAACCGGCTCAGGACCGTTTGCTCGAAATGCAGCCTGCGCGAGCTGTGCCTGCCCGCCGGTCTCGATCAGCGCGAACTTGAAGCCGTCGACCGCCTGGTGAACCGCCGGCGGCCGGTCAAGCGGGGCGACTATCTTTATCGCGCCGGTTCCGAGCTGCAATCGCTCTACGCCATCCGTGTCGGCTTCATCAAGAGTTGCGTGCTGCACGAAGACGGCCGTGAACAGGTCGCCGGATTTCACATGATGGGTGACCTGCTGGGATTGGACGCGATCAGCTCCAACCGGCACATGTGCGACGCCATCGCGCTCGATGATACCGAAGTATGCGAAATCCCGTTTGCGGTCCTGGAGCAATTCTCACACGATATCCCTTCGCTGCAACAGCATTTCCACCGCATCATGAGCCGCGAGATCGTCCGTGACCACGGCGTGATGCTGCTGCTGGGCAGCATGCGCGCCGAGGAGCGGCTTGCCGCGTTCCTGCTCAACCTGTCGCAGCGCTTCGCCGCGCGGGGCTACTCGCCGTCCGAATTCAACCTGCGCATGACGCGCGAGGAAATCGGCAGCTACCTGGGCTTGAAGCTCGAGACCATCAGCCGCGTGCTGTCGCGCTTCCATGACGAAGGGGTGATCGAGGTGCGCAGCAAGCTCATCAGGATCGTCAAGATGGACGTGTTGCGCGGGCTGATCGGCCAGCACGCCTGCCAGACCTAACCGGACCTGCTGCGGGTAGCGGTAGCGCGTCTGGTTCAAGAACCACACCACGTCCTCGACGTCCTGCGCGCCCGGCGCCACGACGGCAAAGACGGTCCTGTTCCGCCGCATCACTTCCTTTTGTGCTTCTTCAGCACCGCCTCGATTTCCACTTCCGCATCGCAGAGGTCCTGACGGCGGCAATTCCCCGGCTCGATCTGACGGAAGCGCTCGGCGCGGAAGTACGCCGCATCCTCGATCAGGTGTTGGCGCTGCTCCGCCGTCACGACGATGACGCGGGCCGACCCGCTCTCGGCGGCCGGCTTGGGCGCCAGGCGCCGCGCCCCGGGGCGCGCTTTGCGCCTCCCGGTCCGCTGCCCGCCCGCTTTGCGGGACGAATCCACGCTCGTTGCGCCGCCCTCAGTTTACCGTCAGATTCAGAATACTCGCCGAGGCGACCGGCGCTTTGATCCAAGTCAAGCCGGATCGGCCCCGGCGCTCAGGAAGGGAGCAGCGGGTCGTGATCGGCGCGGTTGGGACAACCCGCCGGCCTGTCCTCGGGCTCGAGCGGGCACATGCGGTTGATCTCGAAGGCGTTGCGCTGCAGGAAACAGGTGAACGCGCTCGACGCCGCGGCGAACAGCCAGAATACGAAAAAACCGAGCGTATAGACACCGGTGCGGCTCAGGGCGACGGGGGCGCCGAAGACGTGCAGATCCGCCGGGTCGAACAGCGTGAAAAACACCGCCTCCGCCACGCCGCCGACGATGAACGACGGCCATAAAATCCAGATTGCGCGCTTCATGGGTTCCTCCGTCAACGCTTCCCGAGTTGCAGCACGGTCTCGCCCGGCACGTGCCAGGCGGCGTTCAAGCGCCAGGTATGGCCGGCGTCCTCCACCGTCAGCTGCCAGCGGCCGGCAGGCGGTGGCGTAAGCAAAGCTTCGTAGATGCCGGGGCTGGCCGCGGCGAGCGGCACCACCCGGTCCATGCCGGCGCGCGTCGGGTGCGCGACGCGCAGCATGAGCGCCGGCGGCAGTTCATCGCCCGCCAGCGTCACCCGCACGCGATCGAAAGCGGGAGCGAACGTGACTTGCGCCCGGTAGCGGCGTGCGCCGGCTACGGCGTCGCGCGCCAGGATCTGATTGACGGCGAGACCCCGCTTGTAATAATCGTCGGCGACCAGCCCATCGTCGCTGGCAAGCGCGAGCCACAGCGTCACCATCGCGGCAATGACCACCACGGCGGGTCCTGCCATCAGCATCCAGGGCCATGGTTCGCGGTACCACCGCTTGACTTCAACGCTTTTCATGGACATACAGCCCTCTTTCGGCGGCAAGGGTGATCAGTGAACAGTGATCCGACGACATTATCAATGGCTTGCTCACCGCTTACCGCTCACCTATTTCACAAAAAACCGCGACTTCTCGCTCACCTTGACGCGCGGTTCGTCCAGGTCCTCGACGTGGAACACGATCGGGCGCGAACCGGTCTTTACGCCGGCCGGATCGATCTGCACCGCGACCGCCACCGCCTGGGTCGTAGCGCCGGCCACCTCCACCGGTTGGCGAACCACCACCTTCAGGCCGTCCAGTCCGGTCGCGGAAATGATGTAGCGGCGGGTACGCTCGTCGGTGTTCATGAGCTGCAGGCGATAGACGTTCTCGACCAAACCGTCGCGGGTTTCCCGCGCCAGCGTCACACGGTCGCGGATCACGTCCACCTTGAGCGGCGTCCGGAGGTAGAGCGCCGCGAGCAGCCCGATGGCGACGGCGGTGAGGAGCGCGCCGTAAACGATCACGCGGGGGCGGAATACACGCCTGAGAATGCGCGCCTCAGGATAACGACCCCGCACGGCGTTTTCCGTCGAGTAGCGGATGAGCCCGCGCGCATAACCCATCTTGTCCATCACCTGGTTGCAGCCGTCCACACACGCCGCGCAGCCGATGCACTCGTACTGCAGGCCATGGCGGATGTCGATGCCGGTCGGGCACACCTGCACGCAGATGCCGCAATCGATGCAGTCACCGAGCCCCGCCGCCTTGTAGTCGGCCGCGCGGCGGCGCGAGCCACGCGGCTCGCCGCGCCGCGCGTCATAGGTGATCACCAGCGTGTCGGGATCGAACATCACGCTCTGAAAACGCGCGTAGGGGCACATGTAAATGCACACCTGTTCGCGCATCCAGCCGGCGTTGCCGTAGGTCGCGAAGCCATAGAACAGGATCCAGAACATTTCCCACGGGCCGAGCGTCCAGGTCGCGACCTCGGCGGCGAGCGTCCTGACCGGCGTGAAGTAGCCGACAAAGGTGAAGCCGGTCCAAAGCGCGAGGGCGATCCAGATGCCGTGCTTTACCGCTTTCAGCGCCGACTTGCGCGGCGTGAACGCTGCCTTGTCGAGGCGCATGCGTTGCAGGCGTTCGCCTTCCACCTTGCGCTCGATCCACATGAAGATTTCGGTATAGACCGTCTGCGGGCAGGCATAGCCGCACCACAAGCGGCCGGCCATCGCGGTGAAGAGGAACAGCGACAGCGCCGATATCACGAGCAGCGCGGTGAGGAAAATGAAATCCTGGGGCCAGAACACCCAGCCGAAGATGTAGAACTTGCGCGCGCCGAGATCGAACAGCACCGCCTGGCGGTCGTTCCACGTGAGCCACGGCCCGCCGTAGAAGACGAGTTGGGTGAGCCAGATCAGCGCCCAGCGCCACCCCGCAAACCAGCCGCGTACCGCGCGCGGATAAATCTTCCTCCGCACCTCGTAGAGTGCGGTCTCGACTTCATTGCTGACGGAGGCCAATTTGAGGCTACGCGCCGGCTGACTCAACGGCAAACCCCACAACCATATAACCGCCGATGAACGCCGATAAACGCAGCTACGGGCCGGACTACGATGGCGACCATCGCTGTCCTTGATCGGCGTTCATCGGCGGCTACTTCTTTTCCTCAGCCGACAGGCTGTAGATGTAGGCCGTGAGCACGTGAATCTTGCCCTCGTCAAGAAGGCCTTTGTGTGCGGGCATGACCCCGCCGCGGCCCCTGGCAACGGTTTCGGCGATCGCCGCCTCGCTCCCCCCATAGAGCCAGATGTCGTCGGTCAGGTTCGGCGCGCCGAGCGTCTTGTTGCCCTTGCCGTCGGCGCCGTGGCATGCGGCGCAGATGGCGGCGAACTTGGACTTGCCGCGGAACGCGCGTAACGAATCATGGGTGCGGCCCGCGAGCGAAAGCACGTAATGCACGACATCCTTTACGCCCTCGTCGCCGCCCACCGCGCTCGCCATCGGAGGCATCACCTCGACACGGCCGTTGGTGATGATGTCCTTGATCGTGTCGAGATCGTACTCGTGGAGCCAATCGTGATCGGTCAGACTGGGGAAGCCGCGCGAGCCGCCCGCATCCGATCCGTGGCATTGCGCGCAATAAGTCAGGAACAACCGCTGTCCGATCTGCCGCGCCTCGGGATCGGCCGCAACCACCTTCATGTCCTGCTCGAGAAAGCGCTCGAACAAAGGGCCATACTTCGCAGCCGCCATTTTCTGCTCGTTCTCGTACTGACCGCTCGAGCTCCAGCCGAAATATCCGGCAAAGCTCCCCAGCCCCGGGTAAAGCACGAGATAAAGCAGGCTGAAAACAATGGTGCTGTAGAACAGCCAGATCCACCAGCGCGGCAGCGGATTATTCCACTCGGTCAGGTCCTCGTCCCAGGTATGGGTGGTGCCTACCTGCCCGCCTTTCGCGACGCGCCGGGTGGACAACGACCTGAGGAGCACCGCGCAGGCGACGATGCTCGCCAGCGTGATCACCGCGATGTAGATGCCCCAGGCCTCGTGCGTGAAATCGCTCATCCTCATTCTCCCGGTCGCGGGTGCGGCGCCCGCCCGCCGCCGTCGTCTTCGTCGAGCGGCAGCCGCGCCGCCGCGTCGAAGGCCTCGCTGCGCCGGCCGCTCCACGCCCACAGGACGATGCCGATAAACACCCCGAACAGCACCAGCATCATCCATGCTCTCGCCACATTCATGTCCATTGCCTCACCTCACGTTTTTCAACACGGTGCCGAGCCCTTGCAGATAGGCGATCACCGCTTCCATCTCGGTCTTGCCTTTCACGCTTTCGGCGGCCTGGGCGATCGCCTCGTCGGTGTAAGGCACGCCGATGGTGCGCAGCGCCTTCATTTTCGCGGGCAGATGCGAGCCGTCGAGAGGGGTGCGGTCGAGCCACGCGTAGGCCGGCATATTGGACTCCGGCACCAGATCACGCGGGTTGATCAGGTGCACGCGGTGCCATTCGTCGGAATAGCGCAGCCCCACGCGCGCGAGGTCCGGCCCAGTGCGCTTCGAGCCCCACAGGAACGGATGATCGTAGACGAACTCGCCGGCAACCGAATAATGGCCGTAGCGTTCGGTCTCCGCCCGGAACGGCCGGATCATCTGCGAGTGGCAGTTGCCGCAACCTTCGCGGATATAGATGTCGCGGCCCGAGAGTTGCAGCGGCGCGTACGGTTTCAGTCCGGTCACCGGCTGCATCGTCGATTTCTGGAAGAACAGCGGCACGATCTCGACCAGACCGCCGACGCTCACCACCAGGATGACGAGCGCGATCAGCAGCCCCATGTTCTTTTCGATCAATTCATGCTTGGATGTTGCGTTCACACATTTCTCCCAAATTCGTGACTGATGACTCGTGACGTGATGAGGCGTGACGTGATGAGGCGTCGTTCCTCATCCATATCGGGATTTTGGTCACGCATTACCACGTCACGCTGTTCCATGTCACGCTTTATCAGGCAGCGGCCACGGCCGGGATCGGCGCCTCGACCGCCTGTTGCCCGACGACGGTTTTCCAGGTGTTGTAAACCATGACCAGCATGCCCGTGAGATAAAGGATTCCGCCGAGCAGCCGGATCGCGTAGTAAGGATAGGTCGCCTTCACCGCTTCGGCAAAGCTGTAGGTGAGCGTGCCGTCGGGATCGACCGCGCGCCACATCAGGCCCTGCATCACGCCGGCGATCCACATCGCGGCGATATAGAGCACGACGCCGATGGTGGCGATCCAGAAGTGCAGCGTGACGAGCGGCACGCTGTGCATCTCGGTGCGGCCGAACAGGCGCGGAATCAGGTAGTAGATGCTGCCGATGGAAATGAATCCCACCCACCCCAGCGCGCCTGAATGCACGTGCCCCACCGTCCAGTCGGTGTAGTGCGACAGCGCATTCACCGTCTTGATCGACATCATCGGGCCCTCGAAGGTCGACATGCCGTAGAACGACAGCGACACCACCAGGAATTTGAGGATGGGGTCATCGCGCAGCTTGTGCCACGCGCCGGACAGCGTCATCATGCCATTGATCATGCCGCCCCACGACGGCGCGAGCAGGATCAACGAAAACAGCATGCCGATCGACTGCGCCCAGTCGGGCAGCGCGGTGTAATGCAGGTGGTGCGGCCCCGCCCACATGTAAGTGAAGATCAGCGCCCAGAAGTGCACCACCGACAGCCGGTAGGAGTAAACCGGGCGCCCCGCCTGCTTGGGGATGAAGTAATACATCATGCCGAGAAACCCCGCGGTCAGGAAAAAGCCCACCGCGTTGTGGCCGTACCACCACTGCACCATCGCGTCCTGCACGCCGGCGTACGCCGAATACGATTTCCACAGCGTCACCGGAATGGCGGCGCTGTTGACGAGATGCAGCAGCGCCACCGTCAGGATGAAGGCGCCGAAGAACCAGTTCGCGACGTAAATGTGCGGCGTCTTGCGCCTGGCGATGGTGCCGAAAAACACCACGGCATAGGCGACCCACACCAGCGTGATCAGCACGTCGATCGGCCACTCGAGTTCCGCGTATTCCTTGGATGTATTGATCCCGAGCGGCAAGGTGACGGCGGCGGCCACGATGACCGCCTGCCAGCCCCAGAAGGTAAACGCGGCGAGCCCATCGCTGAAGAGACGCACGTGGCAGGTGCGCTGCACCACGTAATACGAGGTCGAGAACAAGGCGGAACCGCCAAACGCGAAAATCACGGCGTTGGTGTGCAGCGGGCGCAAGCGTCCGTAGGACAGCCACGGCGCGAGGTTGAGTTCCGGCCAGATCAACTGTGCGGCGATCAGCACGCCCACCGCCATGCCGACCACGCCCCACGCCACGGTCATGAGCGCGAACTGGCGCACTACCTGGTAGTTGTACGTGTTCTGGATTTCCATCGTTGCCTTCCCTGGGAAATAACCGCTGCGTGAATAGTACGGTCGGGCCCGCGCGCCGGTTTTGATCTACATCAAATAATGAGTGTCGCCAACGAATGCACACCGCGAAGAGCGTCGAAGAGCGTCAGGCGATGCCGCGAAGAAGGCGGCCGCGGATGCGGCCGTGGCGTGCGCATGCTATTACACGCTCAGCGATTTTGCAGGCGACGCGATCGTGAAGGCGGCACGGCTCGCGTGCAAAAAAACGCCGGTCCCGATGAGGGCCGGCGTTTGAAACACCCCGCATTAGAAGAAACGGGGTGAGGGGGAGTCGTTTCGACCGATCACCTAGTGTCCGACGAGTTCCATCAACCCGCCGGGATTCTTGAATTCGATTTCCCGATGCTGCGCCGCAATCAGCCCTTGGCGCTGGAACTTGGACATCAACCGGCTCACCGTCTCCATGGTAAGCCCGAGGTAATTGCCGATGTCTTCGCGTGTCATCCGCAGATTGAAACAATCGCCGGCGTAACCGAGCCGCTCGTAACGGCGCGACAGGGACAGCAGGAAAGCGGCGAGGCGCTGCTCCGCAGTCATGCTGCCGAGCAGCAGCATCAGCCCCTGGTCGCGCGCGATATCGCGGCTCAGCAGCCGGAACAACTGGTGCTGGAGTTCGGGAATGCGCAGCGCGAGCGCCTGCAACTTGGCGAACGGGATCACGCATACTTCGCTGTCTTCGAGCGCAACGGCATCGTAGTTGTGACGTTCGGTGTTGATGGCGTCAAGACCCATCAATTCGCCGGGCAGGTGGAAGCCCGTGATCTTTTCCACGCCGCCGCGCGAGATACTCATGGTTTTGAACGCGCCGCTGCGCACCGCGTAGAGCGCGTCGAATGCATCACTGCTGCGGTAGAGCGCGGCGCCACGCGCCACCCTCCGTTTGACGGTGGCCAGCTGATCGAGTTGACTCACGTTGGCCGCCGACAACCCGCATGGCAGGCATACCTCCTGCAGGCAGCAACTCCCGCAGCAAACCCCGGATCGCGCCGGCCTGATCGGTTGCGGGAAAGTGCTGACTGCCAAGATAGGCACAATCCTGGTGTTGTGGGGAATCGCTGCATTCAACATCGTGATCTCCTGGTCAAAGTAGTCTGCCGGTTGCGACGAAACGACTGGCGCGGCCGTCAATCCCGCCCGCCGTTCGACGACGCTTGCATGTGCGCCAGTATCTCGACGATCCTTTCAAAATCCGCCGTCTTGTCCAGAAAGTATTCGGCGCCCGCGTCGGTGCTCGCCTTGATGTGCTGCGGCGTGGCGTAGTTGCTCAACACGATTCCCCGCAGCGCAGGCAAGTGACGCTTGACTTCCACCAGCGCATCGATGCCGTTGCCTTCCGCGAGTTTGATATCGAAGATCGCCACATCCGGCCGGCTTTGGACAATGCCGGCAACCGCCTGGTTGTAGGTCTCCGCCTCGCCGACCACTTCGACCCCGTCGATGTCATCGATCATCTCGATCAGCCTGCGGCGGATTTCGGCAGAATCCTCAACCAGGAACACTTTCATCCCCTGCTCACCGTTATACGTTGTAAAAACCTTGTCGATGCCGCGCCGGGCCTGGCGGTGGACACACACATCTGATCCCATTTTGCGCTTGCCGTGTTTGGTGCTGTTTAATGGCAGCCAGTATGCGGGGCTCGGGCGCCATAAACTATCGGCAAGCGCTTAAATTGGAGGTAGGAAAAACGGAAGCGGTGTAGGACGATTCCTACACGGCGCGCGGCGGGAGCCGCGCCGGCGTGGCAGCGGTTACTGCGCCGATCCGTCTGATTCGTCGATCAGTTTGTGCCGGATCGCGTAGCGGATGAGGTCGGTCTGGTTGCCCGCACCCATCTTCTGCATGATACGGGTCTTGTGCGTGCTGACGGTCTTCACGCTCAGCTTGAGCCGATCGGCGATGTCGGTCAGCGACTTGCCGGCAGCGATCATTTCGAACACCTGATACTCGCGGTCCGACAGCAGCGTGTGCGGCGGCGCCTCGACCGCCGGATTGAGGTCGAGCGCCAGCCGCTCCGCGGTCTCGGGACTGACGTAGGCCCCGCCGCCCGCGATTCTGCGGATCGCCGCCACCAGTTGCTCGGCGGCGCTGTCCTTGGTGAGGTATCCCGAGGCGCCCGCCTTGAGCGCGCGTACCGCATACTGCTGCTCGCTGTGCATGCTGAGCACCAGGATGCGCAGCCTGGGTTTCTCGCTCTTCACCTGCTTGATGAGTTCGATGCCGCTGCGGCCGGGCATCGACATGTCGAGCACCGCCACGTCGTACTCCTGTGCGCGAATCGAGGCGACGACCTCGTGCCCATTGGCGGCTTCGCCTGCGACCGCGATATCGCCGGTATCGGCCAGTATTTCCTTGAGGCCGGTGCGGACCATGGCATGGTCGTCGGCCAGCAATACCCGGATCATGCTTCGGCTTCCCCGCTGCGGTACGATGCTACCGGAATCACGATTTCAACCACCGTGCCGCCCTCGGCCGGACTGAAGATGCTCGCCGTCCCGCCCAGTGTCTGCGCCCGTTCCCGGATACCGAGGAGCCCATAGGACTTCGCCTTCCGCGGCAGTGCTGCGTCGATGCCTCGGCCGTTGTCGCAGACACGCACCACCAAGCGGTCGCCGTCGAGCCGGATCACGGCCTCGACTTCGGAGGCCTGTGCGTGGCGGGCGACGTTGGTAAGCGCCTCCTGCACCATGCGGTAGACCGCGGTCGCCAGCGGTTCCTTGAACTCCATGCCGTCGCAGTCGACGTTGAAACCGATAACGATGCCGGTGCGCTGCGAGAACCCGTGCAGCAGGCTCTCGACCGCGGGCACCACACCGAGATCATCGAGCATCACCGGCCGCAGATCGGCGGCGATGCGGCGCACGGCCGCCACGGTCGTATCGACTACCCCTTTGATTTTCGCGGCCCTGTCAACGAGCGGGTCGAGATCCTTGGGCAGCCGCGCGGCAATCCACGACACGTCCATCTTGAGCGCGGTCAGCCATTGTGCCAGCTCGTCATGCAGCTCGCGCGCGATGCGCGTGCGCTCCGCCTCCCGCACCTCGTGCATCGCCGTATAGAGTTCGCGCAACTCCTGATGCGATTTGTCCAGCGCCGCCGCGGCTTTCTGACGCCCGGTGATGTCACGCAGGATCACCGTATAGAACCTGTATCCGCCCACCTCGACCTGGGAAATCGAGGCGTCGATCGGGAACTCCTCGCCGGTGGCGCGCAAGCCGAAAAGCGCCGTGCGCGCTCCCATTTGACGCATGGTCACGCCCGTGGCGCCGAAACGCCCGACGTGCTCGCTGTGCGCCGTGCGGAACCGCCCGGGAATGAAGCGATCGAGCGGTCTTCCGACAGCTTCGCGCGCGGGGCAATGAAAGATTTTCTCTGCGGCGGCGTTCCACAGGACCACGTTTTGCTGTCCGTCGACGGTGATGATCGCATCCATCGCCGATCCGATAATGCTATTGAGCCGCGCCTCGCTTTCGCCGAGCCGCTGCTGCGCCAGCCGCTGCTCGGTGACGTCGGTCATGGTGCCCGCCACACGCCTTGCGCGACCTTGCGAATCGGCGCTCACCATCGTGCCGCGGATCAGCCCCCATTTCGAGCCTCCGTCACCACGATCGAAGCGCACCTCCGCAGAACACGTGGAATGTTCCCCGGCGAGGCAGGCATCGACTTTCCGCTCAAAATCGCTGCGATCCTCGGCATGGATTTCCGCCAGCCATTCCGCGCGCTCAAGCGTCGCTTCCCGGGGCGCATGTCCCAGGATCTCCCGATAGCGTTGCGAACAAAATACGCGTCCCGCCGCGACGTCGAGGTCCCACACGCCATGTCCCGCGGCTTCGAGCGCCGTGCGCCAGCGCAGCTCCGACTCCGTGACCTCGCCGGCGAGTTCCTCCGAAACGTGCAACTGGCGGACAAACAAAAAGGTCGCCAGCACAATGACGCCTGCCGCGCCGAGCGCGCTGATCGCCGCGTATAACGACTGCTTGCGCCATTCCCGCAGGACGTAGTCCGTGGTGGATGACACGGCGATGACCAGCGGATAGTTCTGAAGGCTGTGGTAAGCGATCAGCCGTGGCTGGTCGCTGAGCAGCCCCCTGGCCTGCAACACGCCGCTTGCCGCAGCCGGCAGCGCCGAGCTGAACAGCGCGTGAGCCGGAAACGAGCCGCCGATCTCCGCATCATCCGCCGGGAACGAGGTCAGCAGAACGCTATCCTTGCGAAAGAGGAAGACGCGTCCCGCCGGACCGAGCTCGAGCGAGCGGTAAATGTCATGCAAATACCGCACGTCGATGCCCGCAATCACCACGCCGAGGAACTCGCCCTGTGGATCCTCCATGCGCCGGCTCAAGGTGTGCACGAGGTGCGCGCCCATCACGCGGCCTTTCACCGGGACACCGAAAAAAAGCGGCGGACCCTTGCCATCACGATGCACAGTGAAATAGTCGCGATCGCGAAAATTCATTTCGGGCGCCGGAAATACGTTTGAGTGAGCGCCGAGGTCGCCGTCGGGGCGGATTACGAGAAGAGAACGCAACTGCGGCAGATCTCCTACGCGCTCGTGCATACGCGCGTGCAAAGCCTCCTCCGACAGCGGGCGGGCGGCCGCTCCCCGCCCGCGGTAATCTTCGGCTGTCGCGCGCAGCGCCATGTCCACCGTCAGCATGCCCTGCCGTGTCTGCTCGGCGAGCACTACGGCGATATTCTTCAAATCCCATTCGGCGGTGGCGAGGGCGGCGCTGCGAAACAGCCAGAGCGCGATCGCCGTGCCCGTGAGGACGACGAGCACGAGCAGTCCGCCCGCGACGATCACGGCGCGGCGCGGAATGGCATTCTTGGCAAGCAAGGTGAGCACGACCGTCCCCGGCAATCCGGTGTAGAGTCGGGCGCCTCGTTCGGCTGCCCAGCGCGCATTATAGCGGTGAGCCGCGTGGAATTCCCGCCTGAAGCTCGGGACCGGGTAAGTATTGCAGTATGCAGCGCCTGTCGCCGGAATGCAAAAGGGGCATGCGCTATGGAGTCTGCGGCGCAGGGTTGTGGCGGCTTGATTTAGATCAACCTGTCAGTGACGACCGCTTCTTATACTTCTCATTGATCTCAGAGCAACGATACGCCCCACTCATTGCACCGCGGCCGTCGCGCAGCCATCACCGTCCCGATAATGAATGAGCAAACCCATCTGAGCGCATGGCGTGTGCCGAAAGACGCATTCCCGAAGAGAGGAACGCACGCGGAACAATTCAAATTTCTGGTGAATTACGCGCTTCTCGCGCCTTCGATACACAATTCGCAGCCGTGGCGATTTCGCGTCACAGGGGAAGCGCTCGAACTGTTCGCGGACCGCAAGCGTTCGCTGCGCGTAGTCGATCCTGATGGCCGTGCGCTGGCGATCAGTTGCGGTGCGGCGCTCTTCAACCTGCGCACCGCCATGTACTACTTCGGCTGCGTCGGCGAGGCGCGTCCGTTCCCCGATCCCCGACAACCGGATCTTCTTGCCCGCGTCACCCTCGACCCATCGAAACTCCATCCCGGTGGATGGACCGAGTTATTCAACGCGATTCCCGTCCGCTGCACGAACCGCGGACCTTTCGAGCCGCGCGAGGCGCCGCCCGCCCTGGAGGCGGCACTGCGGGACGCGGCGCGCCTTGAAGGCGCGTGGCTCGCTCTTTTCAAGAGCGCACGCGTCAAAAAAGCGGTCGCCTTGCTGATCGCCGAGGGCGATCGCATCCAATTCAGCAATCCGCGGTTCCGCAGGGAACTCGCGCAATGGCTGCACTCGGCCCGCGATAAAGACGGCGTTCCCGGTTATGCCAAAGGCGTGAACGAATTGCTCGATTTCACGGCGCCGGCGATCGCCTATCTGGTACGCACCTTCGATGTCGGAAACGGGGTCGCGGCACGCGACAGTGACTTGGCCACCGGATCGCCGTTGCTTGCCTGCCTGGGAACGGCGCGTGACGACCCTCTCGCATGGCTTAACGCCGGAGAAGCCTTACAACGGGTCCTGCTCGTCGCCACCGCGCATGGCTTCGACGCGTCGTTTCTCAACCAACCGATCGAGGTGCCGGCGCTGCGTCCGAAGCTGGGCGGGCTCTCGGCACATAAATATTACCCGCAAGTCCTGCTGCGCATCGGGCGCGGCGTTCCGGCCAAACATACGCCGCGGCGTCCCATTGAAGATATTCTGATCTATTGATCGTTTCGAAACCGGATGACAAATCCGGACTCGCTCGACGCTCCCCTCGCCCCTTGGGAGAGGGGTTGGGGGTGAGGGATCGAGCGACGTAACGAAGTTACGTAAAGCTCGATAAGATGGGGAAACGGCGAGGCCGACCGCACCGGGGGTTGATCTGCATCAAGCGTCCTGATTATGACCCGCTTAAAATGGAAACCGCGGACCGCTGGCGGTCCGCATGGTAAAGGAGATGATGATGAACGCCGTTCCCACTGAAAAAATCGTTACGGACATGAAGATCCTGATGGGCGATATGGAAGAACTCATCAAGGCGACCGCCGCGCAAACCGGAGAGAAGCTTGCGGAGGCGCGCGGGAAGGCACAGCTGGCGCTGCAGAACGCGAAGGTCGCGATATCGCGCGCGGAGGCCGCCGCCACCGAACAGGCGAAAGTCGCCGCCCGCGCGGTCGACCAGTCGGTGCACCAGCATCCATGGTCGGCGGTCGGTGTAGCGGCCGCCATCGCGTTCGCGATCGGAATGCTCATCGGCCGGCGCTGAGCCTCGATACGGGCCGGACCGGCAAAATTCAGGCACAGGCGCGCGCCCAGCGGCAACAGGCTGCCGGGATGCAATGCGCCCGTCATGCGGCGAGATTGTCAGCCACAAGCTCGAGCAGGCTGTGCATCCGCTTGTCCCACTTGTAATGCGCCTGGCCATCGTCGAAAGTCTGACGGCAGTTGGAGCAGGTGGTGGCGAGCACCTCCGCGCGCGTATCTTCGACCTGCCGCATCTTGATCTCGAACGCCTTGTAACGCAGTGGGTCGGCGCGGTGTATCGTCACCACGCCGCCCCCGCCTCCGCAGCACCAGTTCATGTCTCCGGTCGAAGGCATTTCGCGCAGTTCGACGCCAAGCGCGGCGAGCACGTCGCGCGGCGCCTGGGTCGCGCCGCCGCGCCGCGATACCTGGCACGGGTCGTGGAACGTGAGCGATTTGTCGACCTTTTCCAGTCTGATCCTGCCGTTCTTAACGTTCTCGGCGAGGAACTCGGAGATGTGCAGCACGCTGAACGGCAGCGGCCTGCCGTACACATTGGCCCCCTCCCAGCGCAGCGCGCCGTAGGCATGGCCGCATTCAGGCAGGATCAGCGTCTTGGCCCCGCAGGCGATGGCGGCCTCGATCATCTTCACGCTTATGTCGCGTTGCCACTGCGTATGGCCCGACAGCATGCCGAAGTTGGTGGCCTCGTATCCGTCGCTGGAGAGCGTCCACGATGCGCCCATGTGATTGAGAATTTTGGCGACCGCGACGATCGACCGGGGATACTTCATGATCTCGATCGAGGACAGCGTGACCAGAATGTCGGCCTTGGCCTGGTCGAGCGCAATCTCGACGTCGTGCTCGTCGGCCAGCCACTCGATGCGCTCCTTGAGCACCTTGGGCGTGGCTCCCAGCGGGCTGCCTTCGCGCTCGGCGCGCTGCGCCACCGCCCACAACTCGTGCGGCACCAGCCCCGCCTGGAACATGCCGTGGCGCGCGAGCCCCACCAGCGCCGCGATGTCGATGCCCATCGGGCAGATCATGGTGCAGCGGCCGCACAGGGTGCAGGAATCGTAGATAAGTTCCTGCCATTCCTCGAGCTCCCCGATGGTAACCGCAGGCTTCAGGTTGAACGTGCGGAACAGCCACGCGAACGGCCCGGCCTCGCGCGAATAGGCCTGCTTGAACGGTTCGAGCTTCCAGATCGGCGTGTATCTCGGATCCCGGGTCGTGACGTAGAAGTGGCAAGCCTCGGCGCACTGACCGCAATGCACGCACGCTTCCATGTAGGCGGCGGTGGTACGGGAAAAATCCCTGACGAAGCTATCGAGCGCGGTCTTGACACGCTCCCCATCGTCCCGCGTGCCCTGCTTGTCGAATCTCGCCGGCGGCTTCTTGATGCCGAAACGCGGCGCCTCCAGTTCCAGCGGGTGCAGTTCGTTGATGTCGCTCATGTGCGTGCTCCCCTGCGCGCAAAGGCGGCCCCCGTCATGCCGCGCGAAATGAAGACCAGAAAAGCGTGGGCGAGCTTGCCGAACGGCAGCCAGATCAGCAGCGACACGAAAGTGGCCGCGACCGCGAAATAGACCAGCGCCGCCGGCAATGGCGGCCAGGCGATGCCGGTCAGCCGCTCGATGAAGATGATGTGCGGCGGATAGCCGAAGACAACGATCGCGAGGCCGATGTGATAAATGTAGGCGTTGCTGGTAGCCAGGGTCGTGCTGTCGCGGAATTCCCGCTTCGGGATCATCCGGCTCAGAACGGTGCCGATCGCGCCCGCCGCGAGCCGGGTGCTGCGCGGTTCGGAGAAATCCGGCTTTCCCTTGAGCCGGAATATCCGCCAGGTCCGCCACGCGCTGCCCGTCAGCAGGATCGCAAGCGACACCCATAGCGCAGGGCCTCGCGCAAACTCCAGGAAATCTATCTTCATCGCCTCCATGGTCGTGGCCAGAGACGCGTGCCCGCCGGGGACCGGCACCAGAGCCATTTATTGATGTTTACGAAACCGGATGACAATCCGATTTCGCTCGACGCCCCCTCTCCCCTCGGGAGAGGGGCGGGGGTGAGGGTCGAGCAGTGTAACGCAGTTACGTAATGCTCGATAATTCCAACCCACGGGGCACTTTATTGATCCACGTTAATCCCTCCCGCTGGTGTCTGGGTAAAAGTAATGGTGTTTTGTCGGGGCCGACGGGCGACCGCGTATGGGTGAATGGGTCCCAGCACACCCGGATTGCGCCAATGAGCCATGGAAAGGCGCCATATTACTACTTGCTAATTTTGTAATATTCGGTGAAACTAACTAAAAGTTTGGCCGGACCGATCTGGGAAACAAGGGCCGCGCCAATGCCTAGGAGTTTGTCGGACTTAGGCTCGACAAACTCCTAATGCCAAACCGGCCCTAGGAGAATTGCA
>Ga0209343_10001643_pt1 | contig 29822 bp, 25 predicted proteins | sample RifCSPlowO2_02_FD_184026 | JGI IMG/M metagenome (GOLD analysis project Ga0209343, IMG submission 184026) | Groundwater microbial communities from Rifle, Colorado - Rifle CSP2_plank lowO2_0.2 (SPAdes) (version 2) | ecosystem: Environmental > Aquatic > Deep subsurface > Groundwater | place... | reverse complement strand
GGTACAACAGCTAACATAGATGGAGACGGAACTCCAACAGCAGACCTACTAGTAGTTGGTTCAGGTGATACAACAGCAAGCGCCATAGATGGACTTGAAATTGTGCTTACGACAGCAGAAGGCGCGAGCGGCACGAATCTCCTAAACCTTACTCCTACTTTCGCATCTACAACTGACGCCAGCACTCACTACGCTTTAAATGTCGCAAATATCACAGCGACCTCAACTACTAACAATCTCGTTGCCCGAGCCATTAATCTTGGAAATATGACAGAAGCAGGCACAGGTACTGTTGCTTCTACCGCGATTAACGTAGGCACAGGATGGGACACGATACTTGGTGGCTCAACCGCTGGAACAAATATCTTCAGTTTCACAAACGCTTCATTGACAACTGGAGGCGCACTTGATGTAGCTAGTACTATTCAAGCAGGAAGCAGTAATATCACACTAACTCTTTCTACTGGATACATTGACGCAGATGCTTTAAGTCTTTATACTCCCGCCCTCGATGGTGCATCTGCCACTGCTGCTTCTCCTTCTGGGCTTGAGGTAGTTTCAGATGAATTAACTTTGCTTCAGGGTTGTGGTGACAATGAAATTCTTAAGTGGGACGAGACAGACGACGACTGGAATTGTGAAGCTGATGTATCAGCTGCGGTTGCAGCAGATTCTCTTGATTTTATTGATTTTGAAGACACTTTAGATCTTGATGCAAATCTTGTCCTTAACCAAACAACAAATACATGGACACAAGACTTTACAGGAACAACGGGTATAGGATATACATATTCTGCAAATGCTCTAACAACAGGAACTGCCGTATCTTTAACGTCAACTTCAACTGCAGGAGGAGCTAGTGGATCTTCAAAAGTATTAAATATCGCAAGGTCTGGAATCAATGCACAACTTGCACACACTGCATATGGAATATATTCAGCAGTAACCAATACAAATGTAACATCAGGAACTAACATTGCAGGATACTTTTCAGCATCTGGCGCAACAACAGCAAATTATGGATTAATTGTTGAAAATGGCAACGTCGGCATCGGGACGACGGGGCCGGGAGCTAAATTACAACTCACAAGCGGTGACGCTTCATATGCATTATTTGGTCCTAATACAACATGGGGCGGAAAACTTTATGTAGGAGCAGGGACAGACGTTCATACTACATCAACCGCTCAAGTAATCTCAACAAATGGAAATTTACATCTTGATGCTGGTACAGGTCTAGATACATATATTAATTTCTATAGTGGAAATAATATACAGTTCGGAAATGGCGCGTCAGGAACAAATGGTAGTCTAAGCTCTGCAGGGGCTTTAACTCTTCCAGGTTATTTCTCGATTACTGGAGCGCAAAATGCATCAGGAAATTTAAGATTTTCTGCGGCTAATCCTTATATTTCTGCTTCCTCTTACTTCATAGCCCCAGGTGGAGCGTATTTTAACTCTGGAACAGTATATACAGAAGCTACTATTCAAGCTCGAGGAGGAATAGCTGATGATGGCGGAACTCTTACGCTTGCTGATGATGTAACTGTTAGTGGCAATGTCAGCTTCGGGACAGGATATGTTAATTCCTCTTCAGCTGCTAACAATTGGTTTAGGCCATGGGATGGAGGCAATATGCACATTAAAGCGGCAAGTGGGGGTATGTATTTTGATAATGACTCTACATTTCATTTTAGAAAGACGGATGGAACTGAATTTGTGGCATTTGACGCAGTTAATCAACGAGTTGGCATCGGAGGAGTGACCGGGTATAAATTTAGTGTTGCAGGAGATGCTTACATCAATGGTGGTTGGCTCAGAGTGACCGGTAATCAGGGTTTATATTTCGAATCCTATGGCGGCGGCTGGTTTATGCAGGATGCTACATGGATTAGGGCGTATGGCGGTAAGCCTGTGTATATTAGTGGTTCTACCACTTACAACCCAGGAGTAACTTTTGCTGGGCACACCAACATTAGTGCCTGGACTACATTCGGGGCACAAAACCTTTCTGTAAGTCTTTTAACAGAGCAGGCTATATTATCGCGTAGCGCCTACACTTATTCCGATAAGAGATTGAAAGAAAACATTACTTCTATCAGCGATGATCAGACCGATGAATTTATAGCCAACGCTAAACCAGTCTTGTTCGACTGGAAGGATAGTGGTTTAAACGACAGTGGTTTCATAGCCCAAGATCTTATAAAATCTGGACTGGGATATCTAGTATCTGGTACCCCTAAACCCGGCCTAGAAGAAACTACAGACGAAGATGGACTTGTCAGCCCTGCGGGGACTCAGTTGGTGGTTAAATACGATGCAATTATCCCTCTGCTTACAGCTGTAGTTCAAAGACAAAATGAAAAAATCAAGACCATTACAGGCGTCATAGATTTAGAAGATGCCACATCTCTAACTACTCCTTCAATATCAGTTAATAATGTTGGTAATGTAGGAATTGGGACAACAACTCCAAACTATGACCTTGAAGTTGTAGGAGATATTGCGGCAAATTCGTTTGTAAATATTTCAACTCGTGATTCTAAGAAAAATATTTCATATGTATCAGAAACAGATACAAATAATTTCCTTGAAAAAATCAAGAATCTAAAAATAGCAAAATATGATTATAATATAGACGCTGGAGATTCAGCTAGTAGACTGGGACTAATCGCCGAAGAAGCTCCAAGCGAAGTATTAACCGCAAGCGGTAAGGGAGTAGATCTTTATAAGTTAACAACATTTGCGCTTAGCGGAATTCAGGGATTGCAAATGAAACTAGACAGTATAGAAACAAGATTAACAAACCTGGAACTAGATAGAAGTCAGACTTCAAGCAGACAAGTTTCAGCAGAAACGTTGGGCGAATTAAGCGATTTAGAAAATATAGCGAACAAAGAACAAAGAACAACGAACAATGAGCAAAATACAGGGGGATTTGTGGCAAAAATGATAAATGGGGTTAAGAATTTCGTATTTGATGGTTATGTAACTGCCAAAAAAGGATTTGCAACAGCATATGATATAACCAATGACAGATTAAGTTATTTATATAATTCGACAGTTGATGCTTTAAATCGTGCGAACAGTAATTTGTTTGCAAAAGATTCACGCCTTCAAACCGCAGGGGCTGACGACGAAGATGCAGAAGGGGGTTTTGTAAAAGTAACCACATATTCATTACAAAGCTCAAGGCAAGAAATTATGATCGCAGGAGAGGCAGTAATTAAAAAATGTTCCGATTACACAGACAGCGAATTTTCTGATTGCAACGAATTGCTTAACAAAGCGTTTATTTATCCTGAGCTTGTTAAAAGACTACAGCCTAGCACCTACAACCTAACACCCAGCGATTCTGTAGGCATCGTTTTGTTCGACCCTGCATTTAGCGCGTTTTTGAATCAGGATGAAGATGTGCGTGTTCTTGTAACACCGACCTCTCCTGTAGTTGGGAATATATATGTAGCTGGAAAAAACATACGAGGGTTTGTGGTAAAAGAATTAAACGCTCAAGATTATGGAGCAACATTTGATTGGATATTTATCGGTAAAATAAAAGAGGGAAGCGACAACAAAGTAGAAAATATTTTGGAGGAAACTGATGGTAACATAGTGAATTCGGTTGCGAACGCTGGTTCTGTTGAGCAAGAGGTTGTTCCCAACGAGATAGACCAAAATATCGAATTGAAGGAAATCGGTAGTAACATAGTAGATTCGGTTACGAATGTTGGTTCTGTTGAGCAGGAGATTGTTTCTGGTGGGGTAGACGAGAACGTGCAACCGCAACCCAGCACAAGCAATGATTATATTGAAGTAGAGCCAGTCTATGAGATAGAACCTGTTACGAGCGGGATAGACGAACAAGCAGTAGATACTGTGATAGATACCAATGAACCAAAGGTCGAGAAGGATAGTGGTTCAGGTATTGAAAATACACCACAAGTTGAATAAAAAAACAAGATTTAAAATTCACAATAGTTTGTTAAAATTAACCGATCTGATAATTATATTATTATAATTAAGATATGTTATTGGATTAATAAAAAATTATGATTAAAAAGTTTACAAACAAGTTATTTACACGAAAAAGTGTAAATAATGTTGAAACACAGGCAAGTCCAGTTCGTAGTGATATGGGTTCATCTGAGAACTCATCGTTTGTTTCTACAGATAATGTTGAGGCTGTAGAAAATTCTCAAGAGGAAAAAGGTAAAAGGTGGAGTTTTGATAAAGCGTTATATTATGCGCTTATATTTTTAACTCCGATATTTTTTTTACCTCTTACGTTTTCTCCGGTGTTTGCCAACAAGCAGATTATGGTGGGGGTGTTGTTATTAGTCGGGGTTATTTATTTACTCGCCAGGTTTCTATCTAACGGTAAACTAGAATTTCCAAAGACCCCGAGGCTTTACGCTGTTAAGGCGTTGTTTTTAGTAGTTTTGGTTTCTACCCTTTTTTCACAGGCAAGAAGCGTAAGCTTTTTGAGCAATAGTTCGGATTCTTTATTTTGGGTAGCTATGTATGGTTTAAGCTTTATTTTGGGAGTAATCATTTTACGCGACAAAAAGTCTGTTGTTACATCAGCTTTTGCTTACCTAGCCAGTATGGGTCTTTTGACACTGTTTGCTCTTTTGCAGTTTTCTGGAATAAAAATTTTTCCATACGATTTTGCCCAAGCTGATAATTTTAGCATGGCTGGAAGCGCGTTTGCGGTTGGGTTTATAGTTACTGCTGCGTTCTGCGCTCTTTTAAGTTTTCTAATAATAGTGAACATTGAAAATAAAAAGCTAAAAATTGGTCTATGGTCACTTCTCGGACTTTTTGCGTTGCTTGTATTACAAATGAATTTTACCTCCATATGGCTAACTTTAGCCTTGACGTTTGTTGTGATTTCTGTAGTCGTTGGCTACTCTTATGTAAGGAGTAACCAGGTTAGTTTTCAGCCGCTTTTAATTCCATTTTTTGTGATCATTATTTCTCTGTTGGGAGTATTTATTGGTTTTAAAGTGCCCAGCTTCATAAGCCTACCACTAGAGGTTGGTCCCACATTTTCTACAACTCTAGATATTACAAAGAATGCCCTTAGCGGTCCACAAGTTATTTATGGAACAGGTCCGGGAACGTTTCCTTATAGCTATTCTCAGTTTAGGCCAGAAAGCATTAATAATACGCAGTTTTGGGGGGTTCAATTCGGTCAGGGTTATTCGTCATTTTTAACTAACGTTTCAACTTTGGGATTACTAGGCACACTTGCCACGTTGTTTGTGCTGTTTGTTTTTTACAAGACCTTATTGGTTGGTATTATGAGCAAAGTAAGAGGAAAAACAAATAACGTGGTACACGGAATAGCTCTAGGAGCGTTTGCCGCGTCTTTGTTTTTCGGTATTTCCACATTTGTATATAAGGCGAATAGCGTGATGTATATGTTGTTGTTCATTAGCGCCGCTATAGGAATTTCTGCTTTGTACAACATGGGAGTTTTAAAAAAGTTTCGTTTTACTCTGACGAATTCTCCGAAAGTTATGCTAGTTTCGTCTGTGGGGATAATCTTAATAATAAGTACCGCATTGGGCGCGATTTATTTTGTAAGTCAAAATTATCTTGCGCAACTGTATGCGGCGCAAGGAGTTCTTAAATTTAGAGAAAATGGAGATATTGATGGCGCTCTTGTGAAGTTAGACAGGGCTATTAAGGCTAATAAGGACGACGATACAATTTTGCGCGTAGGTTCTCAGGCCTTGATGGTGAAGGCGGGCAAAATTGCTAATGACCAAACCTTAACTACGGAAGTAAGAAGTACAAACCTTACTAATGCGTTTCAAAATGCGGTTTCTATCGCCAGAAGCGCTACGCAGATAAATCCAAAGTCAACACAAAACTGGTTGGAGTTGGCGAGGGTTTATGAACAGGTCGTTGGGATTGCGACCGGCGCAGAGGACTTAGCAGTGGAGGCATATCAAAAAGCAAGAGAGTTAGATCCGTTTAATCCATCTTTACCGTTGGGGCAAGCGAGAGTTTATGTTGCGCTGTCTGATGTGTTGCAGAACAGATTAACTACTGCTGGCGCCGCAAATCAGCCCCAAATAGCTCAGCAAAGAAGTTCTGCGCTTAGTTTTGCTACGGATAGGGTAAATGAATCTTTAGCGCTTAAGAGCGATTATGTCAATGCCAGCTTTTTATTGGCAGGAATATATCAAAGACAAGGGAACCTTGACGCCGCTTTAGTACAAACCAGAAAGATAGCATCGGAAAATCCAAATAATTCAAGTCTGGCGTTTCAGTTAGGGTTGTTCCACTATCAGGCAGATAATTTTTCTGAAGCCCGTACCCTACTTGAGCGCGCCGTGGCTCTTGCTAGTGGTAACTTTGGAAATGCAAGATTTTACCTAGGTTTAACATTGGATAAATTGGGCGAGATAAATTTAGCCATAGGACAGTTTGAAAGAGTATTAGAAAATAACCAAGATAGCGTACTTACGAAGGGTGCGTTAGCGAATTTGAGAGCTGGACGCCCTGCGCTAGAAGGTTTGGAGTCATCGACAACATCAGCTCCTATTCCGGATACAGGAGGAGCAGAACAGCCAGTATTGCCATAAACAAAACAAAAATCCGAATAATCACTATAAAAGGAGGGACACCCCTCCTTTTATAGTGATTTAGAGCATACAAGTAGACATAGTCTTTCCTGGGCTTTAATTATACATCACCACAGGGTTGCTGGGACCACTATAGGGTTGCCAGGCAACCCTATAGTGGTGTATAATTAAGGCATGAGTGAATTTAGACAAATTGAAACAGGCGGTATATATCATGTATTTAATAGAGGCGTAGATAAGCGCAAGATTTTCAATAATAATCAGGATTATACTAGATTTATTTTAGGACTTTATTTATTTAATGATGTAAATAACAAATACGATATTTGGACCAGTTTAAATTTTAAAAAACAAGCTACTTTAAATATTTTAAGACCTACTATAGGGTTGCCAGGCAACCCTATAGTAGGTCGAGATAATCCGCTGGTAGAGATTTTGGCATTTGTACAGATGCCAAATCACTATCATTTATTGGTGCGCCAAAGACAAGATAACGGCATAAGTAAGTTTATGCATAAGTTGGGAGGAGGGTATTCTAAATACTTTAATCAACAGAATGATAGATCGGGAGTGTTATTTCAAGGTCCGTATAAAACGGTGCCGATTAAAACTGACGCCCAATTAAAAATTATTTTTAGCTATATTCATACAAATCCGGTAGAACTAATTGAGCCAGAATGGAAAGAGTTAAAAGTAAAAAATAAGAAAAACGCAATGCAATATTTAGAAAATTATAAGTGGTCTAGCTACAGAGATTACATTGGGGTACCTACATTTCCGGCGGTAATAGATAGAGAATTTTTTTTAGATTTATTAGGCGGAGAAAATGAATGTAGGAAATACATTGAAGATTGGGTTAGTTTTAAGGCAGAAAACACGGTATTTAGTGATTTAGCCTTAGATTAGTTGCTAAAGAAGTAAATCAAACCTAAAAAAGCAGGACCTAGTCTTGCTTTTTTAGGTTTGAGGTTGGTTTTATTTTGTGGGCGTTATCTGTATATGCATTCCCCGTGTGTATATAGTTGCCCGCGCCCCATTCTTGTTTATGTTAGAATAGATAATATATGAAGATGTTTTATAAAGAATGTGGGCAGTATGGTATAGGTATATGGAAATGTCCTAGATTTTTGTTCGTTATTATGGGAATTGCTACAATTACAGGTATGCTCGCTACTTTTTGGAGTTTTAGGGCTTACGGTGCTAGTCCAGAAACAATGATTATTTCTGTTGTGTTGGTTTGTTTAGGAATTTTTGTTCCAGGAACTTTTATGGTTCGTAGTTTTGAGTATATGGCAGAAGCAAATCGTATGAAGACTGAATTTATAAGTATTGCTTCACATCAACTGCGCTCTCCGCTTTCTGCCATAAAGTGGTCTTTGAACTTGTTGTTGGAGGGAAAAGTGGCTGTGTTAGATAAAAAATCAAGGCAATATCTAGAAACAATGGAACAAAGCAATAACCGCATGGTTAAGTTGGTTGGTGACCTTTTAAACGTTTCTCGCATAGACCAGAGAACTTTAAAATTAAAGAAAGAAAAGCTAAGTATAATAGAAGCAATTAAGGGGTCAATACATATTTTACAACCCGCGGCAGAGGCAAGTAATGTAAAAATTAGCTTAAACTTACCCAGTAACGATATGGAAACAGTGGGTGATGAGACTTATTTTGATATGGTGATCACCAATCTTGTAGATAATGCCATACGCTATACTAAAGAAGGTGGCGGCGTGGTTAGTATCAGTTTAGCAAAAAAAAATAATTATGCGCGCTGTGAGGTAACGGATAATGGGATGGGCATAAAGGAGGAGGATCAAAAGTTGATATTTAACAAATTTTTTAGGTCAGAAAGTGCAAAGAATAGACAGCCTGTTGGAACAGGGCTCGGTCTTTTTATAGTAAAATCAGTTATTAAAGATATGGGTGGAGACATCGGTTTTAAATCCAGCGAGGGCAAGGGTAGTAAATTTTGGTTTGAAGTTCCCCTTGTAGAATAACCAAACTACTAAATAACTAAATTACTAAATAATTAAATAACATGGAATACATAACAAAAGAACAGAATGAAAAAATAATGAAATAACTAAATAATTAAACAACAAAAAAATATGGCAAAAAAAGTTTTAATGATAGAGGACGAGCAAGCCCTTCAACAAATACTGGGAGATCTTTTAACATCGGAAGGTTTTGAAATCGTGCAGGCGTATGACGGAGAAGCAGGTTTGGCTATGGCGAAATCTGAAAAACCAGATTTAATTTTGTTAGACTTGAGACTTCCCAAAAAGGACGGTTTTGAGGTTCTCAGAGATCTAAGAGCAGACGAGAACTTAGGAAACACGCCCGTTGTTGTATTTACCAATTTGGAAAGCGCAGCGGATATAGACAAGGCGCTTGAGGCGGGTGCTACTACATATATTGTTAAGGCTAATTACGAGTTAAGTGATATCCTTGCAAAAATTAGGTCATTATTAAATAACTATTAATTGTTTTTATAATTTTTAATGCAAATAGAGAACGAACAACTTTTGGCGTTTGTAGAAGACGCAAAACTAGTTGATAAAAAGAAATTACAGAAAGCATATCAGGAAGCGCAAAAAGACCAAAAAAAGTTGGCAGATGTTTTGTTGAGCAGTGGGTTAATTAGTGAAAGTCAACTTTCAGAACTCAATGCATATATAGCGGGTTTAAAGTTTGTAGATTTAACCAAGGAAAAAATAAATCCAGAAATTTTACATATAATACCTCAGCCAACTGCGCAGAAACACAACATCGTTGCTTATAAAATAGTGGGTGACCAATTGGGAGTGGCCATGCTTGATCCCCGGGATCTTCAAACCATAGACTTTATTAGAAAAAAATCAGGGTTTAAAATTGAAGCTAGTCTAACTACCAAAGAAAGCATACAGAGTGTTTTAAAACAGTATGAAGAAAGTTTAGAGAAAGAATTTAAGGGTTTAATTAAAGAAGAATCTAGAAAAATTGGACTACAGCAACATAAGGAAATGGGCGAAGAGGGAGACGATAAGGACTTAAAAAAAGTTGCAGAGGAGCTCCCGACTATTAAAATAGTAGATTCTATTTTGCGCCACGCCATTAACCAGCGCGCAAGTGATATACACATAGAGCCAGAAGAAAAAGATGTGATTGTGCGTTTTCGAATTGATGGAATTTTACACGATGCTATGACCCTGCCTCGCCAAATTCAAACTGGTATCGTTGCGCGCGTGAAGGTTTTAAGCAACTTACGTCTCGATGAACATCGTTTGCCTCAAGATGGGCGTTTCGCTATAAAAACGGATCAGTATAAAGTTTCTTTTCGTATTTCTATATTGCCCGTATTTGATGGAGAAAAAGTTGTAATGAGAATTTTAAGAGAAAATGCTCAAGGACTTACTCTAGAAGAGCTAGGTTTTCGCGGGGAAGCTCTTGAAAAAATTCAACAAGCGATACATAAGCCCATCGGTATGATTTTAGCGACCGGCCCAACGGGAAGTGGAAAAACAACGACATTGTATACGCTGATGGATATCATCAATACGTCCGATGTAAATATTTCTACAATAGAAGATCCGATTGAGTATAGAATGCCTCGCATAAACCAAACACAAGTTAGACCAGAAATAGGATTAACATTTGCTAATGGACTTCGTTCTTTAGTTAGACAAGACCCGGATATTGTAATGGTTGGAGAAATTCGCGATAACGAAACCGCGGGCTTAGCTATTAATGCGGCTTTAACTGGACACTTAGTATTTTCTACCCTTCATACAAACAGCGCTTCCGGCGCTATACCGCGCTTGATAGATATGGAGCAGGAGCCATTTTTAATTGCTTCTACGGTTAGCGTAATTATGGGACAAAGATTAGTAAGAAGGTTATACCCGGACACGAAGAAAGTATATAAACTTACGAAAAACGAACTTGAAACCTTAGGTAAAGATATTGATTTGGATAGAATGTTAAAAATTTTGAAAGACAACAAAGCTGTAGATAGCAAAGCCACATGGGAAGATGTAAAATTTTATAAACCCATTCCTTCTGATGACTCTCCCGATGGATATAAAGATAGAATAGGGATTCATGAGGTAATGCATGTTACAGAAAGTATTAGGAGATTAATAACTGAAAACGCGACAAGTGACCAAATTGAAGAGTACGCCAAGAAAGATGGAATGATAACCATGCTTGAAGATGGAATAGTTGCCGCCGTGCTTGGTATTACATCTCTTGAGGAAGTTTTGCGTGTTACAACAGCTGAATTGTAAAGTTTAATTCTTAAGATTTATGATATTTAAATATAAAGCTAAAAACGAAAACGGTGAGATACAGGAAGGAACCATGGACGTTAGGGATCAGATAGAACTTGCCCGACGCTTGAGAGCAGAGGGGTTTTTTGTAATAGATACACAGGTAGTGGCAGGTGGAGAAAAAAAATCTCAATTAAAGAACTTCACACAATTTGATACAAAACAGATAATAGAAAAAATTAGGGGAGTTTCGCTTGAAGAAAAAATGATGTTTTCCAGAAACTTGGCGGTTATGATAGAAAGCGGAATTGCATTAACGCGGTCTCTTAAGGTTTTACAGAAACAAACCCAAAGTCCCACTTTTAAATCTGCGGTAAATAAAATTAGCGAGGATATTACAAAGGGTATAACTTTTAGTGACGCTATTGCTCAGTATCCAAAGATATTTAACGAATTATATGTAAACATGGTTAAAGTTGGCGAGGCAACGGGAAACATGGATGAAACCTTAAACCTTTTAGCTAACCAGTTGGAAAAGGAGCATGAACTTCGTAGCAAGGTAAAAGGCGCATTGACATACCCCATAATTATCCTTATTGCGATGAGCGGTGTTGGAATTTTAATGATGGTAACCGTTATTCCCCAGCTTCAAAAAGTATTTACGGATTTGGGAATAGAGTTGCCGGTAACCACTAAGTTTATATTACTGCTTAGCAATTTTATGCAAAAATTTTGGTGGATTTTGTTATCTTCAATCCCAGTTTTTATAGTCGGTATAAAAAAGTTTTTGGGTACACAGAACGGCAAGAAATTTTTTTCTTGGGTATTTTTACACCTGCCAATTTTTAAGGGGCTGACCTTAAAAATAAATAACGCCCGTTTTGCTCGTAACATAAGCTCTCTAATTAGTGGTGGCGTACCAATCATAGAAGCTTTAAATATAACTTCTAACACATTGTCTAATTATTTTTATAAGAAATCTTTGGCGGATTCTTCCAAGGAGGTAAAAAAGGGGGTAAGTTTGCACGAAGTTTTAGGGTTCCATTATAAATTTTATACGCCACTTCTTTTAGAAATGGTGGAAGTTGGAGAAGAATCCGGTAAGTTGTCTGAATTGTTAGCTAAGGTCGCAGAATTTTATGAGGGAGAAGTTTCAGACGCAGCAGATAATATGTCTTCCATAATCGAACCTGTGCTGATGATTTTTATCGGAGCTACAGTAGGATTTTTTGCAATTTCTGTCATGCAACCTATTTATGGGATGCTGGGACAACTATAATGGACTAGTTAGTAGTTTGTAGTTGGTAGTGGGTAGGAAATACCAAGTGCAAACTACTTTTTGAAAGTTAACCATGAAAAAACTACTCACTACCTGCCCGACCGGTAGGCAGGCTCACTACCTGCCCGACCGGCAGGCGGGCTCACCACTCACTAGCAGAGGTTTTGCTATAATTGAAATTGTTATTACGACAACGATTGTCGCGGTGCTTATCGGTATTTCTATTGGGATATATAGTGTTCTTCAAAATCGTAGTAGTTTAGATGTGGATGCTCAAAAAATAATAAGCGCATTGCGTTTAGCACATAGCAGAACCCTAGCCTCAGAAAATACAGCAAGTCATGGGGTGCATTTTGAAAGCACAGATAATAGTTTCGTTAATTTTGAAGGCGTCGTATATAATTCTCTTGATCCAAATAATAAAGTCACTTTTTTGAATGATAGAATCGAATTTTTAAATGTACAACTCGCGGGAGGAGCAGTTGACACTGTTTTTAGCAGAATATCCGGTCAAACGATTCAAGATGGTTTTATAGAAATCGCGGACGCGTCAGATAATACCGAAGCACGTACTATTTGTATAGAAGCAACTGGCGTCTTGCGTATTTTAGACCCGCAAGACGAAAATACTTCCTGCAATCCGTCAGCGATGGAATATGTAGACGGGTTAGTTGACGGAGACCTAGCTTCGTTTCCGTCTAATTCAGGATTTGGAGATCCTGCGCAGAGCTTTACTGCGGGTTCATCTGACACAGATGCGTCTAGTATTGAATTATATGTAAGGCGTTTTGGAACACCGAGTGATGTATTTTTAGAAATAAGAGATACAAGCACAGTTGGCAATGTCGTTGGCAAGAGTTTATTAGTTGAGGGTTCTACTCTTCCAAGCAGTTTAAGCTGGGTTAAGTTTGAATTTCCAAATCCAGTAGTGCTTAGTTCCTCTACTCAATATTTTATGCGCTTAAGGTCATTACCCACATCTAATGTTGCTTTTTCTGGGGCAAGCGGAACTGTAATATGGGGGTATGAACATTCGGCAATAAGTCCACCGGCTTATAGCGGTGGAGATGCGTGGCGTTATATTGGAGCAAACAATGTTTCATCAGATCAGGGCCAACAACTTGGACCTGCTGACCAATATGATTTTAGTTTTAAGATTTTTGACAAAAATGGACCCACAAATATAGACTCAAGAATTTTAGAATTTGATTTAGGTTTTAGTTTGCGCGATAGTACTACAATTGAGCTCTCATTTGACGGAGGGTCAGTTGTGCAAAATATCACAGTTGCAACTTACATGAATGCAGGTTCTACTGAATTTAATTGGACTGGAACCGTATTAGTTGGCGGAGAAGATCAAATTATAGAAATACACAGTTTATATATAGACGACCAAGATACTGTCTTGCATATCCATCGAGACAGGGATTTAAACAATGTGGCGCTGGGTGTTGATATAGATTCTACAGACCTTGTGGATTATACCGTAGGGGGAGTAGCCACAAAAGGTAGCATTATTGACTCAATGATTTATCGTTAAATCACATAACATGAAACATATAACACAAAGCACAAAAAAAGCAGGCGGTTTGTTCCATATTCCATATTCCATATTCCATCGCGAAACCAGAGGCGAGCGGGGTTTGGGCATGATAGAAATTATCGTTGTAATTGCTTTAATCGCGGCAAGTTTTGTTGCGATACTCCAGCTATCTTTTTTAGAAAGAAGAAGCCAGGACTTGGCGCGCGAGGACACAGCCGCTTATATGTTGGCGAGGGAAACATTGGAAGCCACAAGAGTAATACGGGATGAAGATTGGGCAAATATTACAAGTTTAAATTTCGATACGCCGTACTATCCTATTTTGAGTTCCGGAGTATGGGAATTTTCTGCTACGAACCCCGGAAATATAAACGTAATTTATACGCGTTGGGTAGAGGTATCTGAAGTATTCAGAGACGGGAGTGATAACATTGCACCCACGGGAACAAGTGATATAGATACAGTTTTAGCCACTTCCCGTGTAAGTTGGGTAACCGCAGGGGGCGCAACCAGAACAATTGAGTTAGAAATATATTTAACTAATTGGCAGACATACAAGTAACACATGAAACATATAACATATAACATAAAACATAAAGCAAGTTTTAAGTTTCAAGTTTCAGGTTTCAAGAGTAGGGGTTTTAGTTTGATAGAATTTGTAATTTATACGGGAATTATCGCTCTTGTGGTTTTATTTTTGTTTGAGTTTTTAGTGGGCATTGTTTCCAATCAAAGTCGGGGGAGCGCAAGGGAGGCAGTTATAACTAACGCGGTCACCGCTATAAACTCTATAGATTTTGAAGTGCGCAACGCAAGCTATATCTATGATGCAACAAGCGTTTTTGGTTCTTCCCCAGGACAGCTAAGCTTGTCAACCACGCAGAATCTTCCAGAAGGTGAAACTCAAACGTATGTGGATTTATTTGTTAGCATGGATCAAAAGTTGTGTATTAAACGAGAGACTTCGGGCGTTGAGTGTATAACATCTGACAAAGTTAATGTGACCAATCTTCAATTTACTAAGGTTATACTTACCGACGGCGAAGAAAGCGGTATTCAAACGAGTATAACCGTAGAATATGACACAAATGATTCGGATTTAGTTACGCCGTTTACGCTACAGAGTTTTGCGCGATTAAGAAATTATTAACTAGTTAACTATATATGTTTAACGACCAAAGGGGGGTTATTGCGCTTTCCATAACAATAATAATTTTGTTTATAGGGATAACTATTGTTTTTTCTTCGGTTTTTGTATTTTTAAACAGAATAGAAATTGCGCGCAATGTTCGGCTTAGCGAACAGGCCTATTTTGCCGCAGAGTCGGTGGTTGAGGATGCTCTGTTAAGGTTTATTGATCCAAACAAAACCGAGATCAGTTCCTATCCCTATAGTTTGGCGGTCGGCGGGGCATCGGCTTCTATAGATAAAACTACTGTTGGCACAATAAGTACTTTCGCTGTGGTTGGAAACGCAAGCAATAGAACACGCTCACTTGGTGTGGGGGTTAGCGGAGGAGTGCCGGGTACAACTTTTTCTTATGCCGCCCAAATTGGCCAAGGGGGTCTTGTTATGAATTCAAATTCAGAGGTGGAAGGAGATGTCTATTCTAATGGGAATATAACAGGTTTTTCAAATAGTGTAATTAATGGCAATGCGACAGCGGTAGGAACAATTTCGTCTCCAAGGCCCAGCGTTAGTGGTACTAAGATTGAGGGAGCAGATATTATTGCGCTTCCACCTTTTGACGAGCAAGGGTGGAAAGATGCGGCAAACATAAATAACGATCCATATATCGGGAATTTATCTTTAGATAGTGGTACGACTGTACTGGGTCCAAAAAAAATAGAAGGAAACTTAACTCTAAATAGTAATGCCGATTTAATAGTTCAAGGAGTAATACATGTCACAGGCAATTTTTCTATGAACTCGGGTTCGGATTTGTTTTTGGATGACGACTTCGGTTCTACTGGAACGGTTATTATAGTAGAGGGGACGATAAGTTTTAACTCTAACGCCGATGTTTTTGCTACAGACGCAAGCCCTAAGGGATATATTATGTTTGTTTCAATGTCTAATAACACAGATGCCGCGATACAGTTAAATTCAAACGCAGACCTAGAAGCAGCGCTTTATGCGGTTAATGGGGGTTTGAGTATAAACTCTAACGGAGAAGTAGTTTCTTTAGTTGTGCAGAAGTTGATTTTAAACTCAAACGCAGAAATAGATTATGATTTAGGTTTAATAAATTACAGCTACTCAACAGGAGGAGCAGGTAGTTATGATATAATTAGCTGGAAAGAACAATAAAATGTTAGAAAATTTAAAAAAATATACTCAGATAATACCTAGTGCTTTTGGGCTTGATATATCTGATTCTTCGGTAAAGTTTGTACAGCTTTCTAAAGAGAGAAGAGGGTTTGGTATAAGTATGTTTGGAGAAAAATTTATACCAGAAGGCGCTGTGAGTAGGGGTTTAATTAAGGAACCGCAAGAAATTTCAAAGATTTTAACAACAGTATTTGAGAAATTTAAAAACAGCGGTTTATCTGAATACGCGATACTTTCATTGCCAGACGAACAAACATTTCTGCAAGTGATTTCTTTACCTTTTTTGAGTGACGAAGAGTTGGAGAGCGCAATTTTTGTTGAAGCCGAACGAAATATACCTATCGATTTGGACGATGCATACTTGGATTATTTTATTTTAGAGAAAAATGGCGACACTTTAAAAATACTTTTAGCTGCGGCAAACAAAAGCGTAGTAGACGGATACATAAAGGTTGTAGTTGATGCGGGATTAAAGCCTGTAGTTATTGAGCCCGAAGTTATAGCAATTGCTCGCAGCATAGTGTCAGAAAAAGAAAAAAATAACGCGATGATTATAATAGAATTGGGTGCAAACCGTACGCGGTTGATAGGGTATTCAAATTACGGCGCTAATCGTACCAGTTCAATTGATTTTTCGGCAGAATATATTAATAATCTTGTGGTTAAAGAATTAAAAATTAGTTTGCAAGAGGTAAAAAAATTAAACTGGGACGTTAACTTACTTCAAGATCCTAAGTATGGTGCTTTGATAAAAAAGGTAATAGAAAAACCATTGTCTGATTTAGCCAAAGCTGTAAAAAATAATATTACGTCTTGGGATTCTGATGAATTTAAAATAAACAGTATAAAAAGAATCGTTTTATCGGGAGGTGGCGCATCCATACCTTCAATTACAGAAAAAATTAGTTCGCTGGTAGGGATTCCCACTGACATAGGAAACCCCATTCAAAACATAAGAGGCGGAAAAAATATTCCCATGAGCCAGAAAACTTCTTTACTATTTACGACCGCTTTGGGACTCGCGTTTCGGGGAAGTAATTTGGACGAGAGAAATATATATAAAGACTTCGTATAAAATGATACTTTTTAATTTTTTGCCAAAAAGTTATATAAAAGATTTTAAACGAGATATAATTATAAAATTTTTATATACCTTTTTAGTATTTAACATATTTTGGATTTTTATTTTGGGGACTACGTTGTTTAGTGCGTATCAATATCTATCTATACAAAATAAATCGCTGGAAAATAGAATAATCGCTACTCAATCCTTAAAAAATACCACAGAAGCAGAACAGATTGAATCAGAAATTAATAAGGTGAACAATTTGACATTGAGAATAGATAAAATTCGCCAAACACAGCCTTACGAATTTTCAGACCTTATAGAACACCTAGCTCCAATGGTTCCTGCTGGAAGTAGCTTAAATTCTTTAGTGTTTAGCGCCAATTCCAATGAGCTTATAATAGAAGGCAACTCGTCTTTGAGAACTCATATAATTACACTTCAAGAACGACTGGAAAAATCAGCTTTTTTTGGGGATATAGAGGCGCCGCTATCTAACTTATTGAAAGCGCAAGATGTAGATTTTCAATTTAAAGTTCATTTAATTAGAGAAGGCTAGCACTATGATTAATAGAAATTTATATTTACAAATAGCAACACCGGTACTGGTTTTATTTTTAGGTATTTTTGCTTTGTGGTTTTTTCTTTTGAAACCCATATCTAGTATAGGGCAAGAATATAAAAATAACAGATTGATATTGGCAGAGGTAGAACAAAAGGCAGGGCTGGGTGGAAAGTTAAAAAAGGAATTCGAGAAAGTAGAAGGTAGCGCTTTGGTCATACAAAGTTCTTTATTAAAAATTGAGGACACTCTCTTGTTTATCGAGGCCCTAGAAGGTGCCGCCAGTAAAACAAATAACACTTATTCAACCAATGTAGTCCAAGAAATAAAAGACGAATCCGGCAAGATAACAACGATAAATTTTAATATTGAATTAAGTGGAAATTTTTCTACCTTGGTCAGTTTTTTAAGAGAAATTGAAGAGATGCCGTATTTAATGAATTTTATACAAGTTTCCGTTAGCGTGGAAGACGATGAAGTCCTTAACACAAAAGCTACTTTGCAAGTTTATATACAATAACCATTAAGTTATGCAAGAAGTAATAAAAAAATTTAAAAAAATATTTTTTGATTTGGTTAAGTTTTTCCCTTTATATTTTAAAAAATATGGTAGGATAATTCTTTTTGTGGGAATGATTTTAGCCCTTTTGTGGGGTGCTGGGATTTTTTATCGCAATGCGTATAAAGTAGTTCAAAGTACATATGAGGTTTTTGTGTCTGTTCGCAAGGCAAATACACAGCTTATAGACGAAGCAAGAACATACATAAACGAACAAAATTCGGTTAGCAACGTGCCTATAATTGAAAATCCGTTTGTAAAGTAGCTTGAGTTTCTGGTGAACTTGGTGTATAATATGCGCATATATAAATCAATCTTTATATATTTTTAACTAGCTCCCCGTAGCTCAGCCCGGATAGAGCGGAGGTTTTCTAAACCTTAGGCCGCAGGTTCGAATCCTGCCGGGGAGACAAAGCAAGGTATTAAATAAATATGGTGAGCGTAGCTCAGTTGGCAGAGCTCCTGGTTGTGGTCCAGGCGGTCGCCGGTTCAAATCCGGTCGCTCACCCCATAAAATAAAAACAACTCTATGAGTTGTTTTTATTTTATGGAATATATATAGTGTAACCATGCTTTCTATCGGAATTGTGGGTTTACCAAATGTAGGAAAATCTACATTATTTAAAGCCCTGACAAAAAAAGAAGTAGAAATTGCAAATTATCCTTTTGCAACGATAGACCCAAATGTGGGTGTTGTTCAGGTACCTGATGAACGTTTAAAAAAACTGGCAGAAGTTTCCAAATCTGCTCAAATTATTCCAACCGCGATTGAGTTTGTGGATATCGCGGGGCTTGTGAAGGGCGCCGCGGAAGGCGAGGGTCTTGGTAATCAATTTTTGCACAACATCCGTGAGGTGAATGCAATTTTATACTTGGTGCGCGCGTTTGAGGGTACAGACATTCAGCATGTTTCCGGATCTGTGGACCCCGCCCGCGATATCGAAATAGTTCGGGAGGAATTAGCGTTGAAGGATTTGGAGACTATAGAAAAAAGAATTGAAAAAATACAAGGCGAGGCGCAAAGCGGAAACAAGGAGTTACAGGAAGATTTAGAAATTCTTAAACATTTCGTAGAAATTTTAAATAGCGGCAAGCATATAATAGACACTGCTATAGGGACTCCTGGAGTCCCTATAGCAGGTAAGAATGAGAGAGAGGGGGAGTTATTGCAGGAATTACAGTTATTAACTAGTAAGCCTGCAATTTACATATTTAACGCAAAAAAAGAATCAGAGATTTCACCTCGAATCACTACTACAGGGGTCACCCCGACCCCTGTAGTAGTGATGGATGTGCGGGAAGAGTTAGACGGAGGAGATTTAAGCAGTGAAGAGCGCAAGGAATTAAGTTTGGGTGAAAGTAAACTAAACGAGCTTATTAAAGTAGCTTATAAAATACTTGATTTAGTTACGTTTTTTACAAGTGGCGAGAAGGAAACACGTGCTTGGACGGTTGCGGGTGGGGCCAAGGCGCCACAGGCGGCAGGAGTAATACATACGGATTTTCAGAAAGAATTTATTCGCGCAGAGGTGGTAAGTTGGGATAAATTTGTAGAAATTGGAGGATGGGCGCGTTCAAGAGAGGCGGGTGTTTTAAGGACCGAGGGTAAAGATTATATAGTTCAAGACGGAGACGTATTAGTTATTTTGCATGCAAAATAACTAATAGATTACATACCCTACAAATCGTATAAATTAAAAACGCCATGAGAGGCGTTTTTAATTTATACTTGGAATAATTTGTGGTGAGTAGAAAATATTACAATTTATTTCGTCGTAAGCCTGCCTGCGGTAGGCAGGCGGGAATGAGTGTAGCGAATGGCAGCGTGAAATAAATTGTAATATTTTCTATGACACCAACTAAGTGATGACTTTGAAATTCTGGGTTATTTTATTGTTTTTTCTCCTCTAGTTTTAATCGCACGTTTTTATCGTGTTTGCCTCGCAACAGTTTTAACATAACATCATCTCCGATTTCTTTATTTCCTATTATGTCTTGCAAAGTAAGCTCTGGTGTAATTTTTTTTCCGTCCGCTTCAAGTATTATGTCAAATTCTTTTATTCCTGCCTTGTGTGCGCTTGATCCTGGGATAATGGCCATATCGCCAAGCGTTTCTCTCATAACAAGCGCTCCGTAATCTACGGGCAAGTTGTTTTCTTGTTTAGTTTGTTCGTCCAGTATTAAGTAACGAATACCCAAAAACGGAATTCTTATTCTTCCATAGTCTTTTACATCTTGTATATCTTTTTTTGCTTGATCTATGGGTATAGAAAATCCTATGCTTTGAGCTCCATAAATTACTGCTGTGTTTATGCCAATTACCTCGCCTTGCATATTTATTAATGGTCCGCCGGAGTTCCCGGGGTTGATAGCCGCATCTGTTTGGATAAGGCCACGCAAGCGCTCTGTTTGTTTTCCTTTGTGTTGGGCGGTTATAAAACGGCTTAATCCTGAAATTATTCCAAAGCTAACCGTATTTGAAAATTCCCCTAAGGCATTTCCCACAGCAACCACAAATTGCCCCAGCTTGAGGTTGGTTGAACTTGCTAATTTTAGGTACGGTACTGCCTGTTTGGGTGGATTTTCTAATTTACAAATTGCAATATCATGTATAGGATCTCGGGCTATAACTTCTAAATTCCATTTTTTACCTTCCTGATGGTCTAAGAATGCTGTATATTTAGCTTTTGTATCTTGGACTACGTGGCTATTGGTTAAAACAATTCCGTTTTCCGAAACAATGAAACCGCTTCCACCGCCAACCTTAATTTCTTCTCTTACTTTTTTATTTAATTTAGGCACCATAAAATCTTTGCCTTTGTAGGGCATTTTGTAGAAACCCTCTACTTTTGGAAGGTCTTTTGTTACAACAATGCTAATTACGGCAGGGGATACCTGTTTTGCGATTTCTTCTATTTTATTTTCGTCAATTGTCATATACATATTGTAGCAAAACGTGAGTTTTAGGCAACAAAATAAACGTTTCAAACCAGGTTTGAAACGTTTATTTGGGCTTGTTTTAAGGTAATTTTATGGTATAATTATGCGAAGGAGAGCCCTCGTAGCTCAAAAGGACAGAGCACCACACTCCTAACGTGGTGATGGAGGTTCAATTCCCTCCGAGGGCACCAAAATTATAGAAAGGATTATAGAGGATGGGTATATAAAATGAAATAACAGGGCCCGTGGTATAGTGGCAACACAGATCCATGGCATGGATCAGTTAGGAGTTCGATTCTCCTCGGGTCCACCGCGTCAAACGCGGCTCCGCCGAGTCGGACTCGGCTCCGCAAAATTTATGACAAAACTTGAAAAAGGAAGTTTTACAAGCAGAGAAACCGAAACAAGAAAACTCGCTTATGACGAGGATTTTAGGGCGTGGATGAAAGAGCATCCAAGGGCTATGAAAACATTTTTAGAGATAGTGCACAGTCATGAATTTAAAAACGCTAAAGAGGGAGATGTGTTTGAAAGAGGAGAGATAATGGTAACGGCTATTGGGCAGCATTCTTATAGGGGCCCTCGTTTAAAACTAGAGTTAGCCGGGAGTAATTTTTTTGTAAAAATAGAAAAAGAATCTCAGGAGCAAGGATTTGCTTGGGGACATAAGGAATTTGTTGACTCCCAAAAGGCGAAAGAATTACTTGCGGGGTTATCGGGTGTAGAAGTATATGAATCCCAGTTGGGTTATCAAACAGAAAACGAAAGTTTTTTCGTATCCAAGTGGATTGACTTACCAACTTTAGAAAACTATATTTATGGAATTGAGCTGGCCGATCCATTAAGAAGCAAGCTTGTTGAAAAATTTCATAAAATACGAGAAAGACTTGGCGGTTTCTTTAATGTTAGTGCGTATAATATGTTTTATGATCCGCAGACTGATACAATAATATTGTACGACCTTTCAGAAAGACCAAAATCTTGGGATAAAAATAAAACACGAAAAAATCTCTTTCGAAGATCTAAAAATAATATAAAATAAAATTTAACCAAAACATGAGTCAAGAATTACCAAATTTAGATCCGGAAGGTCAAGAAGTTGGTATAGATGAGCTAGTTTCGGATTTTGCTAGGCAAGAAAAAAAAGACGGCAAGCCTCTTTATAGTTTTCAAACAAGAGACGAATTTTTTGAAGAGTTTAAACCTCGCAGAATAAAGCCGGGTAAAGAGGGTTACGAAGATGCTTATGAAGGTAAGGTTAAGCCGGAGTTTTGGGATGTAGGTGAACCAAAAGATGAATACGGAGTTACAGAATCCCAAGAAATGGAGGTTTCGGAAGTTGTACACGAAGATTTGGAAGATATAGCAAGTGGATATTGGTGGTTAACACCAGAATACCAAAGACATCTTGAAAGAGGAGAGCTTGTAGAGCAAGTAGCTTTTTCTATAGAAATCGGAGAAAAAAAGCGAACCGTAAGTGTGTATATTTTTGGAGAACCCTTGCCTGCAATGTACATATCTTGGCTATCGGAGGTAATAGATTATTTAGCACAAATAGATGAAGGCAATGTCTTTAATTTAATAAAAGGCATAATAATACATAACTCAGAAAAAGAGGTTAAGGGCCAAGCTTACAGCGAGAAGACCGGAAAAATGATGGATGTTAAAACAGCAGCACACGCCAACTATTCGATTGATGTAATCGAGGTTTTTCGTGGTGGACTGAATTCCGATACAGGGGTATTGCTAGAGAATTTTCCATTTTTTATGGAGGCTCTTGTTCATGAATTTGGACACTTTATACAATACAGGACATTAAAACAAGGATGGAAAGAACGCTTAGGCTGGGAGGAAGAAACTGTAAAAGAGAAAAAATTACGAAAAGACGGAACTCCAAGCGTAATGCATAAAAAAAGAAGTATGCTAATTCCAAAACACGGGTTTGTTCCTCCATCGGTATATGCGCTTACCAGTCCTGTTGAAGATTTTGCAGAATCGTTTGCTTTTTTGTTGCTTGAACCAGAGAAATTGGACCCTAAAAAAAGAGACTGGATGATAGAAGAAGTTGTTAAACAAAAGGCGGTGCTTATTAAAGATAGGCCCAAGGTTGATATGGCTATTTTAACCGGCGAAGAAATAGAAATTCCACGAGTTACTAGGGATAATTTGAGCTACGACACTTCCTATAGAGTTGAGCTAGGCAGGGGAGGGGTGGATGTGTTTTTGGAGAAGATTAGGTTAAGAAGCGAGAGCAAAAAAACTCAAGGGCGCATAAAAAAGTTTTTACCAAAAAATACTGAAAGCGTAGAGGTAAACACAACCCCAAGGTTAAGATATGATTGGTGGACGCGTAAGCCGGAAACTAAAGGAGTTTTTGATAAGATTTGTAGTCATAAATATATAAAACCCAGCGCTCATATTGTAGAAAATATATTGAGATATTTTAGCCCGGAGTTTATAAGAGAATATTTTGAGGGTATATTTAATGAGCTTGAGGGTATTGAAAGTGAGCAGGCGGCCCTCAAAGAAGTCTTATCTAAAAGAATGTTAGAGCTGTCTAGTATAATTGCAAGCAGAATGGATTTACGAGAAGATTTAAGTTTGTTAAGTTCAATACAATTTTTTAAAGCTTGGTAGTATGACAAAACTTGAAAAAGGAAGTTTTACAAGCAGAGAAACCGAAACAAGAAAACTCGCTTACGACGAGGATTTTAGGGCGTGGATGAAAGAGCATCCAAGGGCTATGAAAACATTTTTAGAGATAGTGCGAAGTGAAGAATTTAAAAATGCTGTAGTAGGCAACGTGATTGAGAGAGGGGGAATAAAAGTAACGCTTATTGAGTCAAGTTATGATAGAGGTCCACGCTTAAGATTAGAATTAGATGGGACTAATTTTTTTGTAAAAATAGAAAAAAAATCTCAGGAGAAAGGATTTGCTTGGGGACACAAAGAGTTCGTTGACTCCCAAAAGGCGAAAGAATTACTTGCGGGGTTATCGGGTGTAGAAGTATATGAATCCCAGTTGGGTTATCAAACAGAAAAGGAAAGTTTTTTTATATCCAAGTGGATTGACTTGCCTGGAATACAAGAATATATGGATATGCTTATTGATAACGATGAGGAAGGTAACGAAGAAAAAGTTTTTGAATTACGAAAAAAAAACAGAGAAATACACGAAGTACTTAAAGACTTTTTTGATATAAATGATTACAACATGTTTTATGATCCGCAAACTGACAAAATAATATTGTTTGATATTTCTAGACCTCCTATGGGAATTTATATAGACGACACGAGAACTCCGGACGATCCCGAATATAATGCGACAGTAAGAAACTTCCGTGAATTCAAGGCGTTAATTGAGCGCGCAGAGGCGAGTGGCGAAGTTATCGGAAAAATTAGTTTTGATAATGACTTGGGAGAAGGAGAGAGCCAAGGTTGGGAGATATTAAAATGGCTGGCAGACAAGTATCCCAAGTATTTCGACGGAAGAACAGAGTTAAAAGTGCATTCTGCAAATCCGGTTGCAAGAGAGAAAATGCAAGAATTTATAAAATATTGCAGAAAAAATAAGGAGGCTTTGGCGAAGGCTAAGAAAAGGCCCTACCCCCTTGACGAAATTGAGACAAAATAATGTTTGTTGGCGTGAAGGGCCTATAGCCCCTCACATGCGCGCATGTGAGGGGGCCCATAGCTCAGTTGGTAGAGCGCTACATTCGTCCCGTTGGATTTCCGGGCCTGTAGTATAGTGGCAATACACCGCATTCGCATTGCGGAGACAGGGATTCGATTTCTCTCAGGTCCACTAAAGCAAATGAAACTTCTATACGAATCACTTCATAATCATACGAAACTCTCAGATGGTGTTTTAAGCCATTTGGAGTTGTTGGATGTGGCTGAAAAGGCTGGTTTTGGCGTCATTGGTTTTACCGACCACGACCTCCTGCCCTCTAAAGAAATTTTAAATGAACTAAAGCAATACAAAGGAAAGGTGAAGTGGTTTATCGGTTGTGAACTATCCGCCGCTCTTCCCGAAGAACTAGGAGGAGGCGAATCTTCTAACTTCCACATAGTAGGTCTATTTACCGACCCCTTTAACAAAGATATTCTAAATCACTGCGCTAAGATGCAGGAATCTCGAATAGAGCGCATGAAGATGATTGTAAAAAATCTTACTGGTCTGGGGTTCAAAATAACAGTTGAAGATTGTTTTGAAGAAGCGGGGGATTTAAATGTCGGGAGGCCTCATATAGTCCGCGTGTTAAATAGATACAAAGAAAATGGGGCGGTACAAGATAGACTGATGAGAAGAATGGAAGAGGTGGCTAAGACAGATAGCGCGGTCGCAGAGAATTACGTTAACATGATCAAACTAGGAGAAATTAGCTATCCATACGGTCTTTATCTAAGCAACGATGCCTTTATATCGGACGTATACGTTGATCACCTCTATTACAAAGATATGGATGCAATAGTTGATTTGATTCATGGTGCCGGAGGCGTTGCTTTGTTGGCGCATTGGCACACCATCCAGAAGAAGATAGACGAAAGTACTCTTAGAAAGTTTCTAAGTGATAAGAGGTTGGATGGCATAGAAGTTGCCGCCGGATTCTATCCAGACAATGACGAAAAACAAAAGAAAATAGTTAAAGAAATCGGTACTCTAGCGATGGTTGGAGTAGATATGCATCTACCTGAAGATTTTGAAAAATTTGTTTTTCTTGATAAAAGAAGGGCGGAAGAAAGTACTGGTACGTTGCAAAGAGTGATAGATAGAATAAAGCCGAACTTGAAGTACTCAAATATTTCGTAGACTGTATGCCCCAAGCCCGGAGGTGCCATAGAGATTAAATAGTCTGGTCTTGAGTTTGAGTCCCGATAGGTCTACACTAACTATTTTGGTATAATTAAACAATGAATTTTGTAACAGTTATAGGATTAGTTGCGGGCGGTCTGACTACATTTGCAATGTTGCCCCAACTTATAAAAATCTTGAAGACCAAAAGCACAAAAGATATATCTCTTTTGCTTTTTATAATGGCATTTTTAGGCGTAATTTTATGGCTTGTTTATGGTTTTTTAATCAATGATGTTCCTGTTATGGTGGGTAACGGAATTAGTTTATTGTTGGTGGGTTCTGTACTAATATTAAAACTTAAGTATGATGGAAATTAGACAACTTAAAGAAGAATTGCCTCGATATACAGAAGAGATAAATAATTTAATGTATCAGCTTTCTCCAAAATATACTTCCCAAAACGAGGATGATTTTTTAAAACTTGCTCAAAATGAACGCAAATAGATTTTTAAAATTAGTAATATTTTTGTACATAAGTGCAGGTTTAACGTTGCTGTTTGGACCAAAAAGTTTATTTCCTAGTTTTTATAAGTTAAATTTTATGGCAAGTTTAGCTTTTGTGTCTGTTTTTTTAATGTTGTTACCGTCGATTATTTTTAAAACAAGCGACGAGAGTAAAAAACGAACACGTTCAGCTTTAGAGTCCAACATTGGCATAAACCTCTTGTTGAATGGAGCTGGAGGACTTGGATTATATAAATTGTATTTGATTGGGTTTGAATACGACAAATTAACTCATTTTGTAACACCGTTTTTATTGACTGTTGGAATCTATAGTTTTTTACGCGTTTGGTATAAATTGAAACATATAGAAACATTAATTTTTGTGACTACTGGCATATTTGTCGCAGGAATTGGATGGGAGATGTTGGAATATTTAAGCGATTTCTTTTTTGATACGCAACTTTTGGGAGGGGGAAGCGCGCAGATATTTAAGGACACCGCATTTGATATGGTTGCAAATACTTTGGGTATTATGACAGCAGGTATATATATAATTTTAAAAAAGAATAAAAAATAGCTATCTTTAAAAGGTACTCGTGAAAATTAAACGCCTCAATTCGCCAGCTGGCGAATTGAGGCGTTTAATTGATTACCTGTACTATAAACCTGGCGCGTGGTATCTTAATTAAGGAACGGGCGGGATGCCAGAGTGGACGAATGGGACTGTTTCGAAAACAGTTGTACTTTAAAAAGTACCGGGGGTTCAAATCCTCCTCCCGCCGTATTTAAATAAGTTAAGCATAAGTTAAATAATTTTTATGACAGCAATACAGTTCACTGTTTTTATACTATTGGCTATTTTATTTGTAGGCCAATCCCTGTTATTTTTTCTATTTTTTCTATTTTCTAGAAAGCTAGATAAAAAGTTCAACGGCGCAAATGGAAAGGATATTTTAAATTTGTTGGCAGATTCTATAAAAAAATCAGAAGAAGTAGAGCGTAGTTTGGGGAAGTCTTTAAAAGACATAGAGCGCGATAGAGCAATTTTAAGAACAACATTGCATAAAATTGGATTTGTCAGGTTCAATCCCTTCAAGGAAATGGGAGGATCTTATAGTTTCAGCATTGCTTTACTAGACGCAGACCATAATGGATTTTTAATAACTAGCCTATATAGCAAAGAGGGTGTTAGAACTTACGCAAAAGAGGTTAAAGAGGGAGTTAGTGAGCAAGTTATAACACAAGAAGAAGAGCGCGCACTACACCAAGCTATGAAGAAGTAGTTTAAAAGGATAGACATAATAAATAAAAATGAATAAAGATAATAAAAAAATTCGTCCTCCTGTGGTTGTTGTGTTGGGCCATGTAGACCATGGCAAGACATCTATTTTGGATTATATTAGAAAATCTAAAGTAGCCGAAGGGGAGAGCGGAGGAATAACGCAACATATGGGAGCATATCAAGTAGAACAATCTGGGAAATTGATTACTTTTATTGATACACCGGGCCATGAAGCTTTTAGTGCTATGCGATCTCGCGGTGTCAATGTAGCAGACATCGCTATTTTAGTTGTTGCAGCAGACGATGCGGTAATGCCCCAAACTAAAGAAGCTATTAAAATAATAAAAAAAGCAAATTTACCCTATATAGTTGCAATAAACAAAGTAGATAAACCAGAGGCAAGCGTACAAAATGTAAAAAATAAATTAACAGAAAACGAGGTTTTGTTAGAGGGTTATGGAGGAAAAATTCCTAATGTAGAGGTATCTGCAAAAACAGGACAGGGTATAGACGAATTACTTGAGGTAGTAAATTTGGTGGCAGAAGTAGAAGAGATCAGCTTTAATGAAGGTGATGCGTTGAGGTTGGTTGTTGTTGAGGCGTCTATGGATTCCCAAAGAGGAGCTATGGCAACGCTTTTAGTGAAAGAAGGAACAATTCAGGATGACATGATGATAGCAGGGTCCACAACGTGGGCCCGTGTTAGGCAAATGGAAGACTTCTTGGGCAACCCTATAAAAAAAGCAGGCCCGTCTACGCCGGTAGTTGTAGTTGGTTTTCAGGATGTTCCTCAGGTAGGGGATAAATTTGTAGAAGTTGGCAGTCAGAAGGAGGCGGAAGAGAGAATAGAGAGAAAAACAAAGAAGTCCGAGGAAGGCCATTTACTTGAAGTTAACGAAGGACAAAAAGTTGTTAATATTATTTTACGTTCTGATGTTGATGGAACACTGGAAGCAGTGCGTAATCTTTTGCGGGGCGTAGAAAATGAAGAAGTTGCTCTGCGTGTTTTACAAAAAGGAGTCGGGGAGATAACCGATTCTGACATACGCCTTGCCTCCAGCGGTAATGCTCTTGTTGTTGGTTTTCGAGTAAAAACCAATTCTCTTGCGACTAACCTTGCGCAACAACAAAATGTTACGGTTGTTACATATGATACAATATACGATTTAGTAAGTGGTGTACGAGGTGCCATATCTAATTATATAGACCCAGAGACTAAAGAGGAAATTTTAGGTCAATTAAAAATCCTCAAGATATTTAGAACTGAACCTTCGCGTATGATAGTAGGGGGAAGAGTGGTTGATGGTAAATTTAAAAATGGGGCTTCTCTGAAAGTGTCCCGCGATGGCGTAGAAGTAGGTCAAGGAAGAATTAAGCAATTAAAAAGTGGGGAAAAAGATGTAAGTGAAGCAAAAAAAGGAGAGGAAGTGGGAATTTTATTTGATGGCGCTGTTAAACTCCAAGAGAACGATGTTTTGGAGGCAAGCGAAAAAGTTACTACTCATACGCAACTGTAGTCAGGCTTTATAAATTACTCGATTCGTGTTATAGTTAGTTGGTATTAAATGAATGAGTAACTTAGGAATTGGCCAGGTAGCCAAGCCCCTCCAAAGGCGGGCAGGGTTTAGGCATGGGTTTGTCCCGACGTACTATTTTAAAATATAATAAAGAAGTCGGGATCCCGTATCCAAAATTTAGAGGCGCCGTAGCCAAGTGGTAAGGCATGGGTTTGCAAAACCTATATTCACGAGTTCGATTCTCGTCGGCGCCTCTAAATTTTGGCATCGGGACAAAACCTTTATTCGTGGGTTCAAGTCCCATCCGCACCTCTAATTTAAGTGGTCTGATGCTAGCAGAAAAAACTTATGTGCTTCGTATGCGCGGGTGCTGAAATGGCATACAGGCAGCGTTGAGGTCGCTGTGGGGATTTCCCCGTGGAGGTTCAAGTCCTCTTCCGCGCACCAGTAGTAACTTGTTCGGAAATGACTGCTCCGCGCGGCGAGTACGCCGCGCTCCGCAGGGCAAAATCCGCTTTTGTTTTCGCCGTGAAATCCCATAATTCCCCCCAGCGTATGGAAACCGTTTTGTCCTTGATTTCAGGGTTAGAGCCGATTTTCT
>Ga0209343_10001640_pt1 | contig 29835 bp, 24 predicted proteins | sample RifCSPlowO2_02_FD_184026 | JGI IMG/M metagenome (GOLD analysis project Ga0209343, IMG submission 184026) | Groundwater microbial communities from Rifle, Colorado - Rifle CSP2_plank lowO2_0.2 (SPAdes) (version 2) | ecosystem: Environmental > Aquatic > Deep subsurface > Groundwater | place... | reverse complement strand
AGAAAAAACCCTTTCGGGATATTAAGTTGATAATGAGTTCGACGACTTAATTATCGCTTACTGAAAGGGTTTTTTCTATGGGGAGAGAAATTAAACCGGACACGAGTGTCACTGAACAAGTGGGCTTTACGACGCTACACGAACTGCTCCATCTCTTCGGGGCTTCCGACGTTGTCGGCGGATTCGAAGAAACCGTTATGCGGTATCCCACCACTTCGAAAATAGATAGCAAGAATACCGCAACGGTACTTGCAAATCGCAAACGAACTTTTAACAAAAAATAGGGCTAATGAGCCCTATTTTGTTTTTTATGTGCCCGAGGTGGGAGTTGGCTATGATTTATCCGGTTTAACTAAATCCAAAAATTTTTGGACATCTTTTGAGAGTCGGACTTGATATTTAATTTTTTGATCCCACTCTGGTTCTTTCGGTGGGGGAATTTTATATATTTTAGGAGCAAAGCCCAGAGAGTTTATAAAGGCGTAAACCTCATTTGCTAATTTTTCAATGATAGTACTGAAAATGACCATTTTATAACCTCGGTCCGTATAAATACAGCCATCAGTTTCTATTAGACCCCTTAGGTATTTAATTTTGTATTCATCTTTTTCTTTTATCCACTCAGGCGTAGATACGTTTTGAATAAATTTAGATCCAGAACCGACTTTCCAGCCCAGTAGGTTTTCAAGATGGTTGGAATAGATACTAACATTTACGTAGTTACCTTTGGATTTTTGAATATTAACTTTGTTTTCTGGAAACAAAAGCTCTAAAGACGTGGCTATGGTTTTTATTAAAATAGGATATTTAGTATCACAAGTTATTCTAAGTCTGGTGGCTCTGTTGTTGGGATTGGATAAATTGCCATCTCCAATAGCAAGGCCGATTATATATGCCTGTAAATTTTTATCAGGATTTAATTTCGGAATTCTATAATAAGCCATTGTGCCCGGGGGGAGAGTCGAACTCCCAAGCCCTTGCGAGCGGCGCATCTTGAGTGCGCTGCGGTTGCCAATTTCGCCACCCGGGCATTTGTTTAATTATATCATTAAAAACCACAATTTTCAATCGAATTTCATTGATTATTTTAACTAGAATGATAATATTTTTATATGGCTAGAGTAATAACAATTTGTAATGCCAAGGGGGGGGTTGGGAAGACCACAACCGCCACAAATCTTTCGGCCTATCTTGCTGCTATGGGCAGATATGTCTTATTGGTGGATATGGACCCGCAAGCAAATGCTACCACTGGTGTTGGTATTGCAGCCAAAGACCCTTCAATCTATCACGCATTTGTGGACGACCAAAATCCGCTCCATCTTATAAAAAAGACATCAATTTTCGGTTTTGATATTTTACCCGCTTCTCAAGGTTTAGCAGGAGCAAATGTTGAATTGGTTTCTATGGATGATAGAGAGTATCGCCTAAAAAAAATATTAAATCAGGTTCGCACAAATTACGACTACATACTTATTGACTGCCCGCCTTCGCTGGGACTTTTGACCGTAAATGCCCTTTCTGCTTCGGAACATGTGATAATTCCGGTTCAAACGGAGTATTTTGCCCTTGAAGGATTAAGCCAGCTTCTCAATACCATCAATCTTGTCAGGCAGGGGCTTAATCCTGATTTGCAAGTGCTCGGAGTATTACTTACAATGTATGATAAGAGGAATCAATTATCCCGACAGGTGCTGAATGAAGTTCACAAAAGTTTTCCCGGCCGCGTATTTAATTCTGTAATACCTCGGCTTGTGTCATTAGCCGAAGCGCCGAGTTTCGGAAAGACCATTCTGCAATTCGACCCCGGCTCGCGGGCGGCAAGAGCTTATAGGCAGTTGGCAGAGGAAATAATCCACTTAACATCATGAAAAAACTTTTCGGACTTGGTAAGGGTTTAAACTCGTTGATCCCCGACGCAAAACACATAACTCCTGAATTAAAGAAGGACAATGTTTTTTACGTCGAGATAAATAAGATAAGACCAAATCCCCAGCAGCCAAGGCATGATTTTGACGAGGAAGGTCTCAAAGAGCTGTCAAAATCAATAAGGAAATACGGAATTTTGCAGCCGCTGCTGGTTTCCAAGGTTGAAGAAGAAAGCAGTCGGGGAATGAACGTCTACTACCAGCTGATAGCGGGGGAAAGGCGATTGAGAGGAGCCAAATTGGCCGGCTTGCCCCATGTGCCGGTTATTATTAGAGATGACCTTGAAGAGCCGAGAGTGAATCTCGAAGTAGCTCTGATAGAGAACGTTCAGAGAGCAGACCTTAATCCGATCGAAGAGGCGGAGGCTTATGGCCAATTGTCTAAAGAATTCGGCTTAACGCAGAAGGAGATTGCCGAAAAGGTCTCGAAATCAAGAGAAGTTGTGGCTAACGCCATTCGTTTGCTTGGCTTGCCGAAGGATATAAAGGACTCATTGCGTTCTGGCAAGTTAAGCCGAGCCCACGCCCGCGCGCTTCTTGCTTTCAGCGATGAGAAGAAGCAAAGAGAAATGTACCAACAGATACTCGCCGGCGGCATCTCGTCTAAAGAGGTTGAAGGAATCGCTTCAACCACCAAGTCGGGCAGATCGTCTGTTAAGAAAGACAACAAATTTTTGGAACTTGAGAAAAATCTTGCCGAAACGCTCGAAACCCCCGTCTTAATTCACAGCACCGAAAAGGGCGGCAAGATAGTCATCCGATTTGCCACTCTCCAGGACCTCAATAAGATCGCTAAGAGTATAATAGATTAGACCTATTTTTTAATTGACCAACTGGCGACGACTATTCTTTTGCCGCCACCTTTTGATTTTTTGAGGTTGGCGCAAACAGCGGTATGGATCGAAACGCCCTGATTGAGCGTCATATAACCTTTGATCTTCTGGCCCGGCTCCGGGTTGCAGCATTTGGCGATCTTGTACAGCAGGCCATTCTGGCCGGCGATTAGCAGTTCTCCGGTTTTTGCAATGACAGCGTTTGTTTTTCTTTTGGTGCTTTTTGCTTTTTGATTTTCTGTTTTTTCTTCGACAACTTTGGCTACCCGGACGTCTCCCGTTTCTCTGAACCAGGAATTTATTGATTTTTTTGCAAGAGCCGTTTTTACCATTTTCAGCCAGTCGAACGACGGTTTCTTTTCTTTGCTCCTCATTATCTCGACTACATCGCCGTTCCTCAACTCATAATCCAGCGGGACTATCTTATCATTGACCTTGGCTCCTCTTGTCGTATGGCCAAGATCCGTATGAATGGCGTAAGCGAAATCGATCGGAGTGGCGCCTTCGGGCAGGTCTTTTACGTCGCCTTTCGGGGTAAACGCGAATATCCGGTTCTTGAAGAAGTCGATCTTTAAATTGGCAAGACCCTCGCCTGTTTTTGATTCTTCCAAGAACTTTTTCAGCTGCGTTACCCATTCAACCTCTTTGGCATTAGCCGCTATCGGTTTTGTTTTTCCGCTTTCGCTGTAAGCCCAGTGGGCAGCGATACCATTCTCCGCATAATCATGCATATGCTCGGTTCGGATCTGGATCTCGACTATCCGCCCCTTCTCGCAGAATATCGTGGTGTGAAGCGACTGGTATCCGTTGGGCTTGGGAAGGGCTATGTAGTCCTTTATCAAGCCGGGCAGAGGCCTGTAATGTTTGTGTATCACGCCCAGAGCTTCATAGCAGGACCTGATGTCGGGTACTATAATTCTCATTGCAACCAGGTCGTGGATATTATCCAGGTCCATTTCTTTTCTTCCGAGCTTTTGATACAAACTGTAATAATGTTTTGCTCTTGAGTGGAGGTCGATCACCGGCACCTTGGCGTCTTTGAGAAACCTTTTGACGATAGACTTGGTTCTCTCCGTGTAATTTATCCTGTCCGCATATTTTTCCTTAACTTTTTTCAAAAGCCAGGAATATTCTCTCGGATAAACATACGGGAAAGCCAAGTCTTCCAGCTGGCCTTTGAGCCGGCCCATACCTAAGCGGGCTGCAATGGGGGCGTATATTTCCAATGTCTCCAGCGCTATTCTTTTTTGGTCTGCTTTGGACATAAATTTGAGGGTCTCCATATTGTGGTACTTGTCGGCCAGTTTTATAAGGATGACTCTTATATCCTCAGCTGTCGCGAAGAACATCTTTTTAAGCGAATCCAAGTGGCCTCTGTGGGCACTCTTATCTTTGTTTGCCACGTTGGTTATTTTTCTAAGTTTTGTAACTCCCTCAACCAAAAAAGCGATATCTGTGCCGAATTCCTTTTTGAGTTCTCCGAGAGCGATGCTTGAATCCTCAATAACATCATGAAGCAAACCGGCCGCTATGGTCGGCGAGTCCAATCCCAGATCGGCGAGAAAATAAGCCACGTGCAGAGGGTGGGTTATGTAGTCCTCGTTTGATAAACGCTTTTGACCGCTGTGGGCATATTCGGCGAATTTGTATGCTTTATCTATCAAGCCGGAATCTTTCTTCCCACCGGGACTTTCCAGTATTTTTTCTAGAATAGGATTCATTTGACTGATTAATAAAAGAAATGTACTCTTATTTCCGGTTATTTTCAATTTAGAGCGGCAGAAAGATGAAAGTTCTTGTCTTTGGAAACGGCTGGCTTGGCAATAAGTTCAAAGACATTTTCGGCGGCATCATAACGGATACGCGCATAGAAGATGCCGGTATGGTCAGAAGGGATATTGAGACGTTCAGGCCCGATGTTGTGATTAATACGGCGGGGAAGCCATCGGGTGACAACAACACTGACTGGTGTCTGGACCATCCCGGGAAGACGATGGTAAGTAATGTTGTGGGACCGGCAGTATTGGCCCAGGCCTGCAAGGATTTTGACGTTCCTTCGTTTGTGTTCCTGTCCAGCGGCTGCATATTCAACGGTCCGGGAGATGTGCTTTTCTCGGAGACATCTGCCGTTAACCCGGTTAATTTTTACGGTTGGACTAAAGTTGCATCCGAAGTAGTTGTAAGAGAGATTTTCAGAGACAGACCAAGCCGGCTTTTGATCCCAAGATTCAGGATGCCCTTGGACAAAGAACCGCATAGCCGGAACCTGCTAACAAAACTTCTCAGGTACAGAATAGGCGCTCCAATAGTTCATGCTTTGAATTCCGTGACAGTTGTTGACGATATGATTGCGGCGATAAAAATCCTTGTTGAAAGGAATGAGTTCGGAACTTTTCACGTTGTAAATCCGGAGCCGGTGACCCACTTACAAATATTGAGGTGGTGTTTCGAGTTAGGTCTTATCAAGACCTGGAAACCGCTAAATCTTCAGGTTCCATCACAGTTTGCCGAACTTAGGGTGACCAAAGACGGGAGATCCAACTGCGTTCTTGATGACACGAAGTTGAGGTTAATAAATAGAATAGTTTTGAGGGACTCGGAAGAAGCGATAAAGAGTTGTATAGCCGAGTATAAGCGAAGAGTTAATGAAGTAGTAGAGTTGTAATCCTTTATTGAGCCGACACCGGCTCTTTTTTATTTGTTTTTCTTCGTCTGCCGGTTTTTTTCTCTTCTTTCAATATTTCAAGAGCTCTGGAAAGTTCAATATCATAGACATCGTCTCCTTTTTTAAGCGAACGAAAGTCGCCGTCATGCATTATGTAGGGTCCGAAGCGGCCGATACTGGCGACGATCTCTTTGCCTGTTTCCGGATGTGTGCCAAGTATCCGCGGTAAGCTTAGATATTTAAGGGCTTCTTCTTGACTGACCGTTGCCGGGTCTTTGCCTTTGGGTATGCTGGCTCTACGCGGTTTTGGATTGTCTTTGGCCTTTTCACCCAATTGAACGTAGGGTCCAAAACGGCCATCAAGAACGAAGATAGGCAGACCGGTTGCAGGGTCTGTTCCCAGAGGTTTGTTTGGTTCAACCACCGAACCGTCTGCCCGGCGGGCGCCTTTGCATTTGGGGTAATTTTCGCAGCTCATAAATTTGCCGCTTTTGCCGAGCTTGAAGATCGTGGGGCTTCCGCATTCGGGACATTTCCACTTGGCCGGAGTGGGTCCGAGATTGGTGAGTTTTTCTATATTTTCTTTTGACTTTACGTCTTTGTGGAACGGTTCGTAGAATTCCTTCAATGTCTTAATATATTCTCTTTTTCCTTCAGCTATCTCGTCAAGCTCGTTTTCCATTTCAGCGGTAAAGGTATCGTTGATGTAGTTCATAAAGTTTTTTTCAAGGAATGAGCTTACCACTTCTCCCGTATCGGTGGGTTTCATTGCCCGGCCATCCCTGACCACATACCTCCTGTCATAGAGGGTTTTGATGATGGACGCGTAAGTTGACGGCCTTCCGATGCCTCTCTTTTCCAGCTCTTTGACCAGGCCGGCTTCGGTATATCTTGGCGGCGGTTCGGTATGTTTCTCTTCGCTTGCGATGTCTTTGAGGGTCAATGACTCGTTCATCGCAACTTTCGGAAGATCCACGTCTTCGCCTCGGGATCTGGTGTCGCAAGCGAGCCACCCGTCAAAAAGAACGCGTGAACCGGTAGCCGCAAAATCTGGAATACCACTTTCTCTGATGTTGGCGGTAATTTTTGTCCGCATAAGCTTGGCGTCGGCCATTTGGGAAGCGATGGCCCGTTCTCTGATAAGTTTGTACAGTTTTTTCTGTTCTTCGGTGCTTCCCGCGTTTTCTCTGCTTGCGTCAGTCGGGCGGATTGCTTCGTGAGCTTCTTGGGCGCTTTTGCTTTTGGTTTTGTACATTCTCGGCTCTACGTATCCTTTGCCGTAAGTTCTTTCAACGAGACCGACTATTTGCTTCTGGGCAGTTGAGGCGAGGTTAACGCTGTCGGTTCTCATATATGTTATGTGGCCTTGCTCGTATAGCTTTTGAGCTATGCCCATGGTACGCGATGGAGAAAAACCAAGACGGGAACTTGCCGCTTGTTGGAGTGTTGAAGTTGTGAATGGCGGCCGCGGCGAGCGTCTGACTTCGCTTTCGGTCACATCTTTGACGAACCATGAACCGGAACGGCCCGTTTTAAGTATGCTTTCGGCAGACGACTTTTCTCTTGGCTCTTCTTCGCAAGTCACTTTAAAAACAGCCTTGTTGTTCCCGAAAACATCGGCAGTGATGATGTGATAGGCCTCACTTTTGAAAGAATTTATCTCTCTTTCACGCTCGACAAGGATACGAAGCGCCGGCGACTGAACGCGGCCGGCCGAAAGCCCATAGCGGACCTTTTTCCAAATGAGGCCGGAGAGGGCATATCCGAACAGCCGGTCCAAAACCCGGCGCGCTTCCTGCGCCTTCACTAATCCCAGATCTATTTTACGGGGATGTTCCAGCGCTTCTTTTACCGCGTCTTTTGTTATCTCGTGGAAGACAATGCGTTTTGGTTCTTTCAGGCCGAGCACTTCGGATATGTGCCATGCGATAGCTTCACCTTCGCGGTCAGGGTCAGTGGCTAAGTAAATATCGTCAGCCCTTTTGGCGCTGGTTCTCAATTCCTCGATTATTTCTTTCTTATCCTCGCTTATTTCGTAATGGGGGATAAAACCGCCCTTTATGTCAACGGCGTCTTTGTCGCTTTTGGGCAGATCGCGTATGTGGCCTACGGATGCGCGAATCGAAAAACTCCTATCCAGGAATTTTGCCAGGGTCTTCGATTTCGTGGGACTCTCAACTATTACCAAATTATTCATTTTGATGTGGAATACTTGCCGTTGCTCGCCCTTTTTATCAGGCCATTTATTTCAAGCACGGACAAGGACGACAATATATCAGAAGCGCTTAAAGTCGGCAAATAAGATATCATATCGTCAGCTGACGACTCTCCCTTATCTTCAAGTATATCAATAATGCTCTTGTGCACAGGGTTTTGTGTGGACATATTATGTCTATTTTTATCAAAGAGATTTAAGTTGTGTCCGTACTCATCTACTATATCTTGGGCTGAAACAATTAACTTCGCGCCCTTTTTGATAAGAACATTTGGTCCTAACGATTTTGAAGAAAAAATACTTCCCGGTATTGCGAAGACATCTCGATTTTGGTCCAAAGCGCAGTAGGCAGTAATAAGAGCCCCGCTTTTCTCATCTGCTTCAACAATCAATACGCCTCGCGACAGACCGCTTATTATCCTGTTTCTTTGAGGAAAAGTTTTTTCATTAGCGTGAAATCCCTCAGGATACTCTGAGATTATTAGTCCGTGATTTTTTAATATATCCATTGCCAGCTTGTAATTTATTTGGGGGCCGATGCTTTTGTCGTCAACCCCGCCTCCAAGAACGGCAATTGTTTTGCCTCCTGAATCCAATGTTATCTGATGAGCGACGGCGTCAATTCCCATAGCCAGTCCGCTTACTATAGTAAAGCCGGCTGTTGCCAAACCCCTTGTTATGTATTGGGCCGACTCTTTTCCGTAAGACGTGAGTTTTCTCGTGCCAACCACTCCTATACATTCGCTGTTAAGTAATTCCAAATTCCCCCGGCAGTACAGCTGCTTCGGCGGGTCGGCGATTTGGGCTAAAAGTTGCGGGAACCGCTTGCTTTTTTGGTCTATTTTTATGATCTGATCCATTTGTTTAAAGTCAACTTTTAAGCTATTATATCAAAACAATGAATTTATCCGTAATCGTTCCGGCTTATAAAGAAGAAAAAAACATAGAAAGGACCGTCAGGTCGGTCTTTTCTTATCTTAAAGAAAAGAATATTGAGCACGAGATAATTGTTGTCGTTGACGGTTCGCCTGACAAAACTGCCGATATCGCACGTTCATTAAGTAATGAAATTCCGACCCTGGAGCTGATTGATTATCAAAAAAACAAGGGCAAGGGATTTGCGGTCAAAACCGGTATGCTCAAAGCAAAAGGTGACTTTCGCCTTTTTACCGATGCCGATAATGCGACAACAATCGATCATATTGAGAAAATGATGCCGTATTTTGAAAAAGGATATGGTGTCGTTATTGCTTCTATAGCAGTCCGGGGTCACCAAGTTGCCGCCGGAAGCGAGCCGGTGTGGAGGAGAGTTTTCGGGAAATTGGGTAATTTATTCATTCAAATAATGGCAGTGCCCGGCATACACGATACCCAAAGAGGGTTTAAGGTCTTTAAAGCCGAAGCGGCAGAGAAGATCTTTCCCAAACTGACCATAGATAGGTGGGGTTTTGATGTTGAGGCGCTGGCTCTGGCTAGAAAATTCGGTTTCAAAATAAAAGAAGTGCCCATCAACTGGAAAAACGCTCCCGAGTCCCACGTCGGCCTGAAGGCCTATTTCCAAGTGCTTATGGAAACGGTTAAAATAAGGTTAAACCTGATTACTAACAAGTATGACTAAGCCAGAAGCTTTAAATGAATTCAGGCAAGATCTGGTCTCCGGTGAATGGGTGCTTTTTGCTACCGGAAGAGCCAAGCGTCCCCGGGACGATAAAAAGGAAACCGCCGGTGACGACAAGTATCGGTCAATAGATAACTGTCCTTTTGAGGACTTCAAAAAGTCAGGCAACGAACCGGTATGGTTCTACCCGAACGAAGCCGACTGGCGCATAGCCGTTATCAAAAACAAATTTCCGGCGGTCAAACCCGGCCTGTGCAAGCCGGCGACGACTTTCGGTCCATTCAATGTTCAGGAGGCGGTAGGATTTCACGACCTTTTTGTTTATAGAGATCATAACAGGCATTTTGCCGATTTTTCCGAAGAGGAGATCGTCGAGGTGATACGTTCGTATAAGAGGAGGTATCAAGAAATATCAGAAACGGAGGGATGCGTGCGTTATGTTTTGATATTCCACAATTTCGGCCGCGACGCTGGAGCATCCCTGTACCATCCGCACAGCCAGATAATCTCAATGCCGATCCTGCCCCCCGATGTTTCAAGGAGCATAAATGGCTCCCATAACTTTTACAAAGATCACAAAGAAAGGGTCTATGACGTGCTTATCAAGTGGGAAAAGGAACACGGACACAGGATAATATATGAGAACGACCTCTTTCTCGCTTTTTGTCCGTTCGTTTCAAAGACGCCTTACGAGGTAAGGATATTTCCCAGAGACAGCCACGCTCATTTTGAAAAAATGCCCGACGAGTTTGATAAATACCTTGCGGAGGTTCTGCTCGCAGTTCTCAAGAAGATCAAAAACGGGCTCGGAGACCCGTCTTATAACTTGTTTGTTCATACGGCGCCGGCGGAAACTGATCTGAAGAGCATACACGAGTTTTACAGTTGGCACATTGAGATACTGCCGAAAGTTAAAGTCGCGGCCGGTTTTGAAATGGGAACCGGAGTGGACATCAACGTAGTCGATCCTGACGAAGCGGCTAAGTTGCTAAGAGAGGCCAAGTCCCGTTAGAGCCAATATGTACTACTATGTCTATACAATCCAAAGCAAAAAGAATAAGCGATGGTATACAGGCTTTACGGTGGATCCCGTTAGAAGTAAGATGCCCGCTAAAAGCGGATCATCTGCCGACCACGCCTTTCAGGCGGGTCGGACTTCTAACGGGATTGTGAAATGTGTAAAAATAAAGAAGACGCGAGGAAAAGAGAGATATATCTTAAAACAGGCATGGGTAAGCGCTACCTGAAAAACAGATTAAGGCGCTTCCTGGCTCTAACGGGATAAAATGGTCGAGATAATTTCCTATATAAGTGAATGGGCTTTGGCGGTCATCAAAGAAACCGGATACTCCGGAATTTTTGTTTTATCGGCGCTTGAAAGCGCGGCAATTCCGATTCCTTCGGAAGTTGTCATTCCCTTTTCCGGATTCCTTGTCATAGCCGGTAAATTCTCTCTCTGGGGAGTCGTTTGGGTGGCCACGCTCGCAAATTTAGCCGGTTCCATCGCCCTTTTTCTGATAGGCAGGAGCGGCGGAAGATGGTTTATAGAAAAATACGGGAGGTATTTCCTTATACACAAAAGAGATCTGGACAGGGCCGATATATGGTTTGAGAAACACGGCATCAAGGCGGTTTTCTTTTCCAGAATGCTGCCGGTGGTACGCACGTTCATTTCTCTTCCGGCCGGCATTGCCAGGATGAACATTTTGAAGTTCTCCGTTTTCACGTTTCTCGGCGCCTTGCCGTGGAATTTTACCCTCGCCTTCATCGGATATAAAGCGGGAGAGAACTGGAACTTGCTTCACAACTACTTTAGAAAAGCCAATATTTTTATTGTATTATTAATTGTAGTGCTTATTGTTTGGTATATAGTTAAACACCGAAATAAACCAATTCACTAATTAACCCGCCAGCAAGTTATAATATGAAAAAATTAATTGTTGCCAATTGGAAAAACCACCCTGAAACGTTGGCAGAAGCGGGGCAGATACTGGATACGGTTGACGAATATCTTGGCTCTCTTGGTGAGCGGGAGATGAGTTTGGTTTTTTGTCCGCCTTTTGTTTTTACCGAAGAGGTGGAGAAAATTTTGAATACATCTCATCTTGAACATCAAGCGGAACTCGGGGCTCAAGACATATCTGTTGACGACGAGACGGCCTTAACGGGTGATGTTTCGGGACCGATGCTGAAAAAACTCGGAGTCAGGTATGTGATTATCGGCCACTCCGAAAGGAGATGGAAATTAGGAGAAACGGATGAGATCGTCAACAAAAAACTCAAAGCCGCTTTAAGGAACGAACTTGTTCCGATCGTTTGCTTGGGGGAAAGAACCCGCCTTCGTAGCTTGGGCGGGCAAGCGCATGAATGGAAAGATTTTTTGAGACAGCAGGCCGAAGCTACTTTTGCCGGTCTAAGTTCTGACGAGGCAGCGAGATGCCTTATCGCTTACGAGCCTGTATGGGCCATAAGCACTACCCCCGGCGCCCGCCCCGATACTCCAGGGTCAGCCCTAGAGTCCATCGGAATTATAAAAGAGGTTTTAAATACGAAATACAATATACAAAATACTATATACTATCTCTACGGTGGCTCTGTGACATCCAGCAATGCCAGGGATTTTTTGGGGAGCGAGGGAATTGACGGCGTATTAGTCGGTGGTGCAAGCATTAAGAGAGACGAATTCGTAAAAATATTAGCAATTGCGGCTGAATTAAAATGAAGACCATATTAGATGTAGCCGACCTGAAAAATAAAAAAGTTCTGTTGAGAGTTGATTTTGACGTACCTGTTTCCGAAAGAGATGAGATTCAAGAGAAATTCAGGATCGAGAAACAAAAACCGACGGTCGACTACTTGGTTGAACGCGGAGCCAAGGTCGTAATGGCGGCTCACATATCCGACCCCGACGTCGGTTCTTTTGGAGAATTGATCCCTCAACTTCATATCCTTCTTGGGCGTGAGGTGGGGTTTATCAAAAAGATAGAAGATATTGGGGGATATCTCGCTAACTACCCGGGCGTCGGTCTCTTGGATAATATCCGAAAATTTGACGGAGAGAAAGAGAACAGCAGAGAGTTGGCCGAAAAGTTGTCAAAGGGGTTCGATATTTACATTAATAACGATTTTGCCGTTTGTCACCGCGACCACGCTTCCGTATCAGCTATAACCGGATTTTTGCCGAGTTTCGCCGGGTTGCTGGTCAAAGAAGAAGTGACAGGACTTCAAAAAGCCATAGATTCTCCCAAGGCCGGCAAGGTTGTGATAATAGGCGGGGCGAAAGCGGAAACAAAAGTGCCGGTTGTGAAGAATTTCGTCGGTAAAGCAGAATTAATATTGCTTGGCGGCGTGGTGGCCAACGACGTGCTTAAAGAAAGAGGCCAGGATATGGGCAGTTCCGTCGTAGATGAGAATTCCAAAGAACTTCTCGCCGGTTTGGACATTAACGACCCCAAATTGCTTGTGCCGGAGGACTTCGTTGTTTTTGACCACAAGATACTTGATATAGGAGAGGAAACGATACGAAAGTATGCCGATGCAGTCAGTCGGGCCTCTGTGGTAATATGGAACGGTCCGATGGGGCTTTTTGAAAATCCTTCTTTCGCAATGGGCACCAACCAGCTTGCCAAAGCGATAGTTGATTCAAACGCTTATAAAATAATGGGCGGCGGGGACACTATCAGTGCGGTAGATAAGCTTGGGCTTATGGGTAAATTTGATTTCGTCTCCACCGGCGGGGGAGCGATGCTGGCATTTCTGGCGGGAGAAAAGCTGCCCGGCCTTGAGGCATTAGGATATTATAATCGTGAATGAGGAGTAATGTGGAAGCTTGCTTACACTTTATCCGAATGAACTGATTATACGAAGTATGAATAAAAACACACTGGTATTTTATCACGGGAATTGTCGGGATGGTTTTACGGCTGCTTGGGCGGCTTGGAAAAAACTTGGAGACAGTGCCGATTATATTCCCATGGTTTACAGCCGTTTTTCGCCCGATAAATTACCGGACACAAGCGGCAAAGATGTTTATTTTTTAGATTTTACACCAGAAGACGCGGACTTGTTTAGAACGGTAAGTAACAGTCACTCCACCATAATTATCGATCACCATGAAAGCAGAGAGGAATCCATAAAGAGAGTGCCCAACTCCGTATATGATGTTTCGCATTCAGGCGCTTTTCTGTCCTGGAGATACTTTCACCCGGACAAAAAGATGCCTGAGTTGTGTCTGTATGTTGAGGATAGTGACTTATGGAAATGGCAGATCCCTGATTCTGATAAGATCTTGAGCTATATTGATACGGTTGGTAAATTTAAATTTGAGATTTGGGATTCCATTGCTTTAGACTTGGAACAAGATGACAAAAAGAAAGAGTATTCAGAAAAGGGCGGACTCATAATATCTTTTCGCGAAAAAGTAATTGACATAATGATCAGGGATCACACGCAACTCGTGGAATTTGAGGGCTACGAGATCTGCGCCATAAATGCACCGAGATTTTTTAGGTCTGAAATTGGCGATAAATTGGCAAGAACGAAACCACCGTTTGCGATTGTTTGGAATTATACGCCAACCGATATTTCCGTCTCGCTTAGGTCAACAGAATTTGACTTAATTCCTATTGCCGCTAAATTTGGAGGAGGAGGACACAAGACAGCTGCCAATTTCAGGTTACCGCTTGATGCGCCTCTGCCCTGGAAAAAGTTAAAATAATTTTATGAAATATAAATTTTTGATTCATACCGATGGTGGAGCTAGAGGCAATCCGGGGCCGGCAGCGGCCGGCGTTGTGATAGAAGGCGACCCGGTCGGACACAAAGAGTATGGAGAATATCTGGGCGAGGTTACGAATAACGAAGCCGAATATCGCGCGGTAATTTTGGCGCTGAAAAAGTTAAAACATCTCATCGGCAGCGAGAAAGCAAAGGACTCAAGCGTCGAGATCCACGTTGACAGCGAACTCCTAGAAAGGCAGTTGAACGGAGAGTACAAGATAAAAGACGAGAATATCAAAAACTTTTTCGTGGAAATATGGAACCTGAAGACCGATTTCGGAGAAGTAATCTTCAAACATATTCGCAGGGAAGAAAATGTAGAGGCCGACAGGATAGTCAATCAGATATTGGATAGGGAAGTCGGTAAACTAAAATTGTAAAGGGTTGTAGAGGATGCCCCTCTACACAAAGTAATTTGTGGTATAATATAACGATATGCGCCATAGAGATTACAAGGGTTTTCATAAAGGAGGTTTTTTCCATGTTTATAATCGCGGTCACAATAGAGATGTAATTTTTAAAGACACTAAAGATTACTCGTTTTTTCTTAAACGTGTTAGGCAAATTTTAGGATTGCAAAAATTTGGTTTAAGCAGGTGGATGAGTCCGCTACCATCAGACGCATTTACTGTTTTATCTTATTGTCTTATGCCAAATCACTTTCACTTTCTTATTTGTCAAGAAACTAATTTGTCAATTTCAAAATTCATAAGCAAGTTGTGTACGTCTTATGGTGTCTACTTTAATACAAAATACGAAAATATAGGTTCCGTATTTCAAGATCAATTTAAAGCTAAATTTGTAGATGACGATGCTTATTTAACACATCTCTCTGCTTATATACACAATAATCCCAAGAAACCACGTGAATGGCCGTATTCAAGTTTGTCTGACTATTTTAACGCCACTAATATTAGAAAAGAGCAGATAACTAAAACCGACTTGATTTTAAACATGGTCGGCGGTACCCCAGATCATTATAGGAATTTTATAGAGGATTATAGTTCTGAAAATGAGCTACAAATAAGTCATTTAACTTTCGATGACGACCAATTGTAGAGGGGCATCCTCTACAAGGGTTGATTTTTGTGGCGGTAAGTGCTACAATACGTACTATCTTGTGTTTTAGGCAATTACCCTTGCTAGAAGCAAGGGAGGAAAGTCCGAGCACTCCCCTTCGAAGCTTTATGCGAAGAATGGAGCAGGGTAGCGGGTAACACCCGTCCGCGGTGACGCGAGAGGTGCGATTAGAGACGTCCTAAGTCGAAAGGCGAAGGAGAGCTAATCCCAAGTTATTGATTTGGATCATTAATAAGCTTAGTCCCGGCCAGGGATAAAAAGGTCGGGGATGAAACGGCTAAACCCTTACTTGAGTGCAAGAGCAGCGTTCCTCGATTTCAATCGGGGTTCGAAAAGTTAGCTCGCTAGAGCCATATAGCAATGTATGGCCCAGATAAATTATTGCCCCAGACAGAACTCGGCTTATTGAACACAAGAATTAAAAGTCCCCGGAAGGGGACTTTTAATTCTTGTCCTGATTGAAAGACGCTATTTTTTGTGATACTTTTAGCGCTAATTGGTTTGTGGATGGGTATATATTATAACATATTATATATTATGTAGAGGATGCCCCTCTACAAGTGTTACAAATAATGAAGAAATCGGAACTATTTTTCAATGTCTTGCGCCTGCCGGTGGATTTCCTGATGCTGCTTATTGCCGGCATTTCCACCTATTTTTTGAGAACCGAGATACTGTCCGCCTTTAGGCCGGTGCTTTTTGAGTTCAGATTGCCTTTTGATAAGTATTTTTATCTCGTGTTGTTTGTGTCCCTTATTTTCGTGGCGTCATATGCCGTTTCCGGATTGTATTCTTTGAAAATACGCAGAGGGCTTTTCGATGAGCTTCTCAAGATAATAGTGGCATCGTCCGCCGGCATAATGATGATCATAATATATATCTTCTTGAGGCAGGAGCTTTTTGACTCCAGGTTCCTGGTTCTGGGCGGCTGGTTTTTCGCCGTGATATTTGTTTTTACCGGCCGGATTCTGGTTTATTTGCTTCAGAAATACTATGTGACAAGACGAAATTTCGGCGTACATAACGTCGTGGTCGTAGGTAACGACAATTTGGCGACAGCCGTTGTGGAAAGGATCAACAACGACTTGTCGTACGGATACAGATTGTTTAAACACATAATGCTGCCGGACTTGAACATTATCAAAGAAGCAAAAGCAGCCGGCTTGATAGACGAGGTGATGCTTACAAATCCTGACTATCCGGAAGGGAGCATCTTGGAATTGGTTAATTTCTGCCACGAAAATCATATTGTTTTCAAATACGTCCCAAATATTTACAAAACCCTGACGACCAATTTTGATATAGACATTATCGGCGGGCTCCCCCTCATCGAACTCAAAAGGACGCGTCTTGACGGCTGGGGGAAGGTCATCAAAAGAACCTTCGATATCTTTGCATCGATATTCGGACTTGTTTTGTTTTCCCCCTTATTCGCGATAGTGGCGGTTGCCATAAAATTAGACACGCCGGGGCCGGTATTCGCTCGGTTGAAACGGGTAAGTAAAAACAAAGAATTTATACTGTACAAATTTCGAGGTATGATCGCCCACGATCCTGACGGAGGAGCCGAGTCGCTTAAAGCTTCATTAGCGGCTTTCAACGAACGAAAAGACGGGCCATTATTCAAAATGAAAAATGATCCGCGCATTACCCGTGTCGGCAAAATTATAAGAAAATACCGCATAGATGAGTTGGCGCAATTTATAAACATTTTGAGGGGAGATATGAGTTTGGTTGGTCCCAGGCCCCACCAACCGGATGAAATAGAAAAATACGAGAAGCATCACAGAAAACTTCTTGCCATCAAAGCGGGGGCTACGGGACTTGCCCAGGTTTCAGGCAGTTCAGATATTCCTTTTGAGCAGGAAGTCACGCTGGACACGTACTATATTGAGAACTGGTCTTTGTGGCTGGACCTCAAAATTATTCTCAAAACAATATTCAAGGTTTTTACGGATAGATCCGCCGCATGAAGATCGCTTTCGTTCACGAATACTTAAACCAGTTCGGGGGAGCCGAGAGGATGCTCCTGACTTTATGCGCGATATTTCCTGACGCCCCCATCTATACCCTTTTTTACGACAAGAATGCCACCGGCGGGGTCTTTGAAGGAAGAGACGTCAGGACGTCTTTCCTCCAGAACTTACCTTTTGTAAAAAAGCATCATCGCGGATTTCCTCTGCTGATGCCTCTTGCCGTCGAGCAGTTCGATTTTTCTGATTTCGACGTAGTAGTATCCATATCCGCTTCTTTTGCAAAGGGGATAATAACCAAACCCCACACCAGACACGTTTGTCTTTGTTTGACCCCGCCGCGTTTTCTGTGGGATGACAGCCAGAAGTTCGTTGAAGAGTTCGGATACCCCAAGTTGATTCGGAATATTTTGCCGCCCTTTATTTCGTACTTGAGGGTATGGGACAGGGAAGCATCCTATAGAGTAGATGAGTTTTGGGCGATATCGGATTTCATAAAGGAAAGGATAAGAAAATATTATTCCAAGGACTCAGAGATCATCTATCCGCCGGTTAATGTGTCTAAGTTCTATGTTTCCGGCGAAGCTGACGACTACTTTCTTATGGCCGGCCGGCTGGTTGCTTATAAAAGGTTCGATCTTGGGGTTAAAGCATTCAACAAACTCGGCTTTCCTCTGAAAATAGTCGGCACCGGGCCGGAATTAAAAAAGTTGAAAAGAACGGCTAACGACAATATTGAGTTCCTGGGCCTTGTCTCTGACGACCGTCTGGCGAACCTTTACTCAAAAGCCAAAGCCCTGGTATTTCCTCAAGAGGAGGACTTCGGCATTGTGCCCCTAGAAGCGATGGCATCCGGCAGGCCAGTTATCGCGTTCCGAAGCGGAGGAGCGGTGGAAACGATAGAGGAAGGAAAGACGGGTCTGTTCTTTGACGAACAGACAGTGGACTCTCTTGCCTATGCCGTAAAGAATTTCGACTCAAGCAAGTTCTATCCCGAGGACTGCAGAAAACAAGCGGAGAAGTTCGACGTTACCGTGTTTAGGAATAAAATACTCGAAAAATTAAGTCCGAAGTTATGACTATCGGTATTGATATTCGTGTTCTAGGCAACCGGGTCAAAAGTGGCATTGAAGAATATGCCGAGAATTTGGTTCCGCATTTAATAAGAGAGGGGAGAGATATTCAGTTTAAGCTGTTCTACTCTTCGCACAAAAACTCTCTGCCCGATTATGACTGGCTCCGAGAACCAAATGTTGCATTATATAAATTCAACCACCCGAATAATATTTTGTTCACCTTATCTCGATTTTTGAATAGGCCGCCCCTGGACACCCTGATCGGGGGAGCGGATGTTTTTTTCTTCCCTCATTTCTTTCTTTCTTCTTTATCGGCAAACTGTAAGAGAGTGACGACGTTTCACGATCTTTCTTACGTGCATTTTCCCGAGCACCTCACTTTGAGGAAAAAGCTTTGGCACAACTTACAGATGATACCCGACTGGCAGGCAAAATTCTCCGACAAGATAATTGCCGTTTCGGAGTCAACAAAGAATGACCTTATTAATTTTTACAAAATTGATCCCGCCCGCATTGAAGTCATATATTCCGGAATAAACGAGATTAACTTCAAAACAAGCGACCGCATAGATCGGAGTCAATTAGTTGGTTTTAAAAAATCAAAAGGATTGCCGGAAAGATTTATTTTATATCTCGGCAAATTGGAGCCGCGCAAAAATATAGTAAGTATCATCAAAGCATTCAACAGCTTAAAATTAAATTCAAAATATAAAGATGTTGGTCTGGTCATTGCGGGCAGTAAGGGTTGGTTGTATGAAGACATTGCGAAAGAAACAGACGTCGCCAATAACCGAGTAATTTTTACCGGCCAGATCAATGACGAAGAAAGATTTTTATACTATCGTGCGGCGGATGTTTTCGTTTACCCGTCTTTCTTTGAAGGGTTTGGTTTTCCTCCGCTTGAGGCGATGGCTTGTGGTACCCCGGTCATTACTTCGAGAAACTCTTCTCTCCCGGAGGTTGTCGGCGGGTCTGCCATAACAGTAGACCCTTATGATGTAAGCGAACTAGAACTGTGGATAACTAAATTACTGGACGACAAAGACCTGTCCGGCTTGATGGTAAAAAGGGGAACCGAACAATCGTCTAAATTCAACTGGCGCAGTACCGCTATCAAGACCCTTGAGGTCCTAACTAAGGCCTAAATCATATAAAGGTTTAGGAGGGTTTATTAAAAAAATTAACCTAATCAAACTAATTTTTAATTAACCTAATCAAACTCAAAAAACTAAGCATTTAATGACTAAAAATCTTAAATTTTGAGCATTTTGGCATTGTTATTGATTAGAATAATTAGGTCAATTAGGACAATTAGACATTCTATTGCCCCGCTAAGCGGGATTGTTGTATAATTATATTATTGGCTGTAGTACTTGTTTTCTCGTGAATCTCGTCTCGTGATTCTCGGGAATCTCGGGCAGGATGCCTGCTCTTTAAAATGTTTTGCGCTGCATGGAGTTTTTGTCCATGCGAGAAATTTTTACCGAACAACCAGTTTTTAGCGGTAGCCCTGAAAATAAGGGATATTTTCCAATAAACGACTTAGCCGAAAAATACGGCTACGCTAAAGATCACATCGGGTGGCTTGCGAGAACCGGCCGGGTCCAAGCTATTCGATATGGAAGCCATGGCAGATGGTATGCCAATGAAAAGTCGTTGCTGAACTATCGCCAGTCGTTGGTTGATAAACCTCGCATTTCGACGTCGACAAAGATTTCACCTGTTCCTTCTTTTGTTCCTTTATACAAAAGTTCCTACAGCGCGAAACAAACAGTTAGGAGAGACAACCCTTCCAACTTTTCTCAAGGAAAACTTGGCAGAACTAATGCCATCCCGAAGAAATTCCTTCTCCTCGTGGGTGGCATTTTGTTTTTAATAAACTTCATTCCGGCCATTGAGACAATTGATCTTAATTTGAACAAGACCCCTATCGCCAAACAATATTCTCAAATCAAGGAAAGTGTCTCGGCCGACATTCTCGAGCCCCTCCGCAACTTCGTAAGAAAGTACCTCCTTCCCGAATATGGCCCGGAAACATATCTTGTTGTTGACCCGTACAAGTTGCGAGACGAGAAAATAAAAGAACAGGGAGAAAGGATCAGCGCTTTGGAGAATCAAATTTTCAATTCACAATTTTCAATTTTCAATCAAGCTCCAATTTCCAACGATCAAACAAAAGAAACGAGAATAATTAGAGAAGTGACCATTACCCCTTCAGGCGCGGTTCTGACGATGCTTGAGCAACGACTGGACAACACCGTCTCCCTTATCGAAGCCACAAGAATAAATCTCTCAAATCTGGCCGGCGACTTCACGAATTTCCAGAGAATAACTCCGACCACAATACAACTCCCTTCCACCAACACCAGAGGAGTAGGTCCGCTCACCTTAAACCCCGACACTCTTGACGCCAAGACCCTGAAGATATCCGGAGGCACTACTTTGGAAGGAGGCGCCGCTCTTAACAGCACTCTTTCCGTGGTAAGCAATCTGACCGTGGATACCAACACATTCTATGTCGATGCGACCAACAACAGAGTAGGTATCGGCACCACCTCACCTGAGACAACTTTTGAACTGGTCGGAGTCGCCAGCATCTCCGGCAATCTCAACATAGGAGGCACCCTGACCGCATTGGGCAACATCGGCATCGGCACCACCTCCGCCCCCAACGAGCTCACCGTCATCGGCTCGGGTTCCTTCACCGGCCAACTCAAAGCCACTAGGAACCCCACCCAGGCCCACACCGGCACCTGGCCCTCCTTCACCAACCTCAATGACTCCACGCTATACATCAACCCTTCCTCTCCCGTGGCTGACGGCAACGTCATCGCCTATGTCTCCGGAAGTGACCCCAAGTTCTTGGTAGACGCCGAAGGCGATATCTACGGCAACAACCTCATTCTTCAAGGAAGCACCAGTACCGGCACGACCACCATAGCCGGAGATCTCTCGGTGGAAGGCAACTCCACCTTCGGAGACGCATCCACGGACAAGATAAAGTTCAGAGCTCCCATATTGCCATATTCACTTTCTTCGATACCCCTTGTGGTCAAGGCGTCCGCTTCCCAGACCGAGGATGTATTCCGTGTCAGGGACTCGAGTGACAACGTCCTGCTCACCATAGACCAGGGCACGGGGTTACTTACCGCCTCCTCGGGCTTTAACTTCGCCTTGGGGAATAGCACGGCCACGGTGAGTTATTCCCGTCTCGGAACAGCAACCACAGGATCCTCTTCAGATATTTCTCAATTCAACGACCTCCTTATCTCGGGAGGTTTGGAAGTGGACGGGAACGCCTTCTTTGACTCCAAGGCCTCTATCTCTTCCAATCTTCAGATCTCGGGAAGGTTCATCGCCGATACCCTGGCCTCGCACTCCTTTATCGGAGACCTTGCCGTCTCCAAGGAGTTCGTTTCCTCGGGGACGGCCTCCAACTCTTTTGCCGGCAGTCTCCTGGTTTCCAAGGGCTTCAATGCCCAGGCCATCGTGGGCACAGGGCTAACCATCAACGGCAACACAAGCATCACCGGCAACACCACCTTGGGCAACGCCTCCGGAGACACAATCACCTTTAACGCTGATGCCTGGACCTTGGCCAATGACACCAACCTCACTCTCTCGGGAGGAGTGAACGGTCTCTCCTTTGACACCAACACCCTTTCAATCGACGCCGCTAACAACCGAGTGGGCATCTTGACCACCACGCCCCAGACAACATTCGAGGTCCAGGGCACCGCCTCGGCTTCATACCTGCTGACAGGCAACACGTTGCAGGTTAGTGGATTCGCAAGCGCCGCCTATTCAAGATTTGGAACCAATGAAACTACCTCATCTTTCCTCTCCGGCTCCAACGATCTCCTCATCACCGGCCGTCTTGAAGTAGACGGGCTAACCAGATTTGATTCAGGAGCAAGCATCTCAGGCAACTTCACTCCCATCACTGACAACACCTATTCTCTGGGCTCCGCCAATCTGCGCTGGAAGGACATTAATGTCGGACCGGGTTCTTTCCGAATCACCTCAACCACCGGAACATCGGGAGCCACGGCCGACCACACCCTTGGCCTTCTCACCTTTACTTCCGGCTCATCCCTGTCTTTCGGCACCCAAGCTGTGGGGTCGGGCAACAAAGGCACGCTCGAGCTACGCACCGACGACACGGCCCGTCTCTTCATCGGTTCAGGCGGCAATGTGGGGATAGGGACGACGGGACCCTCTACCAAACTGGATATCATCGGCACCGCCGGCAACAATGACATCTTCAGGGTGGCCAGTTCCTCGGGCGGCTCCATACTGAAAGTCACCAAGGCCAATGTCATAGAGGTGGGCGGGGGAGCAGACGCCACCGAGATGAGGTTCCTTGAGAACTCGGGCAACGGAACTAGTTATGTATCCTTGAAGGCCCCCACTTCCTTATCAGCCAATGCGTCCTGGACCCTGCCCACCGCTGACGGAACCTCCGGCCAGGTCCTCCAGACCGACGGGTCCGGCGCTCTTTCCTGGGTTACCAAGACCGAGGGACTGTCACAGGACTTCAAGGGACTCTCACTCCGCACTCACCCTAGCGCGACTTCGTCGTCATTTGAGGTCTATCTGGACCATGCTGATGAGATAGTGATGGATACCGGGAACAGAGTGACATCTTGGGACGACCTTACCGCAAACATCGCTTCTGCTTCCAATGGAGCGGGAGGTCTGGATACCGGAGCTGAAGCGGCGAGTACGTGGTATGAGATATATGCTATTAGGAAATCATCCGATGGGACAAAGAATCTTCTTCTTCATAGAGCTAAGGATTATTTCTTGGATGAAAACGAGACGACAGATAACAGCAGTGTTAGGCTGCGTCGATCATCTGTTCCAACACGCACGAAGTTAGCGCAAGGATTTCAACAGTCGAACACCGGTTACGTTGAATTCGTTGACGTGCTCTTGGATAGGGACAACGCCGTCACCGGGCGAGTGTGGCTCACGTTGGAAGCCGACAGTGCTGGAACTCCCAGCGGTACCCCACTGGCGACATCCGACAAGCTCGATGCGAGTCTGATCGCATTGACGGCGCAGTGGGTCAGGTTTGTGTTCCGAACCCCGGTAAGCCTCACAGCCGCGACGCAGTATCACTTGGTGTTTCAGGGAGACTATACCGCGAGCGATACGGTCACAATCAACTGGCATTCCGATAACTCCCCAGGCTATGCCAACGGTATCTTACAAGGACTCGACGCTGGGACATGGGCGGATACAACCGAGGACGCCGCCTTCAAAGTCTACGTCACCGAGAACGATACCTCGGTTACAATGCCGACCGGCTATGACCAGAAGGCGCATGTGGGGTATGTGTATAACGATGGTGGGAGTAACTTCAATACTTTTACAGCAATTGATCATCACGTTGTCGTAGGAGCGAATAACTTCGGAACCATTTCGGCAACGATTGGGACACTGACCGACGTCTCAATCGCCATCCCGCCTGTGCCAGTTGTGTATGAACTTGGGGCAAGCGGAGATTCTTCTACTGCGTGGGGAACAATTGCCGGTGTTCCAAATGGCTATGCCTTGAACTCCGGTGCGTCAACCGCGACCACACTCAACAATGGTGGCAGATTTTTTTCTTACAACAGCGTAACGAACTTACCATTCTCCATGGGTACCGCGGCGACGGAATTTCAAGCGATTTACGTGTCGATGTCAAGTGGAGCAGCTGAACAAGTTCACATACTTGGCTACACCTGGGGCAGTAGTGGTGGCGCCGACATCGCCGAGGAATATCTTGTCAACGATGAAAGTATTAGCGCCGGAGATTTAGTATCCCTTAGCACCCCAAAGTTCTACATAGAGAAAAGCACTGCCTCTTCTTCATATCCTGTGTTTGGCGTGGTCTCCACCAAACCGGGCATCAGATTGAAGGATTGGGACTACAATCCCCAGAATAACAGGGCCGTAGCCCTTGCCGGTAGAGTGCCGGTCAAAGTTAGCGAAGAGAACGGAATTATTAATGTAGGCGATCGTCTAACCCTGTCCGCCACCATCCCGGGAGTGGCAATGAAGCAGACAGAACCCGGCCAATCCATAGGTATAGCCATGGAATCGTCGGAGAATAAGGATAAAGTCATCACGTTCCTGAACATGACCTATTGGGTGCCCACGCTCATTGAAGACACAGAGAACATTGCCTCCGGATCACTAAGCTTTGAGGACACCCCTGCCTCACCCCTCGATAATCTGATGGCTTACGTGGTCAGGAAGTTTAAGGATGCATTTGAGATTGTCTTTGAGAACGGGTTGGTCAGGGTGGCGAAAGGTGTATTCACCGAACTTGAAGCCCAAATAGTAAAAGCTACCACGGGTGTGTTTGGTACTGTTGAATCGCAAAACGGAGTTACTACCTATGACCGCATCACCGGAGAGCCGTATTGCATCGGGGTGGAAAACGGCCAGACCGTGACCACTCCCGGCTCTTGTTCCGGCACGCCAGCTGCCGCTCCGGCTCCTTCAGTAGTTCCGTCGCCTTCGGCAACACTCGAACCTACTCCCGAAAGTACGCCGGAAGCGACACCAGAAGTCACGCCGGAAGCTACTCCCGAAACTACGCCAGAAAGTACACCTGAATCTACCCCAGAGGCAACTCCGGAGCCTACACCGGAGCCGGAAGCTACACCAACACCAACCGAAGAAAATTCAAATATTTCAGAGTTTCAAAGTTCAAACGAGCCGATACCTGAAATTTAAAAATATCAATATTTAAACATATAAAAGTATTCAAAAATTTAAAGATTCAAAGGTGACACCTTGATTTAAATGTTTAAATATTTAAAAATTTAAACCTATGGCTACCATAAGAACATTTGAAGAACTGCTTTGCTGGCAGAAGTCACGATTGCTCACAAAAGAGATTTATAAGCATTTAAATATTCAAAAATTTAAAGATTTAAACATACCCGCAGATTACGGTTTCTGTGACCAGATTCAAAGAGCAAGTGTATCTGTAATGTCGAATATCGCTGAAGGTTTTGAGCGCGGCACAAAGCAAGAATTCTTAAACTACTTATATATTGCCAAGGGTTCGGCCGGTGAAGTTCGCGCGCAATTATATGTGGCATTAGACGCCGGATATTTAAGTGAAGAAAAATTTAAAGATTTAAAGTTTAAAGTTGAGGAATGTTCTAAACTTATTTCCAATTTTATTCAAAGTTTAAAGATGTCTAAGTTTCAAGGACTTCAGCATAAGAAAGAATATCGCAAAGGGATGTCGGATATGAACAAAATGTTGTTGGACGACCACCCTGAATGGAAAGAACTGTATAATCCGGAAAAAGATGAAATAGAATTTTGGAGAAAACAATAAAAATTTAAAAGTTGAAATATTTAAAGATTTAAATATGTCGAAGTATAACCCTCAAAAAATCGAGAATAAATGGCAACGGTATTGGGAAACCAAGAAGCTTTATAGCGCAAAAGATTCTGTGTCAGACAAGAAAAATTTTATGCTTCTTGCCGAATTTCCGTATACCTCGGGCAATTTGCATATGGGCCACTGGTTCACGTATTCGATAGCGGATATCTATGCCCGATATCTGCGGATGAACGGTTACAATATTATGTATCCGATCGGTTTTGATGCTTTCGGTTTGCCGGCAGAGAATGCGGCCATCAAAAACAACAGTACTCCAGATGCCTGGACCAAGCAGAATATCCGGAATATGATCAAGCAGTTAAAAAGCATCGGCGCGGCATTTGACTGGTCCCGCGTCGTGGACACCAGCAGCCCCGACTATTACAAATGGACCCAGTGGATATTTCTTAAACTTTACGAAAAAGGCCTGGCCTATCGAGGAGAGACAATGGTGAATTGGTGTCCGAAAGACAAAACCGTGCTTGCCAACGAGCAGGTGGTAAACGGCTGCTGCGAACGGTGCGACACGCCGGTCGAACAGAGAAAGCTGACGCAGTGGATGTTTAAGATCACAAGTTTTTCTGATGCACTGGCAGACGATCTCAAAAATCTAGATTGGCCCGAAGATACTAAAGCGGCTCAAGTTAACTGGATAGGCCGTTCGGAAGGAGCAAGAATTAAATTTTACCTAACTGATATTCCCGGACAGGAAGATAAGAAACATTTTGTGGAGGTTTTTACCACGAGAGCCGATACGATCTACGGCGCCACGTTTGTGGTCATATCTCCGGAATTGTCTCAAAAATGGATCGATAAAGGATGGAAGGCGAGTGGAGAGGTTGTTAAATATTTAAAGGGGAGTTTATCCAAGAGGGAGCTTGAAAGACAGGAAGCGAAAGACAAAACCGGAGTAGATACCGGGATGTACGCAATAAATCCCGCTAATAACAAAAAGATCCCTGTTTGGGTTGCTGACTATGTCTTGGGGCATTATGGAACGGGAGCGATAATGGCTGTTCCTGCCCACGATGAACGCGACAGAGAATTTGCCGAGAAATTTGAACTGCCGATAAGCGATGCTCCGCTGGAGGATTCGCAAAAAATAATTAAACTGCTTGAAGAAAAAGGTCTTGGAAAAGCAGAAACGAACTATCGTCTTCACGACTGGATACTATCCCGCCAAAGATACTGGGGTGCGCCGATCCCGATGGTTCATTGTTCCAAGTGCGGGTATCAGCCGGTGCCGGAAACAGAGCTACCAGTGAAACTTCCCAAGCTCGCCGACTTTCTACCCGTTGAAGGCGGCAAGTCGCCCTTGGCTCGAGCCGAGAAATGGGTCAAGGCGAAATGTCCTAACTGTGGCGGACCGGCTGAACGGGAGACCGATACGATGGATACATTCGTTGATTCGTCCTGGTACTTCTTGCGCTATACCGACCCGAAGAATAAAAAGGAGTTCGCTTCTAAGGGAAAAATGAGCAGGTGGCTTCCGGTACCGTTATATATAGGAGGTCGGGAACACAACACAATGCATTTGTTATACGCGCGGTTTATCACCAAAGCATTACACAATCTTGGGGTGGTTGATTTTTCAGAGCCGTTCCTTTCGCGGCGTAATCATGGTGTCATAATGGGCCCTGACGGCAAGCGTATGTCCAAATCGCGCGGGAACGTAGTAGATCCGGATGCCGAAGTTGCAAAATACGGAGCCGATACGGTACGGATGAATTTCGCGTTCCTGGGTCCATTCGAACAGGACTATGCCTGGAATCCCAAAAACATCAGCGGCACAGGCAGATTTTTAAACCGTGTATGGAATTTCATAAACAAACTTGAAGAACCGAAGGAAACCAACAAGGAAGCGGAGAGGGTAATTAACAAATACGTAAAGGAGATAGGGGACGATATAAAGAATATGAAATTCAATACCGGAGTTAGCGGACTGATGAAATTGTTGAACGAACTAGAGGACAAATGGCTCACGGCGAAACAATACGAAACATTTCTCAAACTTCTTGCCCCGTTCGCGCCTCATATTGCTGAAGAGTTATGGCAGGAAGTTCTGGGGAACAAAAGTTCGGTTCATCTGGAAGCGTGGCCGGACTATGACGAGACGCTTCTGGGCCAGGAGTCGGTGACCGTTGCCATCCAGATCAACGGAAAACTTAGAGATACGGTTCAAGTGAAGAAGGGGCTTGCAGAAGACGATATAAAGAAGTTGGTTTTAAGCAGGGAAAAAATTAAGAACTATCTTGAAGGCAAGGAGGTCAGGAAATTCATATACATCCAAGACAGATTGACAAACATAGTTGTTTAGATTACAATATCTAGTATAAACATAAGAGTCCTCAAGCAGGGTTTATCCTGAATTGATTGAAGGACTGGTCGGAAGATTTATAGAATTTAGATAATTTATAACGCAGCGTGTTTGCTCAAGTTTGAGGCAAAACTGAGTATCGAGCGAGGCGTAGTATAACTACGTTGAGCGAGAAACGGAAGTTTTAACGAAAAAATTGAGTAAACCCGTAGGGTCCGTACCGCTTATTTTAATAAGCGGAGGACAAGCAAGTTATAACATGGCGGAAGATAGAGATAGAGAATTCGTAGAAATGATCATCAAGGAAATCGTTAACAACCCGGATAAGGTTGAAGTGGCGAGGACTGTTGATGAGCTCGGTGTCTTGCTTTCCGTAAAAGTCGCCCAGGAAGATATGGGGCTGCTTATCGGAAGAAGCGGTTCTACCGCTAAGGCCATCAGAACTTTGGCTCGTATCGTAGGAATGCGAAACAATGCCAGGGTCAACTTGAGGATAGAAGAGCCGGAAGGTTCTACTCATGTCAGAGGCGAAAACAAGACCAAAAATGTCGAAGACGTTATGGGAGAATTAGGAGGAATGTAATGTCAAACCAAAAACCGGCGAAAGCCGGTTTTTGGTTTGACTAAAAGCGGGCACGGGGTTATAATTTATTTAAATGGCTGGGCAAGACCCAGCTAGCCCCAACGCTTACCAGTTCGTGTGCGTAAACTGAGCGATTGGGGCACTTTTTATGAAATTCGACATTATCACAATTTTCCCCGATCTATTTAATAACTTTCTAAACGAAAGTTTATTGGCGCGGGCGCAGAAGAAGAAACTCCTCAAGATAAACCTCTATAATTTAAGAAAATGGACTAAGGACAGACACAAGACGGTTGACGACAGGCCTTATGGCGGAGGAGCGGGGATGCTATTGAAAATTGAACCAATTTTCAGAGCAGTTGAAAGTTTAAAAGTTAAAAAGTTTAAAAGTTCTAAACTTAAAACTAGGACAATATTATTATCCGCGAAGGGGAAGACGTTTACACAGAAAGACGCGAGGCGATTGTCAAAATACGACCGGCTTATTTTCGTCTGCGGTAGGTATGAAGGGGTGGACGAACGGGTAGCAAAATATGTCGCCGATGAAGAGATATCCATCGGCAATTATGTTTTGTTTGGCGGAGAGGTGGCGGCGATGGTTATTATTGAGGCGGTGTCACGTCTTGTCCCCGGCGTTATAGCCAAGCCAGAATCGGTAAAGTATGAGAGCTTTTCAGACAAAGGATCAAAGGCGAAAGAGTATCCCCAGTACACAAGGCCGGAAGTTATCACCTTGAACGGCAAGAAATTAAGGGTTCCCAAAGTACTCCTTTCCGGCAATCACGGGGAGATAGAAAAGTGGAGAAAACGGCACTCTAAGTAAGATTTGACATTAAATTCGGTTTGGAATAAAATAGCTATACTATGGAAGTAGGAGATTAATAAATAAAACATAGTCGGGTTGTATAACCACGATTGGTTCCTCTGGGGCTAATCGTGGTTATGTTATTGCCAGAAGGCAAAACGTTGGCCAAAAGAACTTTCCCAATTTAATATAGTCAACCAGCGAATTCTATATTCATAGAGTTTCAATTTAAGTAATTGAGCTATTCGAATTCTTTAAGAGAGTTTGATCCTGGCTCAGGATGAACGCTGGCGGCGTGGATAAGGCATGCAAGTCAAACGGGCTCTGTAGCAATACAGAGTACAGTGGCGAACGAGTTAGTAACACCTTGGTACGTACCCGGAAGTCGGGGATAACTAGTCGAAAGATTAGCTAATATCCGATGGTGAAGCGATTCTAAAGACGCAAGTCGCTTCCGGAGCGGCCTAGGTCCTATCAGCTTGTTGGCGGGGTAACGGCCCACCAAGGCTATGACGGGTAGGGGGTGTGAGAGCACGACCCCCAACGACGGTACTGAGACACGGACCG
>Ga0209343_10001638_pt1 | contig 29901 bp, 36 predicted proteins | sample RifCSPlowO2_02_FD_184026 | JGI IMG/M metagenome (GOLD analysis project Ga0209343, IMG submission 184026) | Groundwater microbial communities from Rifle, Colorado - Rifle CSP2_plank lowO2_0.2 (SPAdes) (version 2) | ecosystem: Environmental > Aquatic > Deep subsurface > Groundwater | place... | reverse complement strand
CAGATTTTGGTGCGCAGGGAAGGATTCGAACCTTCGTAGCCCTTCCGGGCGCGCGGTTTACAGCCGCGTGCGATTGACCACTCCGCCACCTGCGCAAGGCTTAAATTATAAGCTACGCTGTAATTTTAACCTGTTTTTCTTTTTTAAGCAAAGGCTTCTCGCCTTTTTTAACTTCTATAACAAAGGCGCCGGAGCGGAAATCAACCAGAGCCGTGTCGCCTTCTTTTATTTGTTTAGAAATTATTTTTTCGGCAAGCGGATTTAAAATTTTATTTTGAATAAGACGCCTCAAGGGCCTCGCGCCGTAATTGGGGTCGTAACCATCTTTTGCCAAAGCGTCCTCCGCATTTTTATTTATACTGACTTTAATTCCTCGCGCGTTGATTCTTTGGGTTAATCGAGCAATTTGTATTTTAGCAATCTGCTTCAGCGCCTCTGGTGGAAGTGAATTGAAAATAATCACCTCGTCCAACCTGTTTAAAAATTCCGGGCGGAAATGCTGTTCTAAAGAGCGCAAAATTTTAGTCTTTAAATCGTCTTCTTTTCTTACACGATCAACCGCTCCCCCCACAAATCCCAAGCTTCCCATCTCGCGGATGAATTCCCCGCCGATGTTGGAGGTCATAATAATCACGGTGTTTTTAAAATTCACGTGCCGGCCCTTGGCGTCCGTGAGCGTGCCGTTATCCAAAATCTGAAGCATGATGTTAAAAACTTCGGGATGCGCTTTTTCAATTTCATCAAAAAGCAAAATAGCGTAGGGCCTATGGCGTATGGTTTCGGTTAAATTCCCGGCTTCTTCATAACCGACATAACCTGGCGGGGACCCGATAAATTTGGAAACGGCGTGTCGTTCCATATATTCGGACATGTCCACGCGAACCAGGGCCTTTTCATCGTTGAAAAGAAATTCGGACAAAGTTAAAGCGAGCTCAGTTTTTCCCACGCCAGTCGGCCCCAAAAACATAAAGGAGCCGATGGGCCGTTTTTCATCCGCGATGCCAGCGCGCGACCTGCGGATTGCCTGCGAAATTTTTTCTATGGCTTCGGCCTGCCCGATCACCCGTTTTTTAAGGTCTTCCTCCATCCTCAAAAGTTTTTTGGCTTCCGATTCCAGCATGCGCCTCACCGGTATGCCGGTCCATCTGGAAACTATATCGGCGATGTCTTCTTCGGTAATTTCTTCGCGCAAAATACGGCGGGTGCCTTGAATTTTCCGCAATTTCCCTTCTTCGGCGTAAAGTCTTTTTTCCGATTCCGGAATCCGGCCGTATCTTATCTCGGCAACCTTGGCCAAATCCCCACGGCGCTCCGCCACGTCCGATTCCTGGCGGAAAATTTCCAAATCTTTTTTTAATTGGCGGATGGCGTCAATTGTTTCCTTTTCGTGCTTCCAGCGCATCTCCAGCCCGGCGGTTTCTTCTTTTAATTCGTCAATCTGTTTTTGAATTTTCCTGATTTTTTGCTTGGCCTCCGGATTGGATTCCTCTTTTTTAAGCGCCTCTTTTTCAATTTCCAATTTCATAACTTCCCGACGGGTATGCTCCAGCTCGTCCGGCATGCTGTCCATCTGGAGCCTCAAGGAAGAAGCTGCTTCGTCTATCAGGTCAATGGCTTTATCAGGCAAAAAGCGGTCGGTAATGTAGCGCGCCGAAAGGTTCACCGCCGTAGTAATGGCGGCGTCGGTAATTTTTATGCCATGGTGAAGCTCGTATTTATTTTTAATTCCGCGAAGAATTGACACGGTGTCTTCAGGCGAAGGCTCGTCAACTAAAACCGGCTGGAATCTCCGCGCCAAAGCCGCGTCTTTTTCGATATATTTTTGGTATTCTTTGATTGTGGTTGCGCCGATTGCGTGAAGCTCTCCCCGGGCCAAAGCCGGCTTTAACATATTGGAAGCGTCCATAGAACCTTCGGCCGCGCCCGCGCCCACCAAGGTATGCACCTCATCAATAAAAAGCATGACCTTGCCGGCGGCGCGCTCCAATTCTTTCATCACGGCTTTTAATCTTTCTTCAAACTCACCGCGATATTTTGTGCCTGCTACCAACGCTCCTAAATCTAGCGAAATTAATTCTTTGTTTTTGAGCGTTTCTGGCACGTCTCCGGAAGCAATGCGGCTGGCCAAGCCTTCAACAATGGCTGTTTTTCCCACTCCGGCTTCGCCGATGAGCACGGGGTTATTTTTCGTCCGTCGTGAAAGTACTTGCATTACGCGCCGGATTTCTTCGTCTCTTCCGATTACCGGATCCAATTTATCCTCGCGGGCTAAGCGCGTTAAATTTCTGGCGTATTTTTCCAAGGCTCTGTATTTATTTTCCGGTTCAACATCCGTCACCCTTTGCGAACCGCGAATGTCGGCGAGCGCTCTTAAAATCATTTCACGGTTTAATGAAAAACGCCCTAAAATCTCGCGGGCCCTGGACGGCGCCTCCAAAATTCCCAAAAATAAATGTTCGGTTGAAATAAATTCGTCTTTCAAAAAAGACGCGGATTTGTGCGCCTCTTCCAAAACTCTGGCCAGCTCCGGCGTCAGATAAATCTGATGCGAAGGCGAAAGAATATTAGTGCGCAAAGTATTATCCAGCTCGCCCATTACCAAATCCACTAAATTGGCCTGGTCGGTTTCCAATTTATCTAAGAGAGAAGACACCACGCCGTCTTCCTGCAAAAGCAAAGCCGCCAACAGATGCATGGCGTCTATCTGGCTCCCGCCGCGTTCTATAGCCAGCTCATGGGCGCGCTTTAGCGCTTCTTGAGCCTTAATCGTAAATTGTCCGTATGGAGGCATTGTTTTATTTTAACCCTTTCTTTCCTCCAAAATCAAATCTAATTTTATTTGGTTGTTGCCGCGCAAAATTTTGAGAGTTATTTTGTCCCCGACGCTTTTCTGTTGGACTAATTTATTCAAAGGATTTTCGCGCGTGATTTTTATTCCGCCGAATTCTAAAATAATATCACCCTCTTTAATCCCCGCTTTGGAAGCCGGTGAATTCAATTGAATCGCGTCCTCTCTGTTGGCGCCGGCCTGCACCAAAGCGCCGTTGTCAGTTAAAACATATCTCACGCCGATGTAAGGATTTATAATCCGGCCTTTGGTCCGAGCATCGTTTAGCGCGCGTTTTAACTGGTTTATGGGAATAGAAAAACCTATATTTTCAGCTCCCTGAACTTTGGCCGCGTTTAAACCGATAACCTCGCCTTTTAAATTCAAAAGCGGTCCGCCGGAATTTCCCAAATTAATGGCCGCGTCCGTCTGTATCACCTGCGAAAGTTCTTCGGGGCCGGAAGCTGGCCCGGAAACCATGATGGTGCGCCTCAAGCCGGAAACCACTCCCACGGAGACGGTATTTTGAAATTCTCCCAAGGCATTGCCGATAGCAATTGCCGTCTGCCCGATGGAAACTTCTTCGGAATCTCCAAGTGGGATGGAAACATATTCTCCGCCTTCAATTTTCAGCACGGCCATATCATTTATAGTGTCCCTGGCTACGACCTTCGCTTTCAATTTTTTATTGTCATTTGTGAACACGGAATATTCCGCTTCGGGGTCTTCAACCACGTGCCTGTTGGTCAATAAAAATCCATCTTGCGAAACAAAAAATCCGCTTCCGGAAGAGATTTGCGCTTTTTCCGTGCCGTTTTGGCGAAACTGCGGTATCAGCAAATCAGGAAAAAATTGTTGAATAGGATCATTTTTTGAAAACGGGCTTACTAAATATCGCTCAATTATCGGGATATCTTTCGTAGCCACGACGCTGACTACGGCCGGAGAAACTCTGCGCGCTATATCTTCAATCAAAACATCGCGCGATAAGGCGTTGAGTTCCAGCTCCTTTTTCTCGTCTTTTTTCAACGGCTCCGGCAAAACGCCGATTGTTTTTTCTATAACCCTCTGAATAGTCTGGGTAATGGGAGGCGGCGCTTGATTTATTAAAGTAACCGCAACAATGCCTGTGACCAAAGCTGTCACAAAGCTTACTAAAAGCACCAAAAGGACAAGCTGATGTTTTGTCATATCGTTCATAAAATTATTTTACCCCCACACCAAAAATTTTTCAAGTTTTGGTGTGGGGGTTTACTCTACCGCCTCCACCCTTTCAACCCCTTTCACTTTTTCTTTAAGAATACTTTCAATGCCTGTTTTAAGAGTAAGATTTGAAAGCGGACAGCCCTTACAAGTGCCCTGAAATCTAATTGAAACAACTCCTTTTTCAAATCCAATAAAATCCAAAGACCCCAAATGCATCGTGAGCATCGGTTTTATTTCTTTTTCCAAAATTTCTTTGATTCGCGTTTCCATTTTTTATTTCTTCAAAAAAAGCAAGCTGTATTCGGAAATGCGAAGGTCAACATATTGCCAGTTTATATTTTTGAAGAACGCCTCAATGTAGGCCTTTCGCGCCGTGGCGTAGTCAATAAAATACGCGTGCTCGTAAACATCCATAATAAGAAGCGCTATCATATTCCACGGCGCGCCTTGGTTATGTGAATCGCAAAGAACATTTTTTAATTTTTTCTCGTCCAAATCATATCCCAAAACAACCCATCCGCGCGCGCAAAGCCCTATCGCCTTAAATTCTTTCTCCCAATTTTCATAAGAACCAAAATCGCGCGCGAGCATTTCTTTAATCGCGCCGGATGGCTCGTTGCCACCTTTATTCATATTATCAAAATAACCCTCGTGCAATTTTACGCCGTTTAGGGCGAAAGTTTCTTCCATTTTTAACTCGCGTAAATCGGAATATGAAGCATTTGCAGTTGACACATCAACATTTTTTAATTTTTCCTCAATTTCTCCTATTTTCTTGACATATCCGGCGTAAAGCGCGTCATGGTGCTCGCGCAATTGCTTTTCAGATAATCCGTCTAGAGATTCGTATTTAAGTTTTTTTACTTCGCGCATATTTTAAAAAGGTTATGGATAAATTTGGTTACCTTCTTCGTCATATAAAATTATAGCACGGGTCGGGCAAGATTGCGCCGCGAGTAAAATCGTTTCCTGGTCCGCGCCCTCCGGATTTACCACATAGGCCTTATTTTCTTCGTCTAAGGCGAAAACTCCCGGCGCTATCGCCACACAACTCGCCGCCCCGATGCAAAGCTCTCTATCCACGTAAATCTTCGCGATTTTTTTATCCATAATATTTATCTTTATAAAACCGGATTAATTGTTCAACTTCTGTGATGATTTCGGGAGAACCGATGCCGACTTTCAGTTTTTTCTGGACTTCTTCCAAATTTATCGCGCCCTCCAAAACCGCTTCTTCAATGTCTTTATCCGTGATATTCAACTTTGTGTCAATCACCCGCGCGCCATCTACAACTATTTTACTGTACTCGCCGATTTTTCTGAAATAATCATTGGCAGTTTTTTGGAACGCTTTGTCCGCCAAAACAGAACAGTGGATTTTGCGATTTGGCAACCCGCCCAATCTCTTCATCACGTCCTGCGGTCGGACTTTTAAAGCATCTTCTATACTTAGACCGTCATTTTCCGTCACCATCGCCGAAAACATTGAAGTCGCGGCGATTGCCGAAGCGCAGCCGAATGTTTTCCATTTTAAATCCGCGACTTTTTCATTTGTCTTATCAATTTTCATCCACATCTCCATCATGTCACCGCAAGCGGGAGAGCCCACCATCCCGTGGGCATCGTATTCGCTCTCATCTTTCGGCCGCTCCCAAAGCAAATTTCTAGGATTAAAAAAATGGTCTTTTACAATATCCGTGTAATACCACTTCTCTCCGGTATATTGATTGATAACATCTATATCTTTTTTAGCATTATCCATATTTACTTATAACTCTTACTCTTCGCTTTAACTCGTAAATTTTCGCCGGCGAAGACTTCGGGATGGCTCATTGATTTAGCAGAGATATCCAAATTTATCGGAGAGACAACTCGCAGCCATTCCACCGTTTTCGGTAAAATTTCCAAAACATAATCCAGATCTTCTTTGGTTGTGGATTTTCCCATCGTAAAACGCATAGAGCTGTGCGCGAATTCGTAGGGTTTGCCCAACGCCAAAATCACATGCGACGGATCAAGCGATTCCGAAGTGCAAGCGGAACCGGTGGAGCAAGCGACGCCTTTGGAATCCAAATAAAGAACGAGCGACTCGCCCTCAATATCTAAAATGGAAACATTTATGTTGTTAGGAAGCCGTTTTATTGGATGGCCGTTTAAAACAACTTTTGGGATTCTCTTAATTGCTTCTGAAATAAAATAATCTCTTAAAGGCGCGAGCCGATTAGTTTCCGCTTCTTTTTCTTCCTGCGAAATTTTCAAAGCTTGGGCTAATCCAACAATCAAAGCCACCGGCTCCGTTCCGGAGCGCATTTTAATTTCCTGTCCGCCGCCCAAAATTTGCGGTTTTATTTTCACGCCCATTTTGCGGTATAAAAATCCGATTCCTTTAGGCCCATAAATTTTGGGGCCATTGACTGTCATTAAATCAACTCCTAAATTATTAACATTCAAATCCAAATATCCAGCCGCCTGACAGGCATCGGTATGAAAATATGGATAAGCAGATTTATTTTCTTTTTTATATTCTTTTATAATTTTTCCGATTTCAGCAATCGGCTGAATTGTGCCAATTTCGTTATTAGCGTACATCACGCTCACCAAAATAGTTTCCGACCGGAGCGCTTGGCGGACATCTTCCGGATTCACAATGCCGTCTTCTCCAACATCAAGATAAGTAACGTCAAAGCCCCGCTTTTCTAATTCTTCGCAAGGGCGAAGCACGGCGTGATGCTCAAATTTGGTAGTTATGATATGCGGCTTCGCCGCCTCGCCCGGGAAGAAGTCCGACTTCTTTGCAGATCTGAAATCGGACTTCGAGGAGGATGAGGCGGCTTCCGAAACTCCAAAAATCGCCAAATTATCGGACTCGGTTCCGCCGGAAGTAAAAATAATTTCTTCCGAGCGCGCGTTAATAATTTTAGCGATAGTTGCTCGCGCGCCCTCCATCGCGTCTTTCGCGATTCTTCCCTCACGATAAAGCCCCCCGGCGTTGCCAAAATCTTGAGTCAAAAAAAGATCCATCGCTTCTTTAACGCGAGCGTCAATCGGAGTCGTAGCCGCGTGATCCAGATAGATGCGTTTCATACCGTCATATACTAATCATTTTTTATAAATATTTGAAGCCCCCTATTCCATAGCCCGAAGGCCTTTATCCAACCGACCAGCGTGGCCCAATAATGAAGCGCTATTATTTGTTTTGCGACCCAAGGCAAAAATCCGGAAAGCCTGATGCCGCGCGATTCCAAAAGCGCGTACCTGCCCCCCAAAGGAATAATAAATCCGGCATGGTGCGGCTTGTAATTTACGAGCTGTTTTTTTAAAATCATCCTTTTTATATTTTCCGCGATGTATTTAGCTTCGCGGATGGCAACCGACGCCGTCATCGGCAAAGATTTTCCGGTGGCCTCATCTACGCAATAAGCAATATCCCCTACCCCAAAAACATTTTTGTAAGGCAGAACGCGGAGATTTTTATCCGCCGCCACGCAAGCGCCCTTTTCCAATTTTACGCCAGAAAAAGATTTGGTAAGGTCATTGGCTTTCACTCCCGCCGTCCAAACTAAAACATCGTATGGAATTTTGGCCCCATCTTCTAAAATAATTTCCTGACCTTCCACGCCTTGAATCGGGCTTTTAAATTTAAATTTGACTCCCAATTTTTCCAACCTTGCTTTGGCTTTTTTTTGGAGCGCCGTACCGGCGCCACTCAAAAGATTTTCAGCTGCTTCTATAATCAGGCATTCTCCGTAATATTCGGGGCGACCGTGAACTTGCGCGAGTTTTTTCATGTAACCGACTAGTTCTCCGGCTAGCTCGCAGCCGGTAAATCCTCCTCCGCCAATGGCGATTTTCACTATGTGATTTTTCGGCGCCCTAAAAAAAGCTTCATCAACGGCGTTTCTGATAGCCAGCGCGTCAAAAAAAGATTTGAGGGGCAGAGCGCGTTCTCGCATTCCGGAAATATTGAAATAATTGGTTTCGCTACCGGCGGCTAGAACCAAAATGTCATAGTGAAGTTCCGGAGATTTTTTTAATTTAACTTTATTTTTTTTGAAGTTTATTCCCACAACCTCATCTTCTAAAACCGAAACATTTAAATCGTCCAGAAAAATATCTTCCAAAGGATAAATGGCGGAAGATTTCAAATTAAAAAAATCTAGCGGCATATGCCCAAAAACTTCCGGAATATGCGCCGTTGCCACTTCATAAAGATTGGGGTAAAAAATATGGTAGCGGCTTTTGTTTATTAAAGTAATATTAATATGATGCCCGTTTCCGCCAGTTCCGCCAGCCCATTTTGATAAAATTTTCGCGATTCTTACTCCCCCAACCCCCCCGCCGACAATTACGATTTCGTGGATCATATGGAGAATTATATCATGAGGCGGCTTGAATAAAAAAGCCAAATCTGTTAAAATTTATGAAATATGGGTAAATTTAACTTTAAGGATTTAGATGATTTTGAAAAGATTAAAACCGGCGCAGAAAATTTTTATCAAAGCGTTGGAGAAATATTTTGCCCGTATTTTCAAGAAAAAATACCTTTTAATGTTAAGGGATTAAAGCATCTTAAATTTAAGGCTGACCAGCAAGCTCGCGCTAACCAAGACCAATACGCACGGCTAAAACTTTTGCGCTTAGCGCCGGAGGTGTTGAAAAAATCACACACCGTGCAAGGTATCTGGGAGACAAAAAAATTTGAAGAATTAAAAACAAATAGCAAGTGGAAACATATTTTGAAAGATGTAAAATTTTATGAGTTTATTGCTGTATTAGATAATGTCAGGATTAAGGTTATCGTCAAAGAAGTAGAGGGCGGACAAAAGCATTTTTGGAGCGTTATACCTTTTTGGAGTATTGATAAATTAACAAGCAAAAGAATCCTCCATAGTGGAGATCCTGAACATGACTAAAACTAAAAAACACCGCTTTTTGCGATATCCTTTAGTGGCACTTGGCTACAGCTTGGATAGCCGTGACAGGGCCAAAGCCCTCCAAGCACCAATTTCATGATAGCATATAGAGTAATTTATCGTCAAACTTATCCACACCCCTTCATTTCCCCCACCCACCGACAATTACGATTTCTTTCATCATATGAATTTATTATAGCAAAACAAAACCGCGGCGCTATGCCGCGGTTTTGAAACTAAGCCACCTCCCAGATTCGAACTGGGGACCTTCGCTTTACAAAAGCGTTGCTCTACCAACTGAGCTAAGGTGGCGATTATGTTATTTTTAATCTGCTATTTAAATATTTATGTCCGAAGCCTGTTTTAAATTGACCCTCTCTTTTTATCGCACCCATTTTATCTTTGCAAGTCTCATAATAAATTAACTCTAACGGCTTTCTGTTTTTTGTTGCGTCCACCAATCCTAAATTGTGTTCGCTTACGCGCTTCTTTAAATCTTCACAAAAACCAATATACAACTTACCGTCTTTTTTGCTCTTCAAAACATAAGTATAGTAAAACATATTTTATATAAAATTTACAAAACCGTTGCTCCCCGCCCGCATCGCTACGCTAGCCCGCAGAGCTACGCTCAGCGTTGCTAGCGGGCGAAGCGTTGCGGGCGCGGTACCACTGAGCTACGCCGGCGAATTTTGGTCAGTATCATTTTGAGAACTTCCATTATTCCCATTCCCGTTTTTTTCTTGGATGCCGCGGAGTTTTTTTGCGGCCTTGAAAAGCGCGTGCTCCGTTTTAAGCGCCCAAATCCTTGTCCCGCGGAGGCGCTTTTCCATAAATAAAAGCGATTGGTCTTTTATGTGTGAATGCCACAAAGAGACAACGTCACCCTGAAGCCCCTCCATAAATTCGGCGAAATTGAACGCGACAAATTCATCGCGGTTTCTGCGGATAATCGCCAGAATTCCGCCGACGCTCAAAAGCAAAAATATGGAATAAAAAATCATGTTTATATTTCGTATCTTATAAATCTGGCAACTTCTATTTTTTCGCCGAATTTGGCGATGGCCCGCTTTATCAATTCTTCAACGATTATTGACTGGTCTTTAACATAGGGCTCGCTAAGCAATAATTTAACATCCTCCGGATCCATACCCGCGATGTGCAAAGCTAGTTCATGCGCCAAAGATTTAAATTCCGGATTTCTCGCCACAAAATCGGTTTCGCACCGGAGCTCAAGCATCACGCCGACTTTCCCTCCGGCGTGAATGTATGATTCCACAACGCCCGCGCCGGTCTTCTTTTCATTTCTTTTGGCGGCCAAACCTTCGGACGATTTTAAAATAAGCGCCAAAGCCCGCTCCAAATCTCCGCCGGCTTCCTCCAAAACTTTTTTGCAAAGCATCATGGACGCGCCGGTTGCCTGCCTCAAGCGTTTTACCAAATCGCTGGATATGGTCATACCGGTTTTTCTATTTGTTTTTCCGCTTGTTTTTCCGCAAGGCCCGCTTCATAGGCCGTAGCGAGCCTGCTCAATATCAGCGAAATCACGGACGAAGAATTGTCGTTGGCCGGAATGGCGTATTTTATATTTTGTGGGTCGCAGTCCACGTTTAAAATCGCGACCACGGGAATATTTTTTCTGCGGGCTTCGGACAAAGCCGTTTTTTCTTCTCCCGGGTCCACAATAATCAACGCTTGCGGAAGAGATTTCACGTTTTTCAACCCCTCAAACATTCTGCCAAGTTTTCTGATTTCTATTATTTTGAGAAGTTTTTCTTTTTTGGAATATTTTTCAAATCCGCCCGATTTTTCTTCCGCCTCCAGTTTTGCCAGATGCGCCAGGCGCCCCTCAAAAACTTTAAAATTGGTCAAAGTGCCGCCAAGCCATCTTTCCGCGACAAACGGCATTCCGGTTTTTTTAGCCGCTTCCCTGATGAACCTGCTTGCCGGCGGTTTGGAGCCGACCCAAAGAACAGCCTTGGCATCCCTACCCAATGACTTTAAAAACTCTTCCGCTGTTTTCAGATTGGCCAAAGTTTTCTCAAGGTCAAAAACCTCAATATTATTTCTGGTGCCAAAAATAAATTCCCTCATTTTGGGGTGCCGGCGCGTTTTGGAGTACCCCACATGAGCGCCCGCGTTAAAAAGCTCCCCAATTTCGGGATTTTTCGTAATTTCCATAATACATCGAGTATATATGAAAAACGTTGCAAGGACAAGGCCGATATGTTAAACTTGTTTTTATGAAAGCCGAAATACACCCCAAATATCATAAAACCAAAATAGAGTGCGCCTGCGGCGCGGTTTTTGCCGTCGGTTCAACCAAAGAAAAAATGACCGTTGAAATCTGCTCAAATTGCCATCCATTCTATACCGGCAAGGAAAAATTGGTGGACGCGGCCGGCCGGGTTGAGAAATTCAAATCACGGGCGGCTAAAGCTAAGAAATAACCTATGCCAGGTAGTGAAAAATTCGATTGTTTTTTTAGTGATTATCAGATTTATACATTATCTGAACAAAATTATATTACTCCAAGTTTTCATATTTTATTAAACAAAAACATTGCCACTAATCGAATTTTCTACTACCTGGTATGAATCCCGATATTCAAAAAAAACTCGATGAAGCCATCCGAGAATATGACGCGTTGGAAATGGGTATTGCCGAAAGCTTCAAATGGCCCAGAGAAAAAATCGCTAGATTTGGAGAGCTCTCAAAATTGAAAGTTATGGCGGATGAATACGAAAAGGTGGATGATAATAGAAAAAAAGATATTGAAGAAAAACTAAAAACCATTTTCGGCTTGAACGCCGGAGAAAGAAACAAAGCCATTTTGGAAATTCGCGCGGGCGCCGGAGGAGACGAAGCCGCGCTTTTCGCCATGAATTTATTCAAGATGTATCAGGCCTACTCCGCAAAAAAAAACTGGGCATTTGTGATTTTGGACGAATCAAAAAATGATCTGGGAGGATATAAAGAAGTAACCGCGGAACTTCGCGGAAAAAATGTTTATGACGCTTTGAAATACGAATCGGGCGTGCACCGGATACAGCGCGTTCCGGCCACGGAAAAATCCGGCAGAATTCATACCTCCACGGCATCGGTGGCGATTTTGCCTTTCGCCGAAGCCAAAGAAGTGGAGATTAAAGAAGCGGACTTAGAGGTTTCTTTTTCTAAGGCTGGCGGACCGGGCGGACAGAATGTAAATAAAGTTGAGACAGCAGTAAGAGTTCTCCATAAACCAACGGGGATTATAATATCCTCGCGGACCGAAAGAAGCCAGATGGCAAATCGCGAAAGAGCAATGGAAATTTTACGTGCCAAGCTTTTGGACGAGAAAATAAGAAAAGAAGAGGAGGCGGTAAGCAAAGAAAGAAAAGATCAAATCGGCACGGCAGACAGAAGTGAAAAAATCCGCACATATAATTTTTTGCAGGACCGCGTCACCGACCACCGCCTAAACAAAAATTGGCACAACATCCAAGAAATAATGTCCGGCAACTTAGACCAGATTATTGAAGCGTTCAAAAAATAAAGTTAATTTTACCGAAAAGCAAGTTGGAGAAGGTTGATTTGTTCTTGGTATTTTTGGGCGATAGCCATAACATCGTCGCCGTAAAAGCGGTACGCTTTTTTATTCCAATTGCTTCCGGCCAGATATTTCATTGCCGCTGTCCATTCCGCGGTGTAATTGCCGGCCTTTGCTCCATTATCTTTTAATAGTAAAGCTGCCGCCATAAAAGCGTCTTTGGGATCCCAAGGTGATGGAGGATTATTCCCGGTAATTGCGGAAACTCGTTTTTTATATAACTGCCAGGTTGTAGGAATAAATTGCGCCGGCCCCATGGCGCCTCCGCAATATCCATACCACGCCTTTTTAGAAACCGGCATAATATCCGGATCCAAACCCAGTTCGGAGGTAATTTGCAAAAACGCCGTTTTCTGGCCAGCGCATCTGGAGTGCGATAAATCCGTCCTCCAGTTTCCTTTGCCGACATTTTGGCCGAGGTTGGATTCCTCCGTAATTATTCCCAAAAGAAAAGCTGGGCGTACACCGGTAGACTTTTCGGCCAGATTGGCGTATTCAATTGCGCGCTCAAACGGAATTGACGGCGAACCCACTAGCAAAAAAAGCTGGCTCCTGATACTAGCTGCGTTTTTTTGTTTATCTTTTAAAACTTTTTGGTATTCCGACTCCTTACCCTTAGTGTCTTTAAGAAGTTTTTGATGCTCGCGCTCCGCGCTTTCCAATGTTCGTTTTTGAAGTTCTTGCAAAGCTTTCAGTTCTAGTTCTTCCTGCTTTGTTTTTTCCAATTCATCTTTGGCGCGCTCCTCGTCAATTTTTAAACTGGTGAATTTGGTGAGAGCCCGCTGAAGCGAAGTTTGCAGATTGTCTATTGATTCTAGTTCTCCAAAAAACTGCGAAACATTATTATAAATCAGAGCCAATTCCAAAGCGGAAAAATTATCGTTTTGCCGGACTTTTCTCAAAAATTCCTCAATAGAGCCCTTGGCGCTTTGAATTTCAGCGGAAAGCTCATCTATGTTTTTTGATTTTTGATTTATATCGCTTACTAAATTTTGAATATTTAAATTTCTGGCTTTTATTTCCAACTTGGCTTTTGCAATTTCGGCGTTTAAAATTGCTATTTTCCTAGAAAGTGAATCGCCTTCTTTTTGCTTTGCCTGAATTAAATCTTGATATTGCTCTATCTGCGTTTCATATTCTTTTAATTGCGTTTCCAACTCCGCTCGGCGCGATCCAACCAACGACGGATCTACCTGCGCGTGAGCGAGGGAAAAAAATAATAAAAAAACGTTCGCTAAATTTATTAGATTACTCATTTTTTGAAGACTTGCCTGCCTGCCCGCCAATTGGCAGGCGGGCCGGCGAGATAGGTTTTTTGTCCTCGGTTCCCTCTTCCGCTTCCGCTTTGGATTTCTTGCCAACCACTTCAATGGATTCCAGAGATGGCGCTTCGGTGGCTTCCTCCGCCTTTACTTCCTCCTCGGCGCGGAGCGCTTCAACCATCACTACGGTTTCCTCGGGATTATCCAAAACTTTGGCTCCTTTCGGTATTTTTACGCCTTTAACCGTAATAGAATCCCCCGCGACTTTTAATTGCGAAATATCTATTGAAATTGAGTGCGGCAAATCATTAGGCAAAGCTTCCACTTTTAACGCGTGCAGAACTTTCACCAAAATTCCACCGGCTTTAACCGCATCGGATTCGCCGATAAATTCCAACGCCACATCCACATGAATTTTTTTAGTCATATCCACCGCGTAAAAATCAACGTGGATGGGATTGTCTTTTATTGGGTCAATATCAACGTCGTGTATTAAAACATTCTTTTTTTCTTCGCCAATATCCAACTCTACTACGGTTGATTCGCCAGCTGATTTCCAAAGTTTAAGAAACTCGGACTCTTTCACAGTAATGGGCTCAGCGCTCTTTCCTCCGCCGTAAACCACGGCAGGCAAAAAGCCCTGCTTGCGCAGGTTCCTCACTTTTTTACCATATAGATCCCGCTTTTGGGCGGTAATCACATCCATAAGAATAATATATCTTAAAGCGGCCTATTTTACAAGTCAGGTAGTGAAGCTCTGCTCTACTACCTGACAAGATTCGGCGGGGTTTGGCCGGAAAGGGCCGCAATAATATTTTCGGCGGCTAATTCCGTCATTTTATCGCGCGTCGCTTCCGTAGCCGAAGCGATATGCGGAGTTAAAATAATATTTTCCAATTTCAAAAGCGCTGGTTCAATCGCCGGCTCGTTTTCAAAAACGTCAATCGCGGCGCCTTTTATAATTTTATTTTGAAGCGCTTCCGCCAATGCTTTTTCGTCAATCACCGGCCCCCGCGAAGTATTTATTAAATAAGCTGTGGGCTTCATCATTCGCAATCTTTCGGCGTTTATTAAATGGTGCGTCGCCGGCAGAAGCGGAACATGAATAGAAACAAAATCGGCTTCGCGTAAAACTTCTTCCGGCGTGGCCCTGAAAGTAGCCCTCAATTCTCGTTCGAAATTTTCGTCGCGTTTGACATCGTAATAAATCGCTTTGGCGTTGAACCCTTTCACTGCGTGATAGGCAACTCTGGAGCCGATTTTTCCCAAGCCTAAAATGCCGATGGTTTTACAAGAAAGGTCGGTACCCAAAAGCATCATCGGCTCCCAGCCGTGGTATTTTCCGGCGCGCGTGAAGCGGTCGGCCTCAGCAACGCGATGCGCGATTGCCAGCATCAAAGCGAAAGTGTGTTCGGCCACTGTGTTCGTCAAAACTCCCGGAGTGTTTGAAACCATAATCCCCGCTTTTTTTGCGGCTTCAATATCCGCATTATCAAAACCAACCGCCATATTGGCGAAAATTTTACACTGCGGGCCCGCCGCCTGAAAAACATCTGCGTCCAATTTATCAGTAAGCAATACCAGCGCGGCGTCGTATTTTCCTTTCTTTAAATACGAAATTAGCTCGTCTTTGGAAAGAACTTTATCTGCTGGATTGATTTCCACCTCATATCCGGCACTTTTTAACTTACTTATCCCTGCCTCCGGTATTTTCCTGGTTACAAATATTTTCGGCATAGTTTTTTTATATCCTATTTTTAGCTCCGAATAAAATAAGTTTTTCTTTTACGATTTTTTTGACGGCTTCTCTAGCTGTAGTGTCTAATTTATATGGAACTACTTCTTCCGAATTTTTGGAAAATTCTTCGCGTAAAGCTTCGGTGTAAGCCACGCGGATATCGGTGTTTATATGAATATTCGCGATACCAACGGCAATCGCGGCTTTAATTTGCTTATCCGGTATTCCGGAGCCTCCGTGAAGAACCAGCGCCACATTTTTTGGCACTGCTTCTCTTATTTTTTTTATTCTCTCAATATCCAGCGCCGGCTCGTCCATTGAAATCCCATGAATATTGCCGACCGATATGGCCAGCCGGTTTACTCCAGTACTCAAAACAAAATCTTCAGCCGTATCCGGATTGGTTAAATCTTCCGGCTTGACTGTTATTTTTTCTTTTTCTATTTTTGACTCTCCCCTTAAATACCCAAGCTCGCCTTCTACGCTTATATGGAAATTTTTCGCGTATTCAACAATCTCTTTGGTTCCCGAAACATTTTTTTCGTAAGGTTCGGCCGATAAATCGATGTGAATTGAATCGTACCCGGCGTCTATTGCTTTTTTCGCCGCCTCCACGCTTTTATGATGGTCAGAATTTAAAAAAACCTGAATGCCAAGCTCTTTTCTGAATGCATCCCTAAGCGCGACGGCTTCAAAATAACCCAAATGCTTGGCCTCGCCCTCGGATGTGCCGATTATCGCGATAGTATTTAAATCTTTAGCGGCCTCCGCAATCGCGCGGAATTGGTCTGATTCTGAAGCATTAAAATGCCCCGTTGCCCAATTCTCCTCCAGCGCTTTTTTTAGATAATCATTTAAATTCATATTTTCTTGGGCTTGTAATCCGATGGGGCTTTTTTTATGTAATCCTCAATTTGAGCCGCCGAAAGCAATCCTTCCCGCGCCCCGATATATTGCACCACGGACATTGAGTTTATAGGCGCGCGTTTAAGTGAATCAGCCAAACTCATGCCTTTCGCTAAATAAACCGCCAAGGTTGAAGAAAACGCGTCTCCAGCGCCAGTTCGCTCAAAAGGCGGTTTAGGGTCCGGATAAGGAGGCATAAAATACGCATCGGTTCCGCTTGAAGCATAAGCGCCAGCCGGACCGTCGGTTACCACGACAATTTTCGGGCCTAGCTGATGGAGCCCCGACATCAGCTTTTTTATATCCTCTTCTTTCGTTCCCAAAATTATTTGGGTCTCTTCTTTATTGCAAATAAAAACTTCCGTTCTTTTATAAATGCCAGAGATTTTTTCCTTACCCATTTTTATCTGAAAAGTGCCCGGCTGAAAAGCCAGTTTGATATTGGGATGCGCTATTAAATAATTTTCAACGGTTTTATGAAATTCTTCCGAATTTCCTCCCAAAGAAGAAAAATATACCCAGCGAGGCTCATTTATATCCGGCAGAGAATACGGAAAATGCTCGTGTTTTATCAGAATTGTCCTATCATCCTCATACCACAAAACATAGTGATAGTTGGTTTTAATGCCTTGGTGTATTTTTACAAAATCCGTTCCGACTTTTTCGGCTAAAAGGGCATTCAGGCATTCTTTGCCGAAATAATCATCTCCAATGTTTGAGACCAGCGCGCTTTTCAAGCCCAAGCGCGCCGCCGCCACAGAAGCGTTGGCGGCATTGCCCACAGCCGGGATCACATAAACCTCTTCGTAGGGAATTTTGTCCGCAAAACGCAAACAAAGTTCCTTTGCGCCTTTATCAATGTCCAAATGCGCCGCCCCGCCTTCTTTCAGGTTAATGAAAGCGTCAGTCGTCGTGTCGCCGATGGCGATAAAATTATAATTATTTTTCATATTATTTTCTTTTTAAAACCTTTTTAACAGCTTCTTTAATATGCGAAACTCCCATCCCGAAATGTTCAATGAGCTCGTTAGGCGCGCCTGATTCGCCAAAGCGGTTTTGGACGCCGATAAATTCTATAGGTACGGGATAATTTTTTGCGAGGACTTCCGCCACAGCCGAGCCCATGCCGCCTTGAATTTGATGCTCTTCAACAGTAACAACTGCACCCGCGTCTTTCGCGGCTTGGATAATCGTCGCTTCGTCCATTGGTTTGATCGTGTGATTATTTATTACACGAATTTTAATCCCTTCTTTTTCTAATTCCGCCGCGGCAAGAATTGCGTTATGAACCAACGGACCGCAGACGATCAAAGCCACATCCGGCTTTGATCGTCCCGAGCCAGTAGGCGAGGGGCTACCTTCCGAATCCCATAAAATTTCTGCTTTGCCAATTATAAATTGTGAATTTGGAGTTGTGAAAACTGGAGTTTTTTCGCGATGAAATCTTAAGTAAACCGGACCATCAATGCCAACGGCGGCCATGGTGGCTTTTTTCGCTTCATGCGTATCGCATGGATTAATCACCGTCATGTTTGGGATTGGGCGCGTAATGGCAATGTCTTCTATCGCTTGATGCGTAGCCCCGTCCGGGCCGACAGAAACTCCGGCGTGCGATCCCGCGATTTTCACCGGAACATTGTTATAACAAATCGTTGTACGAATCTGCTCCCAATTTCTCCCCGGAGAAAACATGGCATAGCTTGAAATAAACGGAATCTTGCCATAATTCGCAAGGCCTGAGGCGACTGCCGCTAAATTTTGCTCGGCAACCCCCATCTGAATAAAACGCTCCGGAAATTTCTTGGTAAAAAGATGCATCTGGGTGGACTCGGTCAGGTCGGCGCAAAGCGCCACAACTTTTTCGTTCTGCTCCCCCGCTTCAAGCAAACCCTCCCCATATCCCTTCCGCGTAGGCGCTTGCTCAATCGTTTTGAGGTCAAGAATATTTTCTACTAATTTTAAATTTGGATTTATTGGCATGTTATTTTATAAATTTAAAAGTGGAGAAAATTTGGTCAGCAAATGCAGGATAAGGTTTTTCGTATTCGGTATTCAGCTGAATTATTAGAAATATCGAAGTCGGACTTCGATAGATTTTTACTAGAACACTCCCTAAACTCGCAACTTGGACCCTGCCGGCCGACATACGAGCCATCCGGGCATTGTTTGGCTTCTTGGGTGCAAGCCACTTCTTTGTTGGGTTTATAATCATTCATGTTCGCTTTTAATTTTGCCTCCTAATGTTCTTAATTCCGCTAAAAATTTTGTGGCTTGTTCCTTATTCGGCGGGATTCCGTGCCACTTGTAATCAAATTCTATTTCTTTAACCCCTTTTCCGGGAATAGTGTGCGCGATAATCATAGTCGGCTTTTCGTAAATTGCTTTCGCTTCCTCAACCGCATTCACGATTTCTTCAAAATTATGACCGTCAATTTCTAAAACATGCCAATTGAAAGCCTCGTATTTCGCGCGTAAGTTTTCCAACGGCATAATATCTTCCGTCATTCCGTCTATTTGGATATTATTGCGGTCAATAACGCCGGTTAAATTATTCAATTTATATTTTCCTGCGAACATCGCCGACTCCCAGGTGTTCCCGGCGTCTTGCTCGCCGTCCGACATCAAGCAATAAACACGGAATTTTTTACCGTCCATTTTGGCGCCGTAAGCATACCCAGCCGCCTGTCCAAGTCCGGAACCCAATGGACCTGATGTTGTTTCCACGCCCGGCAAAGAATCGCGATGAGGATGCCCCTGCAGGCGCGTACCGAATTTTCGCAGAGTTTTCAATTCTTCAACCGGAAAGTAGCCAGCATGGGCCAGTGTTGCGTATTGGACCGGGCAGATGTGGCCGTTGGACAAAATCAAACGATCGCGGTCCTCCATCGTCGGATTTTTCGGATCGTGATTTAAAATATGAAAATAAAACGCCGTGAAAATATCAGCCATGCCTAACGGCCCCGCAGTATGCCCGGACCCCGCTTCGACCAACATCTCAATAATCGACTGCCTTACAGCGCTCGCTTTTTCCTCCAAAAACTTTATTTTATCGTCGTGTAAGTGAGGCATAAAAATTATTTAATTTTGTCAGATAATTCCTCAATCGCTTTTTTAATGTTTTTTGAATTAAATAAATAACTGCCGGCGACGAGGAGCTTGGCGCCCTCCGTGATACAGCGGCGGGCGACGGATTTGTTCACTCCCCCGTCAATTTCTATTATAGCGTGCGGGGCGACGTGCCGTATATGCCCAATTTTATGGAAAATTTCTTCGCTGAATTCCTGTCCGGAGGGACCCGGAGACACCGCCAAAAGCTGAAATATATCTACTTTATTAATATACGGAAAAAGTTTAAGCCACGGCGTATCCGGTTTTATAGCTATACCCGCCTCTTTTTTTGCCTCATGAATTTTATTAATTAAAAACTGGTGTTCTTTTGTCGCTTCTTGGTGAAAAATTACGCGATTTACTGGCTTTATCAGCCATTCTTCAATTTCGCGCTCCGGCTGGTCAATCATCAAATGAACTTCCAATTTCAATTTGGTTTTAAACCCTACCAGATCCTTTGGCTCATGCCAGCTGACATACTTGGTAAAAACCCCGTCCGAAACATCCAGGTGCGCCCATTTTGTTAACGGCTCAACAAGCTTGAGCCGTTCTTTAAGCTCCTCAAAATTAGAAACATTAACGGAAGGAATAATTTCAACCATGCTTATTTTGCTGTTTAACTTTATATGCCGCTTTAACAAAAGCCGAAAATAACGGATGGGGTTTCAAAAATCTTGATTTAAATTCCGGATGAAATTGCGTGCCGAGAAAAAAAGGATGGTTTTTAAGTTCTATAATTTCAACCAGCCCGCTCTCCGGATTCACGCCCGAGACCACAAGCCCTTTTGATTCCAAAACCTTTCTCAAGGCGCTGTTGAATTCGTACCTGTGGCGGTGGCGTTCGTACACTGTGCGCTCGCCATACGCCATTTTGGCGATTGTTTTATCCAGTAAACGGCAGGCATAAGCGCCTAAACGCATCGTGCCGCCTAATTTTTTCGCGAAAATTTTCGCTTTTTGCTCCTGCATTAAATCGATCACGGGATATTTTGTCCGAGGATTTACTTCGGTAGTGTGCGCGCCCCGCATCCCAGCAACATTTCTGGCAAATTCTATAACCGCAAGCTGCATGCCATAGCAAAGGCCAAAGTATGGTTTGTTGTTTTTCCGCGCGAATTCTACGGCTTTAATTTTTCCTTCCACGCCTCGCTCTCCAAAACCTCCTGGAACAACTATGCCATCAAGCTCCTGCAATTCCTTGCGCATTTTTCTGGAATCTTTTTCATAAGACTCGGCATCCAGCCATAAAATTTTCGGACAGAGTCCCAGATGCCAGCTGGCCTGCTTAATCGCCTCAATTACTGAAATATATGAATCGGAAAGAGTAAATTTGCCGGTGTTGAAATACTTGCCTACAATGCCGATTTTTATTTCTTTTTTTGAAAAAAGCGCCCGGCGTAGAACTTTTGACCAATCGGCTAGATCGCGTTTTTTCCCGTCTATGCCGAATTTGGCTAAAATTTTCAAACCCAATTTATCCTTTTCAAAATTAACCGGCACCTGATAAATATTCTCAATATCGGGAGCGGAAATAATATCTCTCGGGCCGACATTGCAAAAAATAGAAAGCTTTCTTTTCCGCGGTTCGTCTAAGAGCAATTCGGACCTCGCTATAATAAAATCCGGCTGGATGCCGGCCGCGTTTAAAGAGCGCACCGCGTATTGCGTCGGCTTGGTCTTCATCTCCCCGATTTGCTTCGGCACTGGCAGATAGCTGACCAAAACAAATATGACGTTTTTCGGATTTTTAAGGCGCAACATGCGCGCGGCTTCCAAATACACCAGATTTTGATATTCCCCCACCGTCCCGCCGATCTCAACCAAAACAAAATCTGCTTTCGCTTTTTTTCCGGCCAACAACAGCCGCCGTATTACTTCCTCTGGAATATGAGGCACAGTTTCCACGCATTTTCCGCCGAATCCCAAAGCGCGTTCCTTCTCTATTACCGAAAGATAGACCGACCCGGAAGTCATGTAATTATAAGAAAGAATATTTTCGTCCAAAAATCTTTCGTAGTTTCCGATGTCCTGATCGCACTCCATTCCGTCTTCTGTAACAAAAACTTCCCCGTGCTCCACGGGGTTCATCGTGCCGGCATCCACATTGAGATAAGGGTCTATCTTTACGCAAGTGGCGCGAAATCCTTTGGATTTTAAAATCTTAGCGACAGACGCTGTAGTGATGCCCTTGCCTATTCCGGACATCACACCTCCTATTACAAAAATAAACCTTGGCACAAGGTTATTATATGGCTACCGGTCCATCTTGGCAATGCGTCGTTCGTGTCTTCCGCCTTCATACGAAGTTTTCAACCAAAGTTCAACCGCTTTTTTGGCAATTTCATCATCAATAAATCGCGCACCCAATGATAAAATATTCGCGTCATTATGTTTTCTTGAAAGTTCAATAATTTCAAAATTTCCTCCGTAAAAAACCGAAGCGCGCGCGCCCTTTACGCGGTTCGCGCACATCGCTTCGCCTTGTCCAGAACCGCCAAAAATTATCCCTCGAGAAGCCTCGGGATCGTTCGCGACCGCGCGAGCGACCGGCAAAATAAAATCCGGATAATCATCTTCCGGCTCGTATTTAAACGCACCTTTATCCTCAACTTCATGCCCCAACTCTAAAAGAAACTTTTTTAAAGTTTCTTTAAGCTCATACCCCGCATGGTCAGCTCCGATATAGATTTTCATTTTCCGCTTTCTATGCCTAGTTTTGATTCAATATATTTTACGCGCTCAGCAAGATCTTCAAATTCAAATTTATAAACGATGTTGCCCTTAATCTCATGAAGGTCGGCTTCCATCCTGCCCATGCGAGCATCCAGATGATCTAAGCGTCCGTCTAAATGTTTAAAATGTTGATCCTGCTCGCTCAACTTAGTTTTAATACTCAAAAAATCAGCCTTTGAAGCGGTGGCTTCAAAACGATTGCCCATATCATCAAAACCACCGGCAATCATTCGGGCTAATTCTTCGTTTGTTACTTCTTTAGGCATATATTTATATTAACATATCCGCAACCCTTCTTACATGCTCCACTAACGTCGCCGTATAGCCGGCTTCGTTGTCGTACCAAGAGAAAACTTTCACTAAGTCGCCACCTAGAACTTGGGTTAAAGATAAATCAACAATCGCGCCGTATGGCTCGCCTACTATGTCCGAGGAAACAATTGGATCTTCGGTAACTTTTAAAACTTTTGCCCAGCGCTGGTTTTTCGCCGCTTTTTTGAAAACTTCGTTTACTTCTTCGCACGTGGTTGATTTTTCAACAAATGCGGAAGTAATACTGATGGAACCAGTAATTGTCGGCACTCGGATGGATTCCGCCTGAAATTTTCCTTCAAGTTCCGGAATAGATTGGATTACCGCCTCAGCAGCGCCGGTTGTGGAAGGTACAATATTTGCCGCGGCGGCTCTGCCCCTCCGCGGATCCTTTTCATCCGGCCCGTCAACCAATTTTTGCGTCGCGGTGTAGCCATGGACCGTGGTCATTACTGCTTTTTTTATTCCAAAATTCTCCAGCAAAATTTTCATAACCGGCGCTACGGAGTTCGTCGTACAGGAAGCGTTGCAAGTGATAGGATTTTTTGTTGAAAATCTATCGTCATTCACGCCAACGAGAGCAGTCACAACATCATCTCCGGCAGGAGCCGTAATCACTACTCTCTTTGCGCCCGCGGTAATATGCGTTTTTGCTTTCTCCGCGCTCGTAAAAAAACCAGTTGATTCAACCACAATATCCGCACCCAATTTTTTCCACGGGAATTTTATTGGGTCTTTTTCCACTAAAAATTGAACTCCTTTCGGCTTTTTTAAATAACGGCCGTAAACAGAATCATATTTCAGCAAATAAGCGAGCGTTTTTTCGTCAGCAAGGTCGTTTACGGCAATAATATCAAAGTCCTTTTGGCCGTAAGCCGCCCTAAAAAACGACCTGCCAATCCTTCCAAACCCATTAATCGCGATTTTTACCATGAGATTATTATAACATAACTTGCTCCGCCTTGAGGCGAATTACCCAGCAGCAGGAGAGCGTTTTTCGCGCTTAAGCAAATAGTTATACGCAGCTAGAGCCGCCTTGACCGCATCGCCGGCAGAAATATTATTTTGTTTGTAAGGATCATCTGTAATATCGCCGGCGGCAAAAATCCCCGGATGCGAAGTTGAAGCATGTTTAGCATCAATTATCACCTGCCCCCATTTGTCCAAATTCACCAAATTTTTGACTATTTCCGAATTCGGCTCTGAACCGATCTCCACAAAAACGCCTTCAACCGGTAAAACTTTTTCTTCGCTGGTTTTTATATTTTTATATTTGATACCGTTTACAAATCCTTCGCCTAAAATCTCAAGTATTTCGGCGTTAAAAATTATCTCTTTAAGTTTTGGATTATTTTTAATCTCCTCCTGTTCGACCGGATCGCCTTTTAGACTATCTCCTCGGTTGAATAAATAAACCCCTGACGCGTACGGAAAAAGATCCACCACCGCTTCCAAGCCGGCGTTCCCTCCGCCGACAACCGCCACTTTTTTATCAGAAAAAAGCGGAGCATCGCAAGTTGAGCAATAGGCAACGCCCTTGCCGTTAAATTTTTCTTCTCCCGGAATCCCTAATTTTTTTCTTCTCGCGCCAATCGCCAAAATCAGGGCTTTTCCTTCATAAACATTGCCTTGTTCGGTTTTAACTTCAAAATCGCAAATCCTATTTTCACTGCATTTGATACTTTTTATTTCCACGACGCGTTCCGGCATTTTAATTTCCACCGCGTCACCGAAAGACCGCGCGTGTTCTTCCAATTTTTGCGCCAAATCAAATCCTGAAATGTGCGGCTCCCCTATCCAATTTTGAATATCATCGGAAACAATTGATTGCCCGCCGAATGATTCGGTTATTAAAAGTGTTTTTAACCTTTTCCTTGCGGAATAAACCGCGGCGGCCGCTCCGGCGGGGCCCCCGCCAATAATAATGACGTCGTAAGGCATATTAATCAGGTACTACTTCCGGCCCGGTGTTTTTATATTTTTTAATAAAATTATTGACCGAGCTTTCATCAAATGTACCGTCTGGATTTAGATTGAATTTGTATGCCCTCCCCCAGCTTACTAAAGCGATATCTTTATCATTAGCTTCGCGAGGAGTTAAAATAACTTTACTTCTATAGCTTTTGGCGATAGTTTTTAATTTATCTTTCGCGGTATCAGAAATTGTTGGTTTATAAGAAATCCAAACGCCGCCATGCTCCAAATTATGCACTACTTGCTCATCTTGCAACGGCTTATCATACACTCCCCACTCAGCCGGACTTCCGTAATGCGGTCCGGAAGAGGGCGGATTGGTGTGATATTCACTTTTAGCGCCGTCCGCAACATGTTCTCTGCCTTCAATAGTGTAGGATTGGCCTATTTCTGAAATAGCCGAATCTTTAAAAAGATAAACATATCCGACATACCCCAGAGCGGCGGCAATAATAATCGCCAAAACCCAGCCGGCTATTTTTTTAATTATCTTTGAGCGAGCTCCTGAAACTTGGGCTGATTGCTTTTCCTGCCGCCTCATTTCACGCCGTTCTTTTTTTGATAAGCTCGTTCCGTCCATAATTATTTTTTGAGCTCTTCATCAATTACTTTCTGAAACACTGAAAACGGCTGAGCGCCGGAAATCATTTGGCCGTTTACAAATGTCGCCGGTGTGCCGTTGACGCCCAAAGATTTTCCTTCTGTTGTTGCGTCTTCAACCGCTTTTTTATATTTTCCGGAATCAAAGCAGGCATTAAAAGTTGTTTGATTTAAACCAATCTCGCCTGCAAACCTTTTTAGATTAGCGTCGGCAAACGCGCCTTCGTTTTCGCCGTTTTGACGATTAAATAAATAATCATGATATTCCCAAAACTTGTTTTGCTCTCCCGCGCACCTTGCGGCTTCAGCGGCTCTAAATGATTCTCCTCCTAAAAACGCGAAATCGCGCCACAGAAATACGGCTTTGCCCGTTTTAACATATGTTTCTATAATCTGTTTCTCCGCGGTTTGGAAAAACCTTCCGCAAAACGGGCATTGAAAATCGCCGTATTCAATTAAAACAACTTTGGCCGTCGGGTTTCCCAAAACAAAATCATTTTGGCGGATTTTTAGGGCATCTGATGCCGCGCCCTCCTCAACACCGGGTGTTGAGTCCCCAACCCCGCTAAGCGGGGTCCCGGGCGCGGGAGGAAGTTTCGTATATAAAACCGCGCCGGCGATAACTACCCCAGCCAAAATAATCGCTCCCGGAATAAGTGTTTTTTGATCCATATCAAATCTCCCTAATCACGGAGCTGATGGAATTTACTTTGAGTATGACATTCACTGTTCTAGTAAACCCTCCGCCCACGCCTTGGATAGTAATAGTGTAGTTTCCGGGAATAGTTGAACCTGGAATTGTGGCTTGAAAAGCAGAACCGGAAGAATATTGGGTTTGGTTGAGAGTGGGAGGATTGAGACTGTAGGAAATGCCCGGCAGGTTTGGTGAAATGGATATAGCTAAGAGATTTACAGCCGCGGCAAATCCGCTAAAAGGAGTTACGGTAATTTGAGAAGCGTTGCTGGTTGAATTCCCGGAACCGGTTACATTTACCGAAATGTCTTTTGATTTATTCAAGCCGAAATCAGAAACGGGCGCGCAACTTGAGGGAGTGTAAAAAGAAGCAGCGGAAGACCAGTTGGACCAAGCTCCTGTGGAATCTTTTACGGAAACCACGAAATAATAGGTTGTCCCAAAAGCTAGAACGTTGGGAGGAATAATGTAAAGATGATCGCTGGTGTCCTTATAGGCGTCGATTAACATTGAGGAAAAATCGGAGTTGTTATCAACCTGCAGGCGGAAAGCGTTCTGCGGGTCGTTGTTGGGGTCTGAATAATTCCATTTAAGCTCAACCTGATTGGAGGGACAGAAGAAACTGGTATCAGAAGATAGCTGGCTGGCATCGGGATTAGAAAGCGACGGGCATGTAGCTGGATCCGTGCAACCGCCTCCGCCGCCTCCTCCGCCTCCGCAGTTGCTGGTGCAGCCTCCGCCTCCGCCTCCTCCGGGACAGCCGGCGCCAGTTAAACAGCTTGTTCCTCCGCCGCCAAACACGCATTGGTTTTGAGAGTTGCAGGAGAAACCAGCGGGAGGAGGTGTAGATTGGCAAGCGTTCCCGCTTCCTACTACTCCATACCCAGTTCCTTTAAAATGAATCCAACCGACGACATCCGACCCCCATGCGTATCCATCCCAATCGCAACCAGAAACTGAAACGCCGTAATTTGAACCCCGAAGATGAATCCAGCCATCCCAGCCGTTGCCGTCCGCCGCCGGAGCTTTAGCCCAACCGGAAACTTCTCCATTGCCTGGGTTCATTTTTGGTTGGCAAGGCGCGGAAGGACATCCCGAATTTTCATTAAAACTTATCCATCCGATATTTTCAGACCACGCATAGCCGGACATCGCGCCATTGGCGGCGACATTTACACCGTAATTTGCGTCATTAAAATGTATCCAGCCGATCGTTTCGGACCAAGCCCAGCCGGAAAGATTGTCGGCGACACTAGCTCTGACTTTTTTTACATTAAAATGACTTGCCATTAAAACCGCGACGAACACTATGAAAATCGCGGCAATTCCATAACTAAAAATTTTATAATTTATTTTCATTAAAACTCAAATCTATAAATATGCTTGGATTTCACCATTACACTTACCATCCGCAATTGGGGCTGGGAATGCCGGCGCTCTTATATGGAGGGCTTGCTTTCCCAAATGGAATTCTATCAAAAACATCTGCGCTATAGCTTACTCTACCGTCGGACTGCAAGCAACCCAAAGCATATCGTTCCTTCATAATGCTTTGTATAAACTTAGCACAATGGTTCGGCGTCCAAAAATTCGGTGCCGGCTGATAATCATCAATGATTATTTCAGTGCCGCCTTCTGATACAGAAGCCTCTTCTGCAATTATACAGAGCTTCGGACCATAAAACGCGCTCAAACAAGTTGAGGGATCGCTATTTAAACAAAAATCGTCCGCTTGGGCCTTGCCTCCGACAACGTGAAGCTTTGTGGCGGGGCTCATAGTACCAATTCCGACATTTCCTCCATCGGTCGCCAAAAAGGTATCCCAACGGGAACGAAGACCCAAAACAATAAGGCTGCCGATTTTCTCTTGTGTAACATTGCCGACATTAATAGGCGCTACTGCACTGCCGCCTGGGGCAGATGTGCCCGGTTCGCTAAAAGCAAAAGCCTGAACAACTACAAGCGCACTTCCCAGAACGGTTATCTTTAGTATTTCTTTTAATGTATTTTTCATGGATTTTTATTTTTAATTTATAATTCCGTTAAGCTTTTAATTAGTTTTTCCCGTTCGGACGTTGTCAGTGTGTGTGCTTTGGGAGTGGAAACAGATTTTATCATTTGCGCCCGCTCTTCGGCGGTTAATGTAGTCGTGGGAGGAGAAGCTAAGCTTTGTATCAGCTCATCCCTCCTTTTTTCTGCGGCGCTTTTTTGCATTTCCGCAGGATTTTTTACTAAAAAGAAGCTGAAATACAAATACAATAACGAAATTAAAGCAAGGACAACGCCTACTATATAGTTAATCCATGCATTTTTATCGGATACAACATTATTGAATAGTTTCATCCCTTTTATTAAATATTAGCCCTTCTGCAAAGAGAGTACAATCGCAATTGTCCACAGCCGCACTAAAGTTCGTTTTTTAAAACAGGCAGATCTTCTCTTATCGTAATCCACAACGCGTCTACGTCAATTTCAAAATAATCATGAACCAGCTTGTCGCGCATACCGGTAATTTCTTTCCATGGAATCTTGTTGTGTGATGCCTTAAATTCTTGAGATAAGTTTTTTGCCGCTTCGCCAATCACACCCAGTTCACGCATGACTCCGCTTTGAACAAGATCATCTTTGATAAAACCTTGAAAATCCAACGGCAAAACAAAACGATTGATTTTCTCGATCGCTTCAAGAATATGAGACACATACAATTTATCATCATCCATAAATAGGCAGGAGGTCGCGCATTACCCGATCTTTAATGTGCTGGCAAAGAGCGCGTTCGGTAACAAGATCAACTTTAATGTTTAGCGCGTCTGAAAGCTCCGATTCAACGCGTATAATGCCAAATAAGCTCTTGGGTTTTTTGAATTTAACTAAAACATCGAGATCGCTGTTTTTTTTTGCTTGGCTTCTAGCGTAAGAACCGAAAACCCCCGCAAACTCCACATCGTTGCGCTCTAAAACCGGAATAGCAATTTTTTGGATAACTAGTAATTTTTTATTTATAACGCTCATATATTTTATATTACGCTTATAAGCTGGCTTTGTCCACAGCTTTGCTTAAATTTGCTTCCACGGCCGCCTTAAACGAGCGCAACCCTCCGGACGATCCTTTCGGATTGTTGCCCGGATAGGCGCGCGCCCATTCATTCTCCGTCATATTTCGCGCAAGTTCCAATGCCTTTCTAAACGATTTTTCGGCATCATTATATTTTTTTAAATTTAATTGTGCGACTCCCAAACTGTTCCAAAGCCAGGCATTTTGTCCGCCCCCAATAGCTTCCTTTATGCCCTCCTCCGCCGCTTTTTCGGCATCCGAGTATTTCCCTTCTTTTGCCAAAATCCACGCCAGATCGTTATACCCGGCCCATTCTTTCGGCGCCCAGCGAACAAAGCGTTCAAAATCCGCTTCGGCGCGCGGCAAATCCGGCATATATCCGTAAATCAGTCCGCGGACATAAAGAGACCGCAAATTTGCGGGGTTCGCTTCAAGTTCTTTATTTATTTCTTCGAGCGCCTTATCCTTCTTGCCTTTCACAAAATAAACGCGGGCAAGCTGATAATGCCCCCACAAGATTTTGGGTTCCGCTTGCAGAGCGCGCTTAAATGCCTCCTCGGCTTTTTCCAGATCATACGCTCCGCCGTTAAAATAATAATTGCCGGTTTGCATCTCGAGCTTGGGGTCAATCCTTTCCCACGCAAAGAAAACAAAAAAAACTATTGCCGCGATTGAAACCGGGATATGCCAATTTTTTACAATCAGGGTTGTGATCCGGCGCATAATGTCATATATTACTCCTATGATTGCTGATTTCCAAACCATACTATGCAAACTTTACACCGATGAAAAATTACGACCGGTCTTTGCCGCAAATCCAAAAAAACTTTTTGGGGAATATAATCTTACGGCAAAAGAAAAAAATGCTCTCACACTTTGAATTACGAAACTCCATCTGTGGATAATTTTCAACGCACCGCAAAAACTCACAGATTTCTGTGATTTTGCAAAAATCAAGTTTTTTCTTTAAGCAATTAATCTAGC
>Ga0209343_10001637_pt1 | contig 29933 bp, 30 predicted proteins | sample RifCSPlowO2_02_FD_184026 | JGI IMG/M metagenome (GOLD analysis project Ga0209343, IMG submission 184026) | Groundwater microbial communities from Rifle, Colorado - Rifle CSP2_plank lowO2_0.2 (SPAdes) (version 2) | ecosystem: Environmental > Aquatic > Deep subsurface > Groundwater | place... | reverse complement strand
TATCGAACCAGGTACAGCCACACCAAATCCAAACATCATGACCGATTTCAACCTCTTTACATTCAACAGCAGAGTTTTCCCTGGTACAGAACCATTGGTAGTCAAACTGGGGGATCGTGTGCGTATTCGGATTGCTAACGTGAGCATGGACTCTCACCCGATCCATCTACATGGCTATAACTTCAAGATTACAGGCACTGACGGGGGCAAGATTCCACCCACAGCTCAATGGCCTGAAACCACGGTCAATGTGCCCCCAGGGACTACACGTGATTTTGAGTTCATTGCAGATGCTCCGGGAGACTGGGCGTTTCACTGCCACAAGTCACACCACACCATGAACGCTATGAGTCATACTATACCGAATATGATCGGTGTTAAACAGAATGGTGTGGAACGGAAAGTGCAAAACCTGTTACCTGACTACATGGCTATGGGTGAACGCGGAATGGCAGAGATGGCAGAAATGGTAATGCCCTTACCAAAAAATACACTACCCATGATGACCGGGAAGGGACCGTTTGGGAACATAGAGATGGGTGGGATGTTTACCGTGTTAAAGGTGCGCGAGAACATTACCAACTACGATGATCCTGGGTGGTACCGAAACCCAGAAGGTACTGTAGCTTGGCGAATAGCTGAATAATCATTATTTAAACAAAAGACTAAGTAAGAATATCAACTCGGCTAATTCGTTTGTTGCGCCTAAGGTATCCCCTGTCATACCGCCGATTTTCCTCTTAACATACCATATCCAGAAAAGTGTAAATATTAAAATTATTGTGAAATTAATTACACCGCTAATATTCAAAAAGTACCAAAATAACCCAATCGGGATTATAGATGCATAGATAATGTGCCTTGGTTTGGTACCATCAAAAACAAAACTCCCTGTACCCTGTTCATTTCTGGCATAAACAGACAATCCGGCTGCGCATACCTGCGCCCACCGCCCTGCAACCGGCATCAATATTAAAACTGTGCATTTTGTTAGTAAGACAGGAGTGACAAAACACGTCCCACATTTCGAAAAATTAACAAAAAGAGCATTATTCAGCACATGCCCCTCACTGATACAATACAAACAAAGGTATCTAATTCCAATCGAACAAATCAGACCTATAGCCCCATAACAACCTATACGGCTATCCTTCATTATTTCAAGTCGTTTTCCCTTATTCCATCCACCCCAGATTCCATCACACGTATCAGCAAGACCGTCAAGGTGCAGTGCGCCTGTTATTGCAATGTAAACCAGAATAATTAAAGCATCGGCAACAATAACAGGAAAGAAAGAATAAAAAAACAAATAAACAATGGCTAATAAAATACCCATGCAAAGACCTACGACCGGAAACCAGAAAACTACCTTACTCCCTCTTTCTGGTTTTATACCGTCTTTCTTACCTATGGGAATAATTGTCAAAAACTTCAGCGCCCATAAGAAATTCTTCATAGCAATCTTCCCTTGCTCTTATAAATGTATATACTATCAATTGTATTTATAAAGATTGTTTTATTATAAATTTCTCTCATACAATGCAACACAATAAATATTTATTATCATTCAAATCCATGTTTAACAAATAGTATAATATTTCAATTGTTATATTAGATTTTTAATTTATTGCTATTTATTAGGCATCTTTTATAAATAACCTCTTTAATCTTATTAAATCCAGTGTATAAAATCCTTAACAATGCACTAATTGTTTATTTTATCTTTTCCTTATGTCATACATCCGTATACTCAGATACGATACCAAATGATAAATTACAGTACATAATAAATCACAGCACAATTACAAGGGTTCAAAAACCTCTTGAAGTTAGAACTGACAAGGAAACTTTAGAATATTTTATAGAACATGTGGAAGAACTTACAAAATATGGGAAGGATTTTAACAAAAAAGAATTAATACTTGAGGTAAAAGGAAACAGCCGATATGGCATAACGATGCCATCCAAAAAAGTCACAGGAGAATTTACAATCGCTGAAAAACAGCCCGGTAAAGTAACTTACCTGGGGCACGGTAACGCCTCGGTATTTTTTAGATTTTCAGGAACAATTATTTTAGAAACCTGCTATTCAACAAAAAAAGACGAAACAGGGTATTACGAAGAGGTTAAAACAACTGTTTATTTAAAATTCGATAATGCCATTCTTGCTGTCTTTGCCAAAGCAGCAAGTCCCATTATCAATCCCAAATTAGATAAGCTTATTTCAAAGTTGGCAGCGAAGACAAAAAATGTTGTTGAGAATGCTTATTCAAATAAATACCTAAAGAAATAAATACTTAATCAATATAACCAAGCCTGGATAATCTTTCCCTAACCTTTGCCTCTTCATCAGACGAATAAATATTTGCATTTGGTTTCTTCGGGTCGAGATATCCTAACTCAATCAATTTATTTATTACCTTATTAGCAGAATCTTCAACAGTATCTTTATTAGTTTCCAAAATCAATTCCGGGTTAAGAGGTTCTTCATAAGGGTCTGAAACACCTGTAAAAGCCTGAATTTCACCCTTCAACGCCTTTTTATATAATCCTTTCACATCCCGCTCTGCACATACTTCAAGCGGGCATTTTACGTAAACCTCAACAAAGTTACCAATTTCCTTGCGCGCCCTTTCCCTCGCCTCTCTGTATGGAGATATGGCGGCCGAGATAACAGCCGCGCCATGCTTTGTCAATAGTTTGCAGACAAAGGCAATTCTCTGAATATTAATATCACGATCCATTTTGCTAAATCCCAGTCCCTGACTTAGATTCGTCCTTACCACGTCGCCATCAAGAATTTCAACATTTCTGCTATACTCTTTTAATTTCTTTTCCAAAAGATGTGAAATAGTAGTTTTTCCAGCCCCTGATAAACCGGTAAACCATATAGTAAACCCTTTATTCACTCCCTACCTCCTATTCAAACGATTTAAGACAATTTCTAACTAAATACAAAATTCCAAAAAACACAAATTGTTTATTTATAATATTACTTTACCTTCCATACTCTGCGGTGTTCTAACATCCATATATTTTAAAATAGTCGGAGCAATATCGTAGATTGTTGCACCCTTCTTTCGTATGTTGTTTTTAGTCATACCATTCTTCATGATAAATATACCTTGTTGCGAATGGTTTGCATCATCGGGACCTGTATCATTTTCACTTGCCCATACACTTTTAGTACCCACGCTTCCAATTGCCCGCCAGTCCAAATTACCATAATATACAATCAAATCAGGCGGTATACCATTGCACTCTGAATAGATTTCCTCAGGTTTAAAAACCTTTGTATTAATATTTCTACCATTTTCGTCCCTTAAGTCTTCTAACTTTTTTATAAGTTCATTTCTAAAGTGTTCATAATGATGTTGTGCGACAATTCCTTTAGGTTCACGACCTTTCACGTTAATAAATACCCTGCCATAGTATCCACCCTCACCCCACACCTTTGTATTTTCCCAATCAACTACAAGCTTATTAAAAGGCGTGCTTTCCGAAGGATATTGTACAAGTTTCATGTAACCATTCTGTATAAGCCACTCATTAATACAAATACCACCAACCATCTTTTTTGTACCATGGTCAGATACGACTATTATTATAACATCGTCATTTAAAAGACCAAGGGTCTTACCAATTTCGTCATCAAGGTATTTATAATAATTAAAAACAGCGTCTTTATATTTTGAACCAGTCACATATTTCGGATGCTCATTGTCGAAATATTTCCAGAATGCATGATGAAGCCTGTCCGGACCCATTTCAACCATCATGAAGAAATCCCATTCTTTTGTGCGAATGAAATGTCTGGTTAATTTGAATCGTTTTTCAGTCATTTCATAAATTGCTTTTAAGATGGCATCCTTATTCTCACTGCGATACTCTTCCACATCTAAAATATAGCCGTTTGATACAGCTTCCACCTCGTTTTTCAAATCTGAAGGATATGTATATTCAGACTTTGTGTCGGGCGTCATAAAGCACGATACCAAGCAACCATTAACTGGCTTCGGTGGATACGTCATTGGTACACCAACCACTACAACCTTTTTACCAATTTTCGATAAGACGTCCCATACAGTATCAAAATGAACTGCCATTGAATTTGCAAATGACAGTCCCTCATAATCGTGACCAGACCTATTCCTGAAACCGTATAAACCAAGCTTACCGGGATTAACACTGGTCATCATACACATCCATGCTGGACATGTAATAGCAGGAATTGTACTCTCCAATTCGCCATAAGTACTTTTTGAAACAAGGTCCTTGATATTGGGTAACTTATCTAACCATTTATCAAATAGCAACTCTGGTGGTATTGAGTCCAAACCAAGTACAAATACCTTTTTTTTATTTATTATCATACTCTTTCCGATTTAGATACCTCGCTCCTCTGTAAAGGCTGTCATATAACCGCCCTTCCTTAAAAAGGATGTTTAAATGAAAGCGCCAAAATCTTAATATTTTAAAACTATATGACTTCTTAAAATATTCTTTATAAACAACAAAAGCCCGCGATCGGAGTCGAACCGACAACCTCATCATTACGAATGACGTGCTCCGCCAGTTGAGCTACGCGGGCTAAAATAAAATATTTTGAAAAATTATTATACGAAAAATCCATTCAATTACAATAGTAATTATTCACCTGTTCATACACAATTTTCACTGATTAACCATTATTTATCCCGTTTGAGTAATATTAAAATATTACACTTTCACTCCACCCTTGTTATAATCAATAAAAAATGTATAATCTTATCCGATACTATTAAATCATTCCCTAGCAAATTTTTACAATGTACTATAAACATAATAAAAGCAATCAACTTGGTTTCACATTAATTGAAATTCTAATAGCCATTTTTATACTCTCAATTGGTATATTTGGTGTTATGGCATTATTTCCTGTGGGCATACACCAAACTGATAAAATCTTCAAAACTACCCTTGGGGCAATTTCATCAGAAACCCCTGTTGCATACGCATTATATAAATATCCAGCAGAAAGCACTGGTAGTACAGATCATAATATTCGCGGTATCGTAAATCTTATTTCTGGCACTACTACACCAACAACTTTTTCTTATCCTGCAACGGGTACAATAACAATATCCGGTAATCCTTCGTATGGGTGGACAACTTCCGTAGTGCCAATAGACTTGGACGGGAATGGCACTGCTACGTCTATAGGTGAAACATATTTGTTCAGACAACAAATTGCAATTTACAAAAATTATTCAGAGATTAACGGTACTGCTAACTTTACGTATAATAGCGCAACAATATCAAATGTATCTAATATTGATGACATATCTGTTAATGATTTTATCTGTAATACCCAGAATGGTATCTGGTATCGTGTAGTAGACGTTAATATCCCTGCTTATATTGTAACAATTAAACAACCATACGAATACGAAACAGTTAGCTCTGCACCGTACATTTCTACAAATACTATTGTAGGTATATTCAATACAACACACGCTCAACATTAGTATATACTCATGATAAAGAATAAAGAAGGTTTCACACTGATTGAATTATTAATCGTTATGGCACTAATGGCAATACTGTGGGGTGTAGCTTATGCAATGTTTTATCAATCAAAGAAGGTATTTTCTATATCAGGCAACAGATTAGAAATGTATCAATATGCAAGAATATCATTAGACAGCCTTTCCAGGGACTTAAAAGGTGTTACACTAAAAGATAAAACAGATTTCTTTAAATCTTTTACAACATCACAGGTATCAGGGCTTACACCACCACCAAGAGATAATGGTAGTATTCTTACTTTACTGTCTTTTACACCAAATGGGTCATCAACACCTGCAACGCTTATAACATATTACTTAACTAACTCGGACGAAATAATGAGGGCAGAATACAATGATACTTCTTACATTTATGGGACAGTATCAAATTTCAACCCTGGGTCATCCACATTTTATAAACTTTCAAGAAACACAAATTATTTTAGTCTCACATATGTAACTGGAAGCACCACAGTAAGTAGTTGGGATAGTACAAATGGCACAACAACAGGACTTTTACCCGATGCTGTAAAGGTAACATTACAAATTTATGGTACAGGCACTGGCGACTTACTGGAAACAGGTACTTTCACTACGGAAATTACATTACCATCTCAGATAGCACAATAAATAAAGAATATTTTGACTAATTTTATGAAAGATAACAAAAACGCTGGTTATGTTATAATCGTAATTACTGTAATACTGGTAGCGCTTACACTCATGGGTATGACCTTCATTAATCTTACAAGTATTGATTTTACTGCTACCGATAATTACGTAAACAATACACAAGCTGATATGGCAGCACGTGCTGGACTTGAATATGCGGTTTATGTCCTGAAAATGGATAAATACGGAACGGATTCTGTAGTCTATAATAACAATAAGTATCGTTATTATGGCACTACAACCCTAGGTTATGATGAAAACTACGATGCATACACAGAAGAGTGGCTGGGGCCTGGAAGGAATACAATATTTGGGAGTGCAACCGCATCTAATAATGTAGTAGACAATAATGGTGATGGTACTCCAGATTCAAATTGGTTAAATGTACCCTTTTCCCTGGACAGGGGACTAGAGGCACAATATGCCATACTTATCGAAGATATTGGTGAATCAAGAATCAATGTGAATGCCACAGGAAATGTTGTAGGAACAACAGGCGTTTTTATATACGGCGCTGGCGCTACTACATACGATATTAGATTACAAGACATACTAACTGATAGCATCGCAAGAGATGTTGTCGGTATCACCACAGGTCGCTGTGGTAATAATGGAGTACCAGGTAATAATGGCATAACAGCCTCTCAATACAATCCCAGAAATCCGTCAGGCGATGACCGACCGTTTAATGTCCTCGATGCCGCCGATTTTTGTTTTGGCACATATACTTCACCGTCCATTTACAAATCGAGATTGCGCAATATTATTAATAATGAAACCCTTTTCCAAGGCGTCAGAGGGAGTCTTACAGCATATTCTTTCGACAGTATCATCGCAAACATGGGGACAGTCAGTTCCTTGCAAATGGGGAATAATTACTATCGCTTAAATATCAACACCGCATCTGCCGCTGAACTGGCAGCCCAATTGAGACACTGCGTCTTTGGCACAGAAACCCTCATGGCAGACCAGATAGCAACTCATATTATAGACTATAGAGATACTGATGACAGCATTACTACCTATAATGGTAAATATGGTTTAGAGGCACATCCTTACATCAATGAACTCTTTTACGCCACCGCAACGGCATATCACAGGATAGAACTCATTAATCCATTTAATCGCAGCATTAATATCGGCGGCTGGAAGCTTGAGATAAACAGAGGTGGAACTACCACTACTTACATCTTGGATCCAGCAACTATAGGCACAGCCTCCGCATCCAATCCCGGTTACTTTGCATTGGGTGATAATGCATCGGGTACTTACGGGACTTACACCTATCTTAGAACAGACCTTATTGTAAACAACGGAACCAGCACTCTTAATATTTATGATTATGACGCTGACGGTATCACCCCAATAGCGGTTACAGTCACTTTAAGACGACAGGCAGAAGATTCAAATTATGTTATCGTTGATCAGGCATATCCAAGCGCTTATGTCAACACATTAGATATTGTTGGTTTCGTTGATGCTTTAACACAGGATGTATTAGCGTGTGGTGCCCCTCCTAGTGGAGGTATTGTTGAAAAATTAGATCAAGCCGGCAATGACCTTGAGGAAACACCACCCGATTGTGCTGGCGCTGAAAATAATTTAGAGGCATTCCAAAACCAGGTTGATGGTTTACGAGACAGTACAGATCCGCCATGGAAGGCATGTATTAGCGCCAACGCAGATGAATTTATTAGCCGCGCAGAATATATTAATGAAGTCTGTGAAAACCCACCTTCAGCGCGGGCATCCATTGGACAGAGGAAAATCCCCATTATTGAGCGTTCCGATAACTGGACAGGCTCTTCCACAAACCACACTATAGGCGCTGCTAATTGGAGTTTTAACAATATTCGGCAACTGATAATTGCCAACAAGGATATTATTTCACTCGGTGAGTTGGGTCATCTCATGACTATTGGTTATACCACTATCTATCCATACACAATAAATGCGTCATACGCCACGTCTACCAATTATGTTGATAATGCGAAGACGAACCTCTTTGGAGGCACTTTTACCACTATACCTGATTATTTCACAGTCCTTGATCCAAAGAATGATAGTATTGATGACGATGCCGACGGCGCTATTGGCACCGATACGGGCAGCCAGGCTGGAGATATTGATGGCCCTGAAATTCAGGTGCCTGGACGTATTAACATAAACACTGCACCATCCGGCGTGCTTGCTGCCTTACCCGGCACCAGCACAAATACATCCCTTGGCGCATGGAGTACAATGACAGGAAACACCTTGATAAACAATATTATAAATGCGCGTCCCTATAGTTCAATCGGGACAATAACGAGCGTAAGCGGCATGAATTATTTTGGGACAGATAACGCTGACAACGATGGTGATGGATTTGTTGATGAAAAAGATGAAAAAGACCTTATATTTACTTCCATTTCAAATCTTATTACCACGCATTCTAACGTATTTGCTGTGTACGTCACTGCTCGTATCACGAACAGTAGCGCAACAAGAACATTTGCAGAGAAAAAGATTGTAGCTATCGTTGACCGCTCCGTTTCACCCATTAAAATACGTTATTTTAGGTTAATGACTGAGTGGTAGTAAAGATTTTTATTTTTCACGCAATATGAATTATTATCGTCAAATAAAGTATTTAATAATCTCTTCGTTAAATTATTCAATTATCGGGAGGATTTTTGTGATTATCTACTCAGGTAAGAAAATAAACCTCAGAAAAGAGGAATTTGTTTTAGAGGACGGAAGAAAGGTATATCGGGAAATAATAGAACATCCCGGCTCAGCGGCGATTATTCCTTTTATCACAAGAGATGAAATTATCCTTATTCAACAATACAGGTACGCAGTTAAAGAAACCATTTATGAAATTCCTGCTGGTACGCTTGATGAAGGTGAGACATTCATCACATGTGCAAGACGTGAATTGGAAGAAGAAACAGGTTATAAAGCTGGAATATTAGAACCTCTTGTAATTATTTATCCATCCCCTGGCATACTTAGTGAAATAATGTATATCTTTAAGGCATCAAATCTTGTCAGAACACAGATAAATCATCAGGATGATGAATCAATCAAGGGTATAATGCAGATTAAAATAACCGAAGCATTAAAAATGATAAAGGAAGGGAAAATTAAGGACGCTAAAACAGTTTGTAGTATTCTGTTGTGCACAAATATCGTTACATGAGATGTCTTATACCTTAGATTGATAATTGTCCTTGCAACTTATAGCTAGATGTTAGACTAATATATTATGGGAGGAAAAGACATACTGTAAGAGGAGTAGCTTTATGCTGGATTACAGTATGAAGTCTAACACCTAGCTCTATTGATTTAACAATTATTATGTCATATTTAAAAATATTTTTTAAACAGTAGAAACCCTATTTCAGAATTACATTATAAACTAAAAGTTAATACCTAAATAAACACCTGCCGACTGAAAGTCTGCGTTACGCCCAACATCATGAGCAAAAAAACTATATCTGTAATCTATTCCTAAGCTAAATGCATCATTCATGTACGGCAGTGTGTAATCAATACCGGTAAAGGGTTGTACGCCTATATCAAGATAGGCAACATCATCTGAGGGAGGGCTTATAACTCCGAATAACATACCAGCGCCAAGGAATGGCTTAATCCGGCTTAAAGTTCCTGTTTCACTCAAATGAATCCTGTACTTTGGACCTATCATTGCAGTAAACATGTTATTTGCGGCACTGCCTTCGTCACTGCCAAACTTATAGTAAGAAAGCATTATTTCTCCCAATATTTCATTTTGGAAAAAAGGATCATGTTTTAATAATGGCAAATGAAGACCAGCGGCAACACCCCACCCATCCTTGTTATCACTATTTTCCCCTCCACCCAAAAATGCATCACCCTCTCTATCTACGCTTAATCGCGCCCAATCACCCTTGAAAAAAACTTGCCCGCCTTTCCTCTCTGCAAAACTCTCACTTAAAAGGAAAAATATTATACTTATTACAACCAAAATATACGACAAACTCCTTTTCATAAATTTTTCCCCTTTCTTTTGAGTTAAAATTAAATATATTATAAATACTGAATAATTTATAAACGATAAGCATTTTACAAATACTGAATACATTGTCAATAGAAATATCTGTTTTTTTAAAATAATTTTGGATTGTTTTGTATACCCAAAGGATGTTAAGGCTGGTTTGTTCATTTTCTACATTGTGAAAAAGATACGCTTTAACCTGTTGAAAACTAGTAAATAATACAAATTCGGGTTAAATGTAGCGTTAATTTTTAGATTCTTAGAAATTACAAATACAAAGTCTAATCTAAATAAAAGATATACGTCGGTGTGAATATTACCAAACTTCCGCTTTTATAAAAGATAGAAAGCAAAATGAAAATGCCAAAGTCTGGAAGACAATCATTCCCATTAAGACACAAACGAATCATCAGAATGATGAATCAATCAAGGGTATAATGCAGATTAAAATAACCGAAGCATTAAAAATGATAAAGGAAGGGAAAATTAAGGACGCTAAAACAGTTTGTAGTATTCTGATGTGTACGAATAGCAATTTATAAATTTAAACTTGCTATGTTTTGACTTTATCAACACTCATATGGCGATCTAAAAAGTATCTCCAGTCATGAAATCTTCTTAATACTCTATATTCAAATTCCATGCGTGATTCAGGGCATTTGTCCGCAAGCAAAACACCTTCTCTTATAATATTGAAGGAAAATAATGGGGCATCTAAATCGTTCAAAATAGTGACATGCATCCCGTCCGTCTTCAAAGCGAGTGAGAGTTCATCCTCCAATCTTATTTTCTGCCATACTGGATTAACCTCCAATTTGTCTTTATAAATATAAACAGCAATATCCCAATCGCTCATATTCCCTGATTTATTGGATGCACGGGAACCAAAGAGATATGAGAATGATACCAGAGGGTTTCTGTAAAGGGTGTCCTTAATATTTTGCAAACTATCCATTTTTATCAATCAGTATTATAAACTTCTTTATATCCTCTAGTTTATATTCAATGAAATCCAATAAGGTAGGAACTGTGTCTCTTAAGTATTCATGTGCCAAAAAGTTTCTCAACCCTGCAATGTATAAAAGATTGTATGCAAGCTCCGCAGGTATGATTTTATATTCACCCAATTTTAAGATGGTATCCCTATAAGTATCAGGCTTTGGAAAGTTCCTTGTTACAATCAATAAATCCGCTATATCCAGTACCATCTCGGAACAAAGGTAAACGCTCCTTTCTACAATCTTTTTAACATCGCCTGATGTATTAACCTCTTTAATAAATCTTGCCTTATTATCCTCAAGATATTTTATCTCTTCTTTAAGTCTCTGTATTTTTTGATATAGGGTGGCATTCATTATTTTATTGTTTTCTCAACTCTGCACCGAGCGTTTCTTGAAGACTATTGAGAATGGTCTGCACTGCAAGATCAACTTCCTCACTTTTTAAGGTTCGATCCTGAGATTGAAAGCAAAGGTTAAAAGCAATACTCTTCATACCAGCAGGTATCTGTTTACCACGGTAGATATCGAAGAAGTTTATTTCCTCCAAATAATTAGCTTTAGTATTTTTAACGCAATTTTCGATATCTGCCCAAATATAATCTTCTTTAATTATTACAGCTAGGTCTCGAAATACTGGAGGATACTGTGATAAGGTTTGATATTTTTTGGTAAAATTTGATTTTTCTACCAATAAATCCATGTCCAGTTCTGCCATATATGGCGACGTCTTAAAACCAAACTCTTTGGCTTCTCCTAAATATCCCAATATATTAGAACTTAGTTTAATTTTTGCGGCTTTTCCATCTTTAAATAATTTTGATTCAATAACACCTGCAGTTACCAATTCACAATTTAAAATAATACCCAGATTTAACAATAGAGACTCAATAATTCCCTTTAAAGTATAGAAATCCACATCAGCAACAATTCCTAGACACGTCTTTTCACGTGGTAATCTGTCATCTGCAAGATAAACTTTAGCTATTTCAAAGATTTTAACTTTTTCTACACCATGATGCATATTATATATCTTTATGTTTATAAGGCTGGGTAATAAACATGTACGCAAACGACTTTCTTCCTGTCGGAGTGGATTTGCAATATCAATACCTCCGCTGTCAGACCAGAGGTTTATTGATTGTAAGGGTGATTTGTCTACAATGCTAAAGGTCTTCACTTCATAAAAACCAAGGCAGACTAAAAACTGGCGGATACTATCTTCTACGCGCTCGTATTTACTCTTTACACTTCCACGCACACTTATAGAGGTTTTTGTAGGAATATTGTTATATCCATATATCCTTGCAATCTCCTCTATTAAATCAATTTCACGATAAACATCACCACGGAAACCGGGTACCTCAACATCAATGTAGTTATCAACTTCATTAATGATTTTAAACTGAAGCCTGTTTAAAATATCTACTGCAATGTCCCTCTTCATCTCTAATCCAAGTATTCTGTTTAGTCGCTCCATACGTAGTGTAATTTTCTTCTTTACTGGCTTATTGGAATTTATATCAGTAATACCACCTGCAATTTCGCCTCCTGCAATTTCTTTGATAAGTCTGACTGCCCTCTTTGATGCAAAATCAACACCTTCGAAATCAGTCCCCCTTTCAAAACGATATGATGAATCTGAAGTAATACCCAATGCCCTTGATGTTCGACGCACCTGTCTCGGCTCAAACTGAGCACATTCAAGGAGGATATTTTTTGTTGACTCAGAAATCTCGGTATCCTTACCTCCGATAATACCTGCAATAGCAACCGGTCTTTTACTATCTGCAATTACTAACATGTCATGAAAAAGAGCGCGTCTTGCACCGTTGATTGCAACTATTTCCTCACCAGCCATTGCCCTTCTAACAATTACTTTTTGCCCTGATAATTTATCTAGATCAAATGTATGAAGGGGCTGTCCTGTCTCCATCATCACATAGTTTGTAATGTCAACAATATTATTTACAGGCCTAAGCCCTAAGCATCTTAACCTCTTTTGCATCCACTCAGGGGATTGTTTTATATTGACATTCCTTATTACACGCGCCGTATATCGAGGGCATAAAATCGAGTCGTCAACTACAATATTAATGAACTTTGATACATTTATTGACTCACAAATATAATTTGTCTCAGGATACCGCAGGATTCCACCTGTCACCGCTGCAACTTCACGAGCAATTCCAATTATTCCCAGACAATCGGGACGATTAGAAGTAACCTCTACTTCTAAACAAAAATCCTCTTCTACTGATTTTATATCCGCAACCACCAGACCTGCATTAGTTAATTTATCTGCAAGCTCTTGTGGCGATAAATAAAAACAAATATAATCTTTTAACCAATTACAGCTAATCTTCATTTAAAATTGTGATAAGAATCGTATATCGTTTTCATAAAAGAGACGTATATCATCTATACAATATTTCAGCATGGTAATCCGTTCTACACCCATTCCAAATGCGAAACCTGAATATTTTTCAACATCGTAATGCACAGCCTTGAACACGTTTGGGTCAACCATCCCTGCCCCAAGAATTTCAACCCATCCACTGTAAGAACATACGCTACAACCCTTCCTGCCACAAATAGAACATGATATATCTACCTCAGCACTTGGTTCTGTGAAAGGGAAGAATGATGGTCTAAAACGCATCTGAACATCCTGGCCAAAATATGTTTTAATAAATTGGTTCAATACGCCCTTTAAATCAGCAAAACTTACACCTTCGTCTACCAGTAAACCTTCTACCTGATGAAACATAAAAGAATGCCGTGCATCAACTGTATCGGGTCTATACACTCTGCCGGGTGCAATAATCCGAATGGGTGGTTTCTTTTTTTCCATTTCACGAATCTGTACGGTAGAAGTCTGGCTTCTTAAAAGCACGTCGTTTTTAATATAAAATGTATCAAAATCGGTTCGAGAGGGGTGGTCGGTGGGGATGTTCAACGCCTCAAAGTTATAATATTCCAGTTCAACCTCTGGTCCGTAAGCTACATCAAAACCCAACCGGGCAAAGACATCCTTAATATCATCTATTGTCTGGGTAAGAGGGTGTTTTTTCCCAATAAAAGGGTGTTTGCCAGGTAGTGTTATATCAAATAACTCTTTCTTTACCTTGGAAGATGATTCTGAATGAAACCTCTTGTGCGCTTCTTCAATAATATTAGTGACATCTGTCTTCAGTAAATTAATCTGCTGTCCAAACAAGGAGCGTTGTTCTGATGGTAGGGTGGGAATAATCTTCATTAAATCATTAATGATACCTTTCCTGCCAAGATATTTTATCTTGAGTTGTTCAATATCATTAATTGTTGAAACCTTTTTGGTTTCAGCGTGAAAATTTCTTTTTATCTTATCAAGTTTCTCAATCATAAAACTTTTTGACAAACTATATAAAAATTTTAGGCACGTCTAACCTTTTATCTTAATATAAGGAAACGACGTGCCTAAATAAACTAAAAAATGGATACAGACAAAACTATAGAGAACCACTTCTCTTATTACAAAGTGTCAATGTAACAAAGATACGTATTCCTATATACAAGCTTTTACCTGTTCGATCAGCTTATCGAAAGCAGGTTTGTCGTTAACAGCCATTTCAGCAAGCATCTTTCTGTTTAAATCAATCTTTGATTTGATTAGACCATTAATAAAACGACTGTACGAAAGACCACGCTCCCTGACAGCAGCGCTAATTCTCGAAATCCACAATTCTCTGAATTTTCTTTTCTTTGCCTTTCTGTCCCGGAATGAAAATACCATAGCACGTATATAAGTCTCCATCGCCTTGCGATAGAGGTTTCCCCTGCCACCCCAGTAACCTTCAGTCTTGTTTAATAATCTCTTTCTTGCTCTTTTTCTTGCACAACCTTTTGTCGCTCTTGGCATTTAACTACTCTTCCTTTTAAAAAAAACGATAAAATAAACTACTGATTTAAAGCCCTTTTCATTTTCTTAGCAAAGGCAGTTGATACACCCTTCTTCTTCCTCATGTGCCCCTTCAGTCTGCCAGATTTTCCAGACATCAGATGACTCTTCCCAGGCTTTGATCTCTTTACCTTACCCTTCGCAGTAACTTTTATTCTCTTCTTAAGTCCTTTATGTGTCTTTAATTTTGGCACTCCAAATCCTCCTATTTGCTATATAATAGAAAATTTAAGTTAAAATAAAATATTTTTATTTAGGTGCGAGTATCATTCCTAATCTTCGCTCATCTGATATCCTGTCTTTTTCTACTTTTGCGATATCTTCTAAAGCAGCGGCAATTTGTTTTAAGATACTGTCACTTAATTCCGCATGGATTCTTTCACGGCCCTTGAACATCATGTTAATTAATACACGATCCTTATTTTCCAGAAATTTTCTTGCCTGACGAATCTTTGTTTGAATATCGTGCTCACCCGTTTTTGGCCTTAGCCTCAGTTCTTTCAGCTGAACTACATGTTGCTTATGATGCATCCTTTTCCTTTGTTTATATTTATATTTACCATAATTCATAATTCGGCATACCGGTGGATTTGCATCAGGAGCTACTTCAACCAGATCCAAATCTAAACTTCTTGCCCTCTCAAGCGCTTCCTCTTTACTCAATATTCCAACCTGTGCACCATTTTCATCTACAAGCCGTACTGAAGAAACACGAATACGATCATTAATCCTTAATTCTTGTGAAATATATGTATCCCTCCTATAAAAAATTACTTATCTTTTTTCTTTAATTTCTAGTTCTACTTTCTTAATAAACTCATCAATCAGGAATGGTCCTTCATCTCCTTTTTTTCTGCTTCTTACTGCGACTGTACCCGTCTGCACTTCCTTATCACCAACGATAAGCAAATAAGGAATTTTTTCTAAAGTACCCTCTCTTATCTTATAACTAATTTTTGCATTACTGGTATCACATTCTACCCTAATATTCTTTAAAAACAACTGTGCTTGTATTTTTTTTGCGTAATCAATATGGGCATCAGTAATAGGTAATATCCTGATCTGAATTGGCGCAATCCACAACGGAAAATCCCCTGCATAATGTTCAATCAGACATCCTACAAAACGTTCCATTGCACCCAGAACCGTCCGATGTACCATCACTACTCTATGGCGAAAACCATCATTACCCACATAATTAATATCAAATCGCTCTGGGAGGTTAAAATCTACTTGAATTGTAGGACCCTGCCACCCACGCCCCAAAGCATCTTTAACCTTTATATCAATAGCTGGACCATAAAACTTTGCCTCTCCTTCCATGCGGTTATATTTCAAACCCTTTTTGTCAAGTGCAACCTTTAGTGCATTTTCAGCATGTTCCCAAACGTCATCCCGTCCTATATATTTTTCCTTTTCGCCTTTTCCACGCACACTTAGTTCTATATCGTATTCATTAAATCCAAAACTTGACAACATAAACTGAGCAAGTTCAATCACTCCGATTATCTCGCCTTCCAACTGTTCTGGTGTGCAAAATATATGAGCATCATCCTGCGTGAATCCACGCACACGCAAAAGTCCATGCAACACGCCTGAACGTTCATATCTATACACAGTCCCCAGTTCTCCCCATCTTAAAGGTAAATCGCGATAACTATGTAATTTCGTCTTATATATAAGCACTGCAAAGGGACAGTTCATAGGTTTCAAAATATATTCTTGTTCATCAATCTCGATGGGTGAATACATACTTTCACGATAAAAATTCCAGTGCCCACTCGTCTTCCACAAATTAATTTTTGCAATATGTGGACTATAAAGAATATCGTAACCTCTTTTAAAATGTTCTTCTCTCCAGAAATTTTCAATTATACTACGTATCCTGGCGCCTTTTGGATGCCAAAAAGTTAAACCTGCCCCACATTCCTCATGGAAGCTAAACAGGTCTAAGTCTTTCCCTATTTTTCTATGGTCTCGTTTCTCGGCTTCTTCAAGAAAATTTAAATACTTATCAAGTTCTGGCTGGGTAAAAAATGCAGTGCCATAAATGCGCTGTAACATGGGATTCGTCTCTTTCCCACGCCAATAAGCACCAGCCACGCTTAATAATTTAAAAGCCCTGGCCTTGCCCGTTTTCTGAATATGTGGACCACGGCAAAGGTCAATAAAATCCCCCTGAGTGTAAAAAGATATTTTATTATCTTCAATATCCTTAATCAGTTCAACTTTGAAAGGTTGACCAAGAGCTTCCACTTTTTTTATGGCTTCTTCAAGTGACAATTCTGCCCTTTCAAAAGGAATATTCTCTCTGATAATTTTTCTCATCTCTTCTTCAATCTTTTTGAGATCATCTTCCGTGAGACTACGCGATAGGCTAAAATCATAATAAAACCCATTTCCAATTGTGGGGCCTATTCCGAGTTTTACATCCGGGAAAAGACGGCTCACAGCCTGAGCCATAATATGGGCAGTACTATGACGAAGAATATCCAATCCTTCGTTCGTATCTTCAGTAATTACAGAAATAGAAGTGTCTTCTTCTATAGGGTAACTCAGGTCTACTAGCACGCCACCTGCATTTCCAGCCAGCGCCTTTTCTCCTATACGGTCACCCAAATTATTTGCAATTTCTTTTATTGTTGTATTTTTTTTGTATTCTTTTTTTGTTCCGTCAGGTAATGTAATTTTAACCATAACTTTATCACTTCACGCTATAAAACATAATTAATCTATTACTAATAAATGGTGGGCGATACTGGACTCGAACCAGTGGCCTCTTGCTTGTCGAGCAAGCGCTCTAGCCAACTGAGCTAATCGCCCTACATGTTTACCAAAACATTCAGAATCCTTAAAAAGCCTTAAAATACGCCCTACTCAAGTCAATGATATTAACAAAACCGATTTTTAATGTCAAGCGAAAACGAACTCATCTATAATTGTAAATCTAATAATTACAATACCATACTTAAATTATGCCTTCAGCGACTTGTGCTGGGTGTCCCCTTTAGTCCCCCGTTAAGGTGGGCTTTAGAGGGTACAATTGAAATTCCTAAACATCAGACAAAAAAATAACACATTATTAATATATAAATATGTATTTAGAATAACTAAAATTAATTTCTTAATACTATCTATGCCTGATTACACCGATTTTTTTGCAATAATTGCTAATACAACATATACTACATTTTGGCGAAATTGGAACACAGATATTTTGACCATAAGTAACAAGAAGGTCATTAATAATTAGCCAGTATTTCCCTGGTAATTTTTCGCGAAGTGCAAATTCTGTCTCATGCGGATTCCTTGTTTTAACATAACCCCAGCGATTTGTAATTCTATGAACATGCGTATCCACACAAATACCTGGTTTTTTATAACCAAGCGTGATCACCAAATTTGCTGTTTTTCTACCTACGCCATTTAGCTTTAATAATTCATCAATTTCATCGGGAACTTTGCTATTATATTTATCAATTAATATCTGACAAATTTCCTTAATTTTTTTTGCCTTTATGCGATAAAATCCAACAGGATAAATAAGCCTTTCTATATCTCCTGCAGAAAGCTCAAGTATTTCTTCAGGATTATTTGCAACAGCAAAAAGCCGATTCGAAGCCTCTCTTGTCGTCCGGTCTTTAGTTCTGAGACTTAAAATGCATGAGGTTAATACATGAAAAGGTGTTCTGTCTCTTGAAATGGTTGATACAATGGGCTCGATGAATTTTTTATTCTCACGTTTAATAATTTTTATTATACTATCAATGTCAAACAAATAAATCCTCAATAAGCAAAAACGGCAACATGCAGAGCTCATTCACACGTTGCCGTTTGTTTTAATAACTAAAAATTTATTCTTTTGTTTATAACAGAAATTTTTTAAAATATTCTAAGCTTTACCTCTTTTTTCCGCAAAGAGCTTATCATATACGAAACCTGCGGCTATCCCACCCAAAACTGGACCAACCCACCAAACATAATGATGTGTAAACTGTCCTGATGCTAAAGCCGGACCGAACACACGCGCAGGATTCATAGCACCACCGCTAATTGTTCCACCTATCATTGCGCCAATTAATACTACCAATCCAACAGCTACTCCGGCAAATCCCGCTGATGCCCTCTTATCAATGAGGGTTCCATAAATTGTAAACACTAATAGGAATGTAATTATAAATTCCATTAACATCCCGCGTAAAACAGACACTCCATTTGATAACATACATGTCCCCAGAAACACAGTTTTAGCTGCGTCGGGGAAGAGGGTTTTTAAGGCATAACCAGCCAACACCGCTCCTCCAATCTGAGAGATAATGTACATAATTGCCGTATTGGGTTCCATTCTTCTAGTAACCCAAAAAGAAATAGTCACAGCTGGATTAACATGTGAACCTGATACGTAACTCATTGCATATATAATAGCGATAACAACAACACCAAAAGCAATAGAAATACCTAAGAGACCAAGTCCTTGCCCACCCGCCTGCTTTAAATAAAAATCGGCGCATACAGAACCAGCCGCTATAAATACCAATGCAAAAGTCCCAACGAATTCGGCTAAATATTTTTTGCACGCATTCATTTAATTTTCTCCCGTATATTTTACTTAATTTCTAATAAAACATAGCAAGAACATCATTTTGTATATTTTTACACAAGTATGTTATTGTTTTCTATATCCCTACTTATAAATAAAATTCTAATATTTTTATTGTCTTATATAACACCTCCTTTTAAAATTGCAAACGTACTTAAATATGCAATATACTTAAGTTTGTAGCAAGGTAACACAATCAATTAATACTGTCAAGCAAAAAAGATTTAAAAACGCTACATTACAATATCGTACTTTAAATCTAGTATTTAATTCTGAGTTCTTTTATATTTTCAGTTTAAAATCCAGTAACATAATATGCAGTAATTAAATTTAATAAATGCAGTAAAAGCACTTCATTTATTATTTCCAAAAATTATTCCAGTTTTTATGTTTTCTATAAGCTTTTAAATTACAAATAGTTAGTAAATCAATTATTAATAGAGAATATTGATAAAATTAGGCACTAGATTTGATATGATATAGATATCTCAGTTTTCCAATTTAAAACATATAGTTTTCGTGTAATAAGAGTTTTTTCTTATGTGTTTGCTAAAAAGGAAAAACAAGCTTTACTTAAAAATAATCTATTATAGAATAGTCTCACATTATTTATGTGACTGAAAAATAAAAATCCAAAACATCTTAACTATATAAAATCACAATCGGAGGCTTATTTTGAAAATTAAAGAAACTTTACCAACAACATTTACTTTAGGGAATATGGTATGTGGTTTTATTTCGATTTTATGTATATTAAATAATCAATTTGAGATTGCAGCGTGGTTAATTATCGCATCCATGGCGCTTGATGCATTCGATGGAAGACTTGCAAGAATGATGAAAACCACAAGCAAGGTTGGCGCACAACTGGATTCAATGGCAGATTTGGTAACATTTGGCATTGCACCTGCCATACTCATGATAAAAACATGCAGTAGTTCACCACAAAGTTTTTTGTGGATTATTGGACTATTTTTTATGATGTGCGCTACTTTCCGGTTGGCAAGATTTAATGTTCAGAAAGAAGATGGTTTAAATATACCTAGACATTTTTTCACAGGACTACCAACAACACTCTCCGGAGGCACAATTGCACAACTTGTAATCCTCAACCGCTTCTTACAAACAAAATTTGAGACAGATGTTATTATTACACTTTTGCCTTTTATCTGTCTTATGCTGGGCATACTCATGGTCAGTAAAATACCATTTTTTAATATAACAGGGAAGATCAGTGTAAATCAGGGTATTATTACTCTAATGTCAGAATTTTCTGCTGCAATTTTATTCTTTGCCATTTCCCCGCAATTAGCGCTATCAACAACATTAAGCTGTTATCTTTTAATCTGTGCAATGTACGGCATTGTAAAAAGCAGGCAAATAAGAAAGGGATATTCAACAGCATAATTAACAAGAACTAATTATTATCCTCAAATTCTTTTACACCATGTTTTGAAAGGATCAAAGGAATTTTTCTAAAGGTAATTCTCTTATATAATATTCACTATCCTATTCCCTTTAACAATCTCACCTATCATTCTCGCTTGTTCTTTTAGGTTTTTGAGGTCACGTAGAACTACTTCGGCATCCGATTTGGGAACAATCATTATCATACCTATACCCATATTAAATACATGAAACATTTCTCCATCCTCTACACCTCCCAGTTCCTGAACAATTTCAAATATTTTTGGAACTTTCCATCTTACCTTTTCTAACTGAACGGAACACCCTTCCGGTAAGATACGAGGAATGTTTTCTAGAAGACCTCCGCCAGTAATGTGCGCCATACCTTTTATTATTCTTTTTGTTTTGTGTTTATTTAAGATTTTCAAAATTGGTTCAACGTATATCCTTGTTGGCTTCAGTAATTCTTCTCCCAGTGTAGTTTCTAAACCATACTTGTTTAGTCTCTGAGTTACCTTCATCTTTGCTGTATCAAAAAATACCTTTCTTACAAGAGAAAATCCGTTACTATGAATACCTTTTGAACTCAAGCCAATAACCACATCTCCCGGTCTTATAGTACTACCACTGACAATCTTGTCTTTCTCTACAACGCCAACTACAAAACCTGCTATGTCATATTCACCTTCTTTATAGAAACCCGGCATTTCTGGAGTTTCACCACCAATGAGTGCGCAACCAGCCTGGCGACACCCCTCCACAATTCCATCTAATACCTCGCGTAAAACCTCTGGCACTATCCTGCTACTTGCTAGATAATCCAGCAGAAATAACGGTTCAGCGCCGAGCACAATAATATCATTAACACACATAGCCACAAGGTCAATCCCAATCGTATCGTGTTTATTCATCATGAATGCAATCTTTAACTTTGTACCAACGCCATCTGTGGACGATACGAGTACAGGATTGCTATATTTTTTAAACCGTGAATTTAATGCAAATAATCCGCCAAATCCATCGGGATTTTCAATCACCCGTGAACTGAAGGTTGTTTTCATCTTTGTGTAAATATCCGTTGTGAATTGACCCTTTGTATCAATGTCAACACCCGCTTCTTTATATGTAAGTCTTTTAATTGTTCTTGTCATAAGTTACCCATACTATGGTAAAACTAATGCTTACAATGCCTTATACCTTGCGCCTTTTTTATATTAATATTTGCATTTCCACTAATATCAATTATCAATTCCCTGTGATTTGTCCTTCCTTCCATGAAGGCCTGATTTTTCCTACCTTACACTTAAAAAAACCGAGACACATGCCGTATACGTATGCAAATTCTCGTATAAACGGTAAAATGCCGAGTACAATAAGTGTTTTTGTAGATACGTGAGCGGCATTTTTCACCATGACAGCTAAACCCAATGGTATATATACAATTGTTAGTGAGCTTAATAAAAAGAAGAAAATTACAAATGGTATTAAAAATACTTTCGTTCCAAAAGGTATTGTCAGCAAGAATGCGAAGAAACTTAAAAATAGCGTAATGAAAATAAACGGCCTTAGCAATAGTTTTATATTAAAAGGTACTCGTTCCCTGAATTTTAAACCCATAGCATAGCCCCAATAAAACTTTCTTTTCCATATACCCCGCCAGGTATCAGGATAGTCCGTAGCCACAATATTATCAGGATCATATACGATTCTTCCTGTTTCACTTAGCCTCCAGCCCAATTCAGAATCCTCACTCCACCATGAACTTTCGTTAAAACCGCCAAGCGCTAAGAGTTCTTTTCTTCGCATTGCGGAGTTTACACCTGAAAGCTTGTTAGGAACCACTGTTTTTCTAAATATACTATTAAATATTTCATCTAAAACACTCGTTACATTAGCAAGCAACTTATCCTTATTTTTTGCCCTGTATGACCCTCCTACTGCAACAACTCCTTCCTGCTCAAAATGCTTTTTAAACCTCATTAACCAGTCAGAAGGCACAATGGTATCGGCATCTGTTGTAATCACTATATCTCCAGTAGTCTTTTGTAATCCTGAATTTAATGCAGCCGCTCTTCCTCCATTCTTTTCTCTCCTGACAAGAATTACACCTTTATCTAAAAATTTCTCTACTATCTGAATAGTATGGTCATTTGATGCATCGTCTATAACAATAATTTCCTTATTTTCATAACCAACCTTGGTAAGTGAATCGAGACATGATGCAATGGATTTTTCCTCATTGAAAGCAGGAACAAGGATGGAAAATTTCATTAGAATCACCTTTACTGGTAGCCACAAAAAATGAAATTCTTTAAAAGAGTTTTTTAAACATGGCTTTTAATGAATCCAGTGAGCCCAGACGTCGAATATTTTTTATAATAAAACGTGGTGTCAGGAAAAATTCAAAATTAGCACGCCGAACGGCATCTTCAAGGTCTTTTTTGGAAAGATGTGGATATGCAATATTTGCTTCTTTTGCCACATTGACAGGTTTATAGTCACCGTAAACAAACAATTTGTTTTCCTTTGCGATCTTATAAAATTCAGTGCCAGGAAATGGATTTGCAATATTATACATGACTTGGTCTACCTTCAATCGTTTTACCTCTTCCATATTCTTCTTTATGGTATCCATTGTTTCTATTGGTGAAGCGCCAAACATGATATTGATCTTGGCAGATATACCATATTTTTTTACCAGTTTAATGGCTTCCTCATTTTTCTTAACGTCAATATCCTTCCGAACATAATCGAGTATCTCCTGGCTAAATGACTCCACACCAAGATCAATAAACTTACAATTTGCCTCTGCCATCGTTTTAACAATAGGCTCATTCAAATGATCAGACCTTGCAGAACAACCCCACACGATATCAAGGTCTTTTATTCCCTCGCAAATCTTTATTGTCCGCTCTGCGCCCCACACAAACTGATCATCCTGCACGTTCACGGCTTTGTATCCCTGTGACCTTAGTAATTTAAATTCCTCGATGATGTTTTCAGGTGACCTCTTTCTTACCGGCGGTTTCTTTCCCAAATAATGTTTATACTCAAGCTCCCTTGAAAAACTTAGTGAAGAAGGAACACAATATATGCATCTATAAGAACAACCCCTCGATGTGCAAACAGCTGTAAACGGGCGTTTCCCCAACTTGGGATTATAATAGACCTCTTTTTCTTCGATGAGATGTCTTGCCGGAAATGGAAGTGAATCCAGGTCTTCTATTAGTTCTCTGTTTACATTATGAATAATTTCACCATTATCCATGAAAGAGACGCTTTTTATACCATTGACACTCGATTTAGAATGGAGCGCTTTTAACAGTTCTACCATTGTATATTCAGGCTCACCCCTGACAACGTATGAATCATTATCAACTACAAACTCTGCAGGTCTATCGGATGGAGCGGGACCAAAAAATATTACAGGCACATCCCCACGTAAATTTCTAATATCATTCAATGCATATATATCGGTTCCCTGTGAAAGGTTAACGGAATAGAAGCAATATACATCGCTCAGGTCTTCTTTCAAATATGCCAAGAAATGCCCTCTTTGCCATTTCTTTATCGTGGTCTCAATATATCTTACCTCATAACCTGCTTTCTCCAAAACAGCGGCTGCGCTAAGGAGAAAGATATTCGGAACGTAATAAAGCAGATAGGCGCAACCCGCAACACGTTCAGGAATCTTCCCGTCAATGGGAGGTGGTACAAGAAATGTAATTTTCATAATATTGCTTTACCTCTGTTCATGAAAAGGTTTTCCATCAGAAAGGGTATAGATATCCTCGCCTGTTTCTTTCAAAAAATTAAAAGCGGCGTTACCACTTGCCACCCTAAGCCATCCCTTTTCATTTATGTCTACCTTATCTGCATTTTCCGCTTTGATCATAATTATTTCTTTTTAATTATATCTTACCTGGTTCTATTACAATCAAATTACCTTTAAAATCATCTTCAGTTAAATCTCTAAATCGTTCGACAAGTTGTCGATTTATCTCGTCAGTTGTTAACTCATTAGGAAAGTGGACAATAACAATACCAAAATGACGTCCTATTGGAAAACACAGTATGTTGCCAAAGCCCATATCACCAGTAATAAGTACAGCTTGGTTATCCTGAACAAATTGGTAAACCTGTTCGTCATTTGCACCACGAAGCCCACAATCCCGAATGTCCTTAACCATGTAACCATTGCCCTTGAGAACTCTTGCTGTAGTGGCATATCCTCGTCAATTACAAACTTCAGCACGTTAACTTACTGCCCTGATTTCTTCACTTGCCAATGTCTTGGCTGCATAATCGAGAGCCGCCAGTATATCCTCGCGTGTAATCTCATACTCAACCATAACTTCTTCGTAAGTCATCCCCCCTGCCAATTTACCGAGGATAAGATCAACAGGAACTCGAGTCCCGGTAATGACAGGTTTGCCAAAACGCACTTTCTCACTGACACTGATTCTTGGAGCTATTTCCACAGGCTATCTTCTTATTTATTGTGCTGTCTTCTGATTTGCTCTTCAAGATCATTTAACAATTTTCCATTCTCTGTTCTCCAATATAAAGGACCTCTTATAGCATCAGTACGTATTACTCCGTGTTTTTTAAGAAGCATATGTGCCAATGCTGATTTAGAATAGAGCTTATCATCTCTCATGTATTTCAATTTATTTCTATTTGCAACAATCTTTGCTTGTTCTTCTTTGAATAATTGTTCACCATGACAAAGGTATAAGATTTGTCCATCTCTTACTAGACCAGCATCTATCAATTCTTTGAAAGGAACAATCTTAGCTTTTTCTGAATATTTTTCTTGTGTAGTAACCGATGCACTTCTAACATTAATTGATGTTGCAGGAATTTTAAGGAGGTCGAGTGGTAAAGCTATATTGTTCCATATCCCGGCTATTTTAGATTCTACTTCCTTTCCCAAATATTCTTTTTCAATTTTTAATTGTTCGATCTCTTCTTCCTTAGTTTCAATATCAGTATTAATATTCGCGACCTTTTCCTCATATTCTTGTTTAAGATGTTCCTCTTTTGCCATAGCCTCTTTAATTTGTCGTTCTCGCTCCTCTATTTTTCGGAATACATTCCTGCTTTGTAAGTTTTCAATATGCAAAAGGTCTGAAAGTAATGCCCAACTTGATTCATTGCTTAAATCATGCCTTTTGATTGAATACAATAAAGACCTTTCAAACGCAACACCTCGGAGTGGGCTATAAATTCTAATCTCAGTGCCGTTTGCTATTAGGGTAAGCAATGAGGCCTCATCAAAAGTATATTCTTTTATTTGTTCTATATGATCATTTAGATTTTCACCATAATTTTTAGTATCAATAATTACTTTACAATCTGGAGGTACGTATTTTATAAAAATATCTAGTTTACCACCTCCCCGTGTGCGATATTCAAATTCTAAGTTTTCTCTTTTATGACCTAACAATTCAAGTATCGGTACAATAATTTTCTGTTTCACATTTTCTTCAGTAGGTCCTATTTCGCTATCTTTTAATTTAGCAATTCTTTCTATCGCTTGTTTTGCTTCCACCTAATTCCGCTCCATTTCTAAAATACACAGGATATTTACATGACACATTTACATAGATAATTATTTGATTTATTTTAATAAATCTTCTATGGAATTAACAGAGATACACTATATATAAGAAGACCAACAAACCCGCCAATTATAGTACCATTAATGCGAATGTATTGCAAATCCCTTCCAACCTGTAATTCCAGCTTATGTGTAACGGTATGTGCATCCCACTGTTTAATTTTTTCAGTAATTAAACTGCCGATTTCATTTCGATGCTTGCCTATAAAATCAACAATAACATCCTGTATCCATGCATTTATCCTCTGAAGTATTTTTGAGTCATTAAGTAACTCATCAACGACTGTTTCTACAGCGGTTTTGGTTTTTGCCCTGAAATAAGAATCTGGATTATCAACATTTCTTAATATTGCCGTTTTGACATCGCTTCTTACGTTATTAATGTATTTTTGTATTACAGGATTTTCTATAAATTCTTTTTTCAGCGCTTCACCTTTTAATTTATACTCAGACGAGGATTTCAACTTATCTATATACTCCTTTGTTACTTTATCAAATTTCTTGCGTAACTCATGCCCTGGATTATTAGCAATCTGGTCTAATGTATCATGGATTACGTTTACAAACTTTTGGTAAACTTTATCATCTCCGTCAAACAACTTAAACAACAGTGGGCTTTCCTCTTTAATCTTTCTCCGCAGTGCAGGTTTATATTCTTCAAACAGCCTGTTTACAAGAATCAGCGCACGATCAAATAATACCTGGTGTTTGTTATTAAAGGTCAATAAATCCAGAAAATGTCCCGCAGCAGGAGTAAGCTCAATTGAATTAATAGCCAGTGATATGTTTTCATCAAGAAAATGTTTTATATCTTTATCTGCGGTAGCTTCAAATATCTTAGGAATAAAGGTACAAAATTCGTCAATTATAAGGTTGTTATTTTCGGGATGTGCAAGCCATTTGACCCCCCTGCCTGCAATATCAAAAGACTGAAGTTTTTCTTCTATAGCTTCAACTGTGAGAAAATTTGTTTCGACAAAATTTCCAAGACTTTCGCCTATTTTGTCCTTATTAGTAGGGATAATTGCAGTATGAGGAAGAGGAATACCGAGCGGGTAACGGAAGAGTGCTGTAACGGCAAACCAATCGGCAAGCGCACCAACCATTGCCGCCTCTGCTGATGCATGAATAAATCCAAGCCATGCATACTTCCTTTCATAAATCTTAGATATAAAATAAATAAACGTCATCAACAGCAATAAACCTGTTGCCAGACGCTTCATCTTCCTCAGAGATGCTTCCCTGTGTTCATCTTTAATCATATAATCATTTAATGACTAATACTATTAATACTAATTCAAGTGCTTCAATTTCAATGCGTCGCATGTACCGCAAACATCATTCTGGTGTTCTCGAAAATATTGCATATTCTCACAATGCCATATTTCCTCTATACCCTGCTTTAATATATTACCAACCTCATGTCTGGGTAAATCACAACACGGTGTCACCTTACCATCAATATTGATATACAAATAATCATATGGTTTTGGACATAATTTATCAAATCTATACATTGCAGGGCGCAATGTTTTGTAAATCAACCTTAACACACTATTATCGAATGCAGTGTAATTATTGTCTACCTGTAACCCATATTTCTTACCTATTATCTCCGCCTCCTTATAAATTTCCAACTCCTCTTCTAAACTCGGTCTTTTTAACCCGTGCCTTCCCATTGGAAGGTTTAAACGCACCAAATACACGCGGTCAGCGCCTACTTCTCCTGCAAACCTGACTGTACTGATGCACTGTTGTTTGTTATGTATTGTTATTTGAATAGTAACCATAGGGGCTTTTCTATTGCCACGATATTTTATTAAAGATTCAATATTATTTATAACAACTTTATTGGAGGGATGACCCTCTGCCACTTCGTATGAATCCTCAACATTATCCAGCGATATGGTTAGTTTTTCCAGTTGTACTTCTATTAATTTTTCAATAAATGTAGCCAGTAATAAGCCATTTGTCGTTACGCCTACATTATGTCCTTTACCCTTTGTGTAACCAATCATGTCAATTAATGCAGGATGTAGTAAAGGCTCCCCCCATCCTGTAAGCGTGATATTAAACGAAGGTTCTAGCCTGTCTATAATTTGCTTGAAAAAATCAAAGGGCATATCTTGTTCTGGCAGATTAAACGACTCACGCGGGCACATGCCACAGGTGTAATTACAGCGGTTTGTAATTTCTATCTGGATACGTTCTGGTCTTTGAGGAATTGTATAAAGAGTCCTGCCTAAGACTCCTTTAATAAGGTAAAGTGGGTTTGCAGACATCTACGTTTTTATGATGTACTTTCAATAATAATTTTAAGCTGTCTATAATCTATCAAATTAGATTCGTCTTTCCGCCCAGATTGACATATAGCCATTCTGAACTCTTCGCCTTTGTCATGCTGAGTATACACAGAACATCTCTTTTCTTTACTTATAGTAAACTCCACTAAACATCTCATCATCGCTCATTTAAAATTCCTGAACATAAATTTAAACAACTTTAACAGCCTCCTTTATTACTCTCTCCGTAAGTTTTTTGGTGTCTTCTTCTATAGTAGTCGGATAATTACTTGTAAAGCATGCGTTACAGAAATTCTGTGATGATTGTGAAGCACAACTCATCATTCCTTCAACACTAAGATAACTCAGACTTTCTACATTAAGAAATTTTCTAATTTCTTCCAGGGTACGATTTGCAGCAATAAGCTCGCCCGCCTGTTGAAAATCAATTCCATAATAGCACGGGTATCTGTGCGGCGGACAGCTTATTCTCACATGAATTTCTTTTGCACCTGCCTTTCTTAATAGACCAAATCTCGATCTTGAAGTTGTCCCTCTTACAATGGAATCATCAACAACAACTACACTTTTCCCATTTACAGTTTCTTTCAAAGCATTCAACTTTAGTTCCACACTACGATTACGCTGGTCTCCTTCCGGCAGAATGAAAGTTCGACCTACATAATGATTACGGATAAATCCTCTATCAAGTGGAATTCCAGATGTATGAGAGTACCCTATCGCCGCTGAATTCCCCCCCTCTGGAACAGAAATTACCACATCGGCATCTGCAGGCGCTTCTTTTGCAAGCTTTTCACCCAGTTTTTTACGAAACACATGAACA
>Ga0209343_10001636_pt1 | contig 29935 bp, 27 predicted proteins | sample RifCSPlowO2_02_FD_184026 | JGI IMG/M metagenome (GOLD analysis project Ga0209343, IMG submission 184026) | Groundwater microbial communities from Rifle, Colorado - Rifle CSP2_plank lowO2_0.2 (SPAdes) (version 2) | ecosystem: Environmental > Aquatic > Deep subsurface > Groundwater | place... | reverse complement strand
AAGTTATTATTCCCCAAACAAGAGGAGCAAATATTGAAGCAACTCTCGCAAATGTGGAGTAAAAACCAAAATATTCACCCAACTGGTTTTGGGGCGATATTTTTATCATAAGAGATCTGGAAAGAACAAAATATCCGCCGCCGCTGGCACCTGCTAAAATTGCCACTAAATATAAAATACCCAAAGACGATGAAAAGAAAAAAATAGTTGTTATAACAATTAAAATAAAACAAGAAATCACAAGAATCAATTTATGCCCAAATCTGTCTCCGAATTTTCCAAAAATATAACCAAAAACGGTCGTACAAATAAGAAAAATGGCAAATATAAAAACTTTCGTATTTTCGTTAATCTTATAAAGCGCGTCCATTGCAACGGCAAAATATAAAGTTAGAGTTAAGACTATATCTGATATCAAGGAAAAAGCCACTAAAAAAATTCCGACATTTTTGTTTTTATTAAACAGCTGCTTGATTCCCTCAATTGTTTTTTTAGCGATAGAATTTTGCTGACAATCATCTGTTTTTTGGAATTGTTCTTTTTTTTGAGATTGCTCCCTAAACCAAAATAACAAAGGCAGCATTAATAGGGTTGAAATTATAAATGCCGGAATAAAAACTTGATGACGGCCTGGTTCTCCAAAAAGAGTTATGGCCCCATTGGCAAAAGGAAGCAATATTACTGAACCAAAAAGCCAACCTAACTGTCCAAATCCTTCGCCAAGCCCTGATATTTTTCCTCTATTTTCTTCGGTAGATACTTCTTTTAATAATGAATTATAAAAAATTAAACTTATTTGATACAAGCATTGGACAATTATAGTAAGCCCCAAAACAACAAAAACTCTTTGGCTCATTGGGATATTAGAAACAGCAACAAGCGCAACCAATCCGTTAAAAATAAATAAACCGATCGTTGTCCATTTTAAAAAGGGCATACGCTTCCCGATTCTGTCTGACCATGCTCCTAAAAAAGGAGATGAGATAAGAACAAATATAGTGGCTATTGAAAATCCGGCCCCATACCAAATATCGTCTAATTTATTATCTAAAATCAACCACTGACCTAAAAATAAACCGCTAATGGCAGTTACAAAAAAAGAATTGCCAAGATCATATACTAACCAAGAAACAATATTTTTTCTGAATGCATTCATAATTTTATTTCAGTAATTCCTCCATGGACATGTTTAACGCTTCGGCGATTTTGGCCATAGTTTCAACTGTCGGATTTTAGTGGCCACTGATTCAATTTTAAATTCGGAAGGGGTGGGATTTGAACCCACGATCCCGTTTGGCGGGATACGGCTTTTCGAGAGCCGCGCCTTCAACCGCTCGGCCACCCTTCCATGCTCCGCAATAAATTAAATTATTTTTTCCCCCGAAATGAACTCGTGGCTCCACGGGTTTATCCCGTGACGAGAACTGCGCCTTCAATCCCGAGCTCGCCTCGGGACCACCCTTCCCTGAATTCACTTCAACTATAACATTAGCTTATTAAAAAATCAAACATAAAAACCCCGATTTTGTCGGGGCTTTTTATCTTATGCTTTATCTTATGCTCAAATTATTCCGTCGCTTCTCCGTCTTTCAGCGCTTTCTTTTTTATTATTTTTTTTACCGTCACTTTGCGTGGTTGCGCCGTCAAAAGTTCCGGTTGTCCTTCTGGCTTAGGCAACAATTTATCCGGTTCTCTGTTGCCGGCCAAAGCCGCCGACACCAAACGCACCACCTTGCTCTCCACCTCGTCATTGTTTAATCTTTCAAAAAGCAAAACCCACGAAGAAGTCTCAAAGACGCTCACGGCCGCTGCGATTAAAAGAGAAATTGCCAGATAAACAATGAGTCCAAAAGTGACCAACGCCTGCACCAAGAGCTCTGACCCCGCGTAAGTGTTGACGAATAAGGCAAAAATATAAACAATCACCGGCAAAATAATATATTTAGTCAACAAACCCAAGACAAGCCCCAAAACGATATAAATCAACCAAATTAAAATGGCCATCTCCAAAGACGGCAGCCAATTTTTCTTAAACATGTTCCGGGCTTCGCTGATGGCCGCCCAGATGCTCCGGTCTTTGTTCACCACAAAAATCAAACCGTAACGCACCACAAAAGACAAAATAAATCCCAAAGGCGCGAGAATAATAAACGAAATCGCCACAAAAAGACTGGCCGCGGTGCTCGCCAGCTCTGGTTTAAAAACCAAGAGTAGAAACGGCAAGGTGGTAACGGCCAGAATCAACAAAGCCACTAAAGCCATCACCACATTCAAAACGAAAAGCGAAAAAAACTTTTTTCTGCCCTTGTTAAAAGCTTCGCTGAAAAATAATATCCTGCCCTGGTTGGCTTCTCTTGCCCCGTAGATTAAAGCTCCCTGTGAAACCACCGATAACCAAAACAGAAAAATGCCCAAGACCGCCACCACTACGAGTAAAACCATCAACCAAACATTAAAGCTGCCCGTGCCAGCGGCTCCGGCTCCCAAGTCGGCAAAAAGATTTCCGGAAAAAAATTCTTTTAATTTTAAAAGCCATGTGCCCTGGTCGCTCGCCTTATCCACACTTAAATCAAAATTATAAAGGCCTCCGCTGCCGAGCAGCGCGGCGAACAAACCAAAAAACCACAAGTATTTGAAGCGCCAAGTGATCAGCCAGGCTTTTTTTAAAATTGGTCTGTAAATCGGCTCCATAATTTTAAATTTAATTTTTTATTTTAATGTTTTTATTATAACACAGTTTCCAACGCAACGCCAAATTTATTTCTGGATTGCCCGGTCAAGCCTGCCCTCGGCTACGATTGGGGACTGGTCAATGATAGTCACGCCGCATCTTCCATCCTGCCCTTCCCATAATCTATTCCTAATCACTGATTGCTGATTTCTGGTATCTGGTTTCTAATCTCCTTTGTTTTCTTATTCTCTTGATTTCTTGATTTCTTGTTTTCTCCTTGTCCCTTGCCTGCCTGCCACCTGCCTGCCGCCTGCCTGCCGCCTGCCTGCCGCCTGCCTGCCGGTAGGCAGGGTAGGCAGGGTAGGCAGGGTAGGCAGGTTAACTGTTGCCTGTTAATTGTGCTTTCGTGCTTTCTGCGTTTTCGTGTTTTTGCCTGCCCACAACGCTCTCGCTTGCGAGGCGGGCGGGTGTTTTCTGTGTTCTGCCTTGTTCCTTGTTAATTGTTAATTGCTCCTTGTTGCCCCCTTTCTCTCCCACGATCTTTTCAAACTCTTCTCTTTCCAAAACCTCTTTTGCCAAAAGCGCCTCTGTCACTTTCTCCAAAACTTCTCTGCGCTTGGTCAAAATATCGCTCGCGCTCTTACGAGCCTCATTAATATAGTCAGCCACTTCCTCATCTATTTTCTCCGCCAATTTCTCCGAATAGTCTCTCGGCTCGCTTATCTCCTTGCCAAAAAATATTAACTCGTCTCTTTCGCCAAATGTTCTCGGCGCCAGCTTGTGGCTCATGCCGTATTGCATCACCAAATCCTTGGCGATCTCCGTCGCTCTCTTGAGATCAGAAGTCGCCCCGGTTGTGATCTCGCCAAAAACCAACTTCTCGGCCGCATAGCCTCCGAGCAATACCGCCATCTCATCCAAAAATTCCGAATAGGCGTGCATATGTTTGTCTTCGGTCGGCAACTTGATGGTGTAACCGCCGGCCTGTCCCCTTGAAATAATGGAAATTTTGTGCACCGGATCGGCATTGGGCAAACTGTGCGCCACTACCGCGTGCCCGGCCTCATGATAAGCCGTCACCTTCTTTTCTTTTTCAGACAGCATTCTTGATTTTCTCTCCGGCCCGATCATTACCTTATCAATGCTCTCTAAAATATCAACCATGGCCACTTGTTTTTTATCCTGCTTGGCCGCAAGTATGGCCGCTTCATTCAATAAATTGGACAAATCCGCTCCGGAAAAGCCTGGCGTTCTGGCCGCCACCGTGTGCAAATCAACATCATTGGTCAGAGGCTTGCCCATGGCGTGTATTTTTAAAATTTCTTCCCGGTCTTTTAAATCCGGTAAATCCACCACGACCCGACGGTCAAATCTGCCCGGCCGCAACAGCGCCGGATCTAAAACATCGGGCCGGTTGGTCGCAGCCAGAAGAATCACGCCTTCATTCGGCTCAAAACCGTCCATTTCCACCAAAATTTGATTTAATGTCTGTTCCCTTTCGTCATGAGAACCGCCAAGTCCAGTGCCTCTTCTCCTGCCCACGGCATCAAGTTCATCCAAAAATACGATGCACGGCGCGTTCTTTTTGGCCTTATCAAATAACGACCTTACCCTGGAAGCGCCAACGCCGACAAACATCTCCACGAACTCTGAACCGGAAACATAAAAAAAGGGGACGCCTGCTTCACCGGCCACCGCCCTGGCCAAAAGCGTTTTGCCGCAACCGGGCGGACCGATCAACAGTACTCCTTTGGGTATCTTTGCTCCCAGATCAATAAATTTTTTCGGATGTTCCAAAAACTGCACGATCTCCTCAAGTTCTGCCTTGGCCTCTCTGGCGCCTGCCACCTGGTCAAATTTCACCTTCTGCTTTTTATTTTCATCGGATCTGTCCGCTTTAGCCGCGCTCTGGCCAAAAGACATGGCTTTTTTATTAACGCCTTGCACCTGGCGCGAAACAAAATACACAAAAGCGATGATTAAAAGAAACGGCAACAAAAACGGTAAAACCACCGACAGCCAGTATTGCCAACCCGTGTCTGTTTTAATGGCTATCCCCGTCGCTCGCAACTCTTCCTCGGTCACGCCATAATTTACCAAAGCCTCGCTCAAAGATTGCACTGATTCTTTGTAGGCCGTTTCTTCTTTTTTATCCTTGGTAAAAATCTTGAGCTCGTTGCCCCTGACCTCTATCTTCTCCACCTCGCCGGCTTTGATCTTGCCTGCCAACTGGCCCAAACCAATTTCAGTCTTTGGCGCGTTGTCGTTTTCAAATAAAGACAAAATCCCGGCCGTCACAATCATCATCACAAAAAAAGCAAGGAATGTTTTGGAAATGTTTTTCATAAATATCTTTTAGTAATGAATGTATTATAACAATCTTTGAACAAATAACCAAATCCCCTTTTAAAAACCTTAGCAAACGAAATAATCTTATTTCTGCTTTTTGTCGTATTATGAAAATCAAGCCAATCCTGATTAGCTCATCCTGCCCGAGTCAGCGCTGCGAGCATTTGGAGCGAGAAAATGAGAATCTGGCCGAACGAGGCGTAGAAAATTGTCAGGGCGTGAGGCGATTAGCCGATGGGGTTCCCTGACAATTTTCACGCGAGTGAGGCAAAGATTTTCTTTTGAGCTCCAAGCGAGCTAGCTTTCTTTTGTTAGCTTTTCTTTTACAAAAGAAAAGCAAAACATCCCACTACACGAATAAAACGGCTGTTGCGTTCCAGAGACCGAACCACTGGCGGCTTAAAATTCTGATTTCATTTTAAAGCTTTTAAAAAAATCAAAACCCCGCTATTATGGAGGTTTTAATTATTTAACCATTTTAAAAATCTTATGTCAAACTCAACCCGAGCTTGTGCCCGACGGGTTCAAAATTGGTAATTACGAACTCATATTCTTTGCCAACCTCTAGCTCGGCTCGCTCGTCGTCTTGGCCCTTGTCGCCCAGTCTGGCCAAACCTTGAATATTTGGAGCTATCTCCACGAAAGCGCCGAGCTTATGAGCTTTGACAACTTTAGCTCTTGTTTTGTCACCTATTTTATACTGATCTTTGATGGCTTCCCAGGGATCTTTTTCCAATCTCTTGAGAGACAAGGAAACCTTATTAATGTTAATGTCAATGATTTGCGCTTTTATCTTTTGGCCCTCTTTAACAATATCGTGCGGATCGTCAATCCTCTGCCAGCCAAGTTCGGAAATATGAATCAGGCCTTCAAGCCCGTTGCCAAACTCCATAAAAGCCCCGAAATCTACCACGCCGGTAATCGTTCCCTCTACCATGTCGCCTTTTTGATATTCAGCTAAGATCTTTTTTCTCTCTTCCATATCCACCGCCCTCTCGGACACGATGAGCGTCCCGTCGTCGTCGTTCACATCCAAAATCCGAACCTTGAATTTGCCGTTGATAAGCGTTTTTAATTTTTCCAAGATCTTATTTTTATTGCCGCCAATCACGCGCGGATAATGTTCTGGCGATAATTGCGAGACTGGCAAAAATCCAAAAGTCTGGTCAAGCCGAACCATTAGTCCGCCCTTATTGGCGTCTAATACCGAGACCTCCACGATCTCGCCTTCCTGCTTGGCTTTGCGAATTTTATCCCAAGCCTTCTTATGGCCAGCTTGTTTTAAAGATAGTTCCACTAAACCTTTTTCATTTTCATTATCAATTACTGTCGCGGAGATTTTATCGCCCATTGCCAAGTGGCTATATTCTCCAGATTCGTCATAAGCTTCATAACCGCGGATAATGCCGGTCAAAAGTCCGTCAACATCCACCATTATTTCATTGCGTCCGACAAATAATACCTCTCCCTCTATCAAGTCTCCCGTTTTCGGCAAGACTGGATTCTCTTCGGAGTTCAGTAATTTTTCCATGCTGCTTACCTCAATTTTACTGCTGGTAACCATAAAAATTAGTTAATAATAAGGGCTAACGCCGTCGCATTTAAGTCCCTCTGTTAGTTGATAAAATTATCTTAATTAAAAGTAGTATAGCCTATTTCCGCCGATTTGACAAGCCGGGTAAAAATTGGTAATATTCAAGCATCTAAAAGGCATTCATTTTATTTCAGTGCCTTTAATTTTATTGCTTTTTTGTCAATAAACTACTCACCTCAAAACATAATCATTATGAAACATTTAGAACCCCCCAGCTGAAATATCTCCAAAAATTAATATCACTGACAGATGTCCTTTAATATAAAGTAATTTATGAAAACAAACTATAATCTATTATGATAAATGAAATTAGTGAAAAAATAGTCAGAAGCCGCGAATACAAACGGGGCGCATATCCAAGGGGCTGCGAATATTGTGTTAAAGGAGAGAAAGTTACTTTTTATATGACATTCAAGTGCGATTATAAATGTTTTTATTGTTCAGTTCCGTCCGAGTTGAGAAATACGGAAAAGATGATGGTCGGAAACATTCCGGTTGAAGATATTGACGACGCATTCAAACATATTAAACAATACAAATGCGTAGCCATTTCTGGAGGAGAGCCTTTAACTGATATTGGTAGGGTTTTGGATATTATTAAAAGAGCCAAAAAGGACAACATATACACTTATCTTTTTACTGACGGAAGCGGCCGCGGACGCCTGACACCTTCTCTGCTGAATAAATTAGCGGATGCCGGATTGGATGAAATAAAGATGTCCGCCAAGTTAAAAGACGAAAAGACATTGCTATTTGATCCGTATGAAATAGTCAAAAATTCCCCTGTTCCTATCCACGCAGAGTTTCCTATGTTGCCCGATTTCGTCAATGAAGTGTATGATTTTGCGTTGAAACTTAATAATATCGGCGCGTCCTATCTGCTTTTAGATCAAGCAGAATTTACCACCGGCAATGCCAGCGAAATGTTAAAAAGAGGATTTAAGCAAAAAGACGGCATTATATTGGGGAGCAAAGAAGCGGCTTTTGAGATTATCAAAAGAGTTCAAAATAATAATTTAAACATAAAAGTATTGTATTGCGGGGCTTCAAACCCAAAACACCAATATAAGCGGACATAAAAATTTTGAATTTTAATTTTTTTTTATGACCATCCAATGGCTCGGCAATTCTTGTTTTAAAATCCAAACCAAATCAAACGGCGGAGAAACGACGATTTTAACCGATCCATACGCTGCCAAATGCGGCTTGCCAAAAATGAAATTCGCGGCCGACATTGTGGTTTTGAGCCGTGAAGATGACGAGCTGATTGGCGATCTGAAAGACTTCAAGGGCACCGAGCAAACGCCTAAGCCGTTTATTGTCAAAAGCCCCGGCGAATATGAACTCCAAGGTTCTTTTGTCTACGGATTGTCTCACTCCGCCCAAGAAAAAAATACTCTTTATGTTTTATCGGTGGAAGACATGAAAATCGGTTTTTTGGGGTTACTCAATAAAAAGGAACTAACCGCCAGCGAGCTTGAATCTATTGAAGGCGTGGACATCTTGTTTGTGCCAATCAGCGGAGAAAAAACCCTCACTGCCGCCGATGCCGCCAGGTTGGTCAATCAGATAGAACCGAGAATTGTTATTCCGATGTGTTATAAAATCCCCGGCCTCGCCCTGCCCTTTGACGCCCCTGATCGTTTCGTAAAAGAAATGGGCAATCACGAAGAAGAACTGGATAAATTAAAAATTTCCAAAAAAGATCTGCCGCCGGAAGAAACCCGTTTGATTTTATTAAAACCGTAAAAAATTACTGCCATGAAGTTCCCTTTTGAAAATAATCGTTGTAAGCTCTATCTGACTATCGGCGCAACTATGGTGGTGATTTTTACGGCCTGGATAGCCGTTTTTATGCACACGCTTAAATCAACTCCGGCTGATCAGGCCAAAAAAAGTTCTCCCGATAATTTGCAAATGATTGAACGAAAATTGTCGGATCTCTTTGATGATTTTGAAACACTCAAAGAATCCCTCAACCAAACGCCGACTACTACTGCCAAATTGCTCCAGGGCGGTCCCGAAATCAAACCGGAAGAGTTGGATAAAATAATTGAAAAGTTAAAAAACAAAACCGTCTCCACCACCACCCCAAGTTCAACCATCAATATTAAATAATAAGTCAGTAGCCATCTGTTAATTGTTAGTGTGTTAATTGTCAGTGCGCCAATTGTTAATTTAAAAAATATGCAAGATAAGAAATCCAAATCAACCAACGACAGCCCTATTGAGCCGACCCCAACCAATGAAATGATTGAACCGCGCGAAATCGTTCAAGAAATGCGCGAGTCGTATTTGGATTATGCCATGTCGGTGATTGTATCCCGGGCCCTGCCTGATGTGCGCGACGGCCTGAAACCGGTCCATCGCCGCATTCTCTACGCGATGTGGGACATTGGTCTAAAACCAACGGCCAAGTTTAGAAAATCCGCCACGGTCGTCGGCGAAGTTCTTGGTAAATATCACCCTCACGGCGATGTCGCGGTCTATGATTCCATGGTTCGTCTGGCCCAGGATTTTTCCATGCGCTATCCGCTGGTGCACGGCCAAGGCAACTTTGGTTCCATGGATGGCGATAGCGCGGCCGCTATGCGTTATACTGAGGCTAAACTGGCCCCGATTGCCGAGCAGCTGCTCTTGGATTTGGAAAAAAATACCGTTAATTTCATTCCCAACTATGATGGCACGCAACAGGAACCGCGAGTCCTGCCGGCCAGACTTCCCAATCTTTTACTCAATGGCTCGCTTGGCATCGCCGTCGGTATGGCCACGAGCATCCCGCCCCACAATCTAGGCGAAGTGGTGGATGGCATCTGTCATCTGATCGACCACCCGCAAGCCGATCTTGACGACCTGATGGCATATGTCAAGGGTCCTGATTTTCCGACCGGCGCTTCTATTTTTAATCTACAAGACATAAAACAAGCTTACGCCACCGGCAAAGGCTCTATTGTCATGAGAGCTGATGCCGAAATAGTGGAAAATAAAAATGGTTTTCAGATCATTGTTTCCTCTGTCCCCTATCAGGTCAATAAATCCGCCCTGATTGAACGCATGGCCGAACTGGTCAAAGACAAAAAAATAGAGGGCATTAAAGATATCCGCGACGAATCGGCCAAAGGTGAAGTGCGCGTGGTGATTGAACTCAAAAAAGACACCTATCCCAAAAAAATCTTGAATCAGCTCTATAAACAAACTACGCTTCAGGGCTCTTTTCATGTCAATATGCTCGCTCTCGTTGACGGCATTCAACCGCGGGTCTTGACACTCAAAATGATTTTGGAAGAATATATCAAACACCAGCAGGAAATAATCAGCCGACGGACCAAGTTTGATTTGGAAAAAGCCAAAGCCCGCGCCCATGTTTTGGCAGGCTTAATGCTGGCGTTAAGTAAAATTGACGCAGTTATAAAAACCATCAAGGAATCCAAGGACAAAGACCAGGCCAAACTCAATCTCATGCGCAAATTTAAACTGACTGAAATTCAAGCCGTCGCCATTCTAGAAATGAAGCTGCAGCAATTGGCCAATCTGGAACAGCTGAAAATAGAAACCGAGCTCAAAGAAAAAAGGAATCTGATCAAAGAATTGGAATCAATCCTTAAAAGCCCGCAAAGGATTTTAAATATTATCAAAGAAGAGCTCAAGGCCATTAAAGAAAAATACGGCAACCCGCGCAAAACCAAGATCTTCAAAAACGCCGTGGATAAATTTTCGCAGGAAGACCTTATTCCGGATGAAAATGTGATTGTGGTGATCACTAAAGACGGTTATATCAAACGGCTGGCGCCAGACACCTTCAAAACTCAAGCCCGCGGCGGCAAAGGCGTGGCCGGCGTTACCACCAAAGAAGAAGACACGGTGGAATCGCTTTTTGCCACCACCACCCACAAAGATCTGCTGTTCTTCACCACGCGCGGCCGCGTCTTCCAGCTTAAGGCTTATGAAATTCCAGTAGCTTCCCGCACTGCCAAAGGCCAGGCTATTGTTAACTTCCTCCAGCTCGCCCCGGGCGAAAAAGTTTCCGCCGTGCTCTCTCTGGCTGATCTAAGCAGTTATAAATTTCTGGTTATGGCTACCCGGGGCGGCACCATAAAAAAAGTCGCTTTGGATCAATTTGACAATGTCCGCCGTTCCGGTCTCATTACCATCAAACTTAAAAACGAAGATGTTTTGGAATGGGTTAAGCCATCCACCGGCAAAGACGAAATTGTCCTCACCTCCGCTGTGGGTCAAGCCATCCGTTTTAAAGAAACCAATCTGCGATCCATGGGCCGCACCGCCGGCGGCGTTCGCGGCATCCGCCTAAAAAAGAATAGCGATGTTATCGGCATGGATGTTGTTAACACTAATAATAATAAAGGTTTTGTTTTCGCTCTTTCCGCCAATGGCACTGGTAAACTGACCTCTCTAAAAAATTATAAAGTTCAAGGCCGCGGCGGCTCTGGCGTAAAAACAATTAAGCTCACGGCCAAAACCGGCCAGCTGGCTTCGGCCTTTATCATTGACCCGGCCAATTTGCCTGAAGGAACCAATGGCGATCTGCTGATTATTTCCGGCAAAGGACAAGTCATCCGCCTGCCTTTGAAGTCAGTGCCCAGGCTTGGCCGCGACACCCAAGGTGTGCGCCTGATGCGCCTCAAAGAAGCCGGCGATGAAGTGGCTAGCGTCACGCTGATGTAACGAGCCACTTCATAATTCACACCGATTCAAAAACCCCGCCCAAACAGCGGGGTTTTATTTTTTATATTAACCAAATTTACCAACAGATCTCCACTTCATCACCAATCTTTTCTTTCAGATATTCTTTGACTTCACTTTCTCCGCCAATTTTGTCAATTAAACCATTTTGGAGCGCCATCTCGCCAAGCATTGATGAACCATCGGCCATGGCCTTAACTTTATTAATATCCAAATTTCTATTTTCCGCCACCGCTTCCATAAAATTCTGATGGATTATATTGACATCGCGCATAAGAAGCGCTTTTTCTTCAACCGATAATGTTTTATTGGGATCGCCCGTGTCTTTAAATTTACCAGAACTTAATTGATTATAACTTAAGCCTTCTTTTTGGTTTTGAGCGGTGTTGTCTAAATAAGACATGGTCACTCCAATACTGCCCACATCAGAATTTTGAGAGGCAAAAATAATATCCGCGCCACTGGCCGCCCAGTAAGCCGCTGAAACTCCGCCCTCGCGGATCAAAGCTACCGTGGGTTTCCCGACATTTTTTAAAGCATTAGCAACTTCTTCGCCAGCTGTCGGCCCGCCGCCATAAGAATCTATCTCTAAAATAATGGCTTTGATTTGCTCATCTTTTTCCGCCTGCTCAATTTGATAAACAATATCCTCTGATGCGCTTTCATCATATAACAAAGTGCCCTCGGCATCAAAATCAGCCGGGGAAATATAGGTGTATAAATCACCATGCAGAGTAATGCCGGAAACATTGCAATTTTCTTCTACGCCTTGTTCTGCTACATCCATTTCTTCCCCTGTGTCATCACTAGAAAAAAATAAAAAGTATACTCCAAAACAAAATGCAATTATTATAAAAACCACAATCGCAATACCGATTATCTTAAAAACCTTTTTGACTTTTGGCCCGAATAAAACTCTTAATTTTTGCATATCCATAGGTTTTGTCTTTAGTTATTTAGCTATTAATTTTATTTTAAAATCGCTTCAAAAAATCCATCACAACGGGAACAGGCGAAATTCTCACCAAAAATATAGTCAAACATAATTTGGAAAACAATGACTGAAAAGAGCACAACCAAACCAACGGTTTTTAAGACAAATTTTTTCTTATTTTTTTCTTCCTGATAGAGATTCAAAATAAGCACAAAAAAACAAATCGCCATGAATTCCACCCCCATAAAATCAACAGAAAATTCTGAGTATTTCAGAAAATGCAAAAACTCCGTGAGAATAATAATAAATATTGCCAGCTCCAGCCCCAAGGCATTTTCTTCAATTGTCTTTTTGAGTTTTTGAAAATATTGTTTCATATTTTTATTCTTAGAATATTTATAGATTTTATTTTTAATTATTTATAAAAAATTAACTTTTTTCTTCATTGGCACCTCCAAGCTCGGCCCATTTTTTATAGATTAAAGCCATAATACCATACCCTACCAGTTCAAATATGGAACCCAAAGAAATAAAAAAAGTAATAACAAGAAAAAGTATAATTGCCTGAATACCCCTTTTCTTATTGGGCTTTCCAAAATCGACCAATTTTATTAAGATTAAAACAGTAATACAGTTGCCAATAATCCATAAATAATGCCACGAATCCTCAACTTCAAAAAAATAATTAAAAAAAACGGTTGCAATAAGAAATAAAATCGCCCAAACATACCTAATTTTAATTATCTTATTTCTTGATTGGGTTGGATATTTTTTATCAATTTCTTCACCCTTATCTGGTTTGATAACAAAGTAACCGTTCCGCCCGTTAATGTCTAAAGTATCTAAAGCATAAATTACTTTTTCGTCTGAAACATCTATTGGCTTCTTTAATCTACCATTTCTTTGTCTATAAATATATCGATATACAAAGTCTGAGTATATTTCAACAATATTTTCATTATCCATTTTTATTGATAAGCCAGCCAACTTTCTGCTCACACTATCAACCGTTAAATCACTCAGGCCAAGAGCTTCGTATTTATTTAAGTTAAAAAATGCTTTTTTTAATGCTTCTTTTAGAGATAATCCGCCGTTAAGATAGGAATAAATTTCATTTTTATCCATTCTTATTGTTTGTTTATGTTTAATAAAACCATAAACACACCAAAAAAAGAAACAAAGAAAGAAACCAATAAACAAACTTATTAAATTTATAATAATCCCCATATAATTTTATTTGCTAAATTCATATTTTTAGCTTAATTCTTTTATAAATTTTAATGCCTCTTCTCTATACCCAAAAGTTTTAATTCTTTTCTTACTTGAAATTAATTTGTCTACCACTTCGTTCGTATTTGATTTATCAAAACAGACAACATCAAATTTTTCTATGCTATCCACAAAAAATGATATAACTTGCCATATTTTATCATTTATGGATCTTTCTTCGATTATTCTCGGTATTTTAGAATCCACCATAAATTTGCCAAATTCAGCTATCTTATATTGATATCATATCACGGATTGTCACGAATAACCAACAAGATTTGGGCCACATCTCAATATAAATGGCCAAATTCTATGGTTAATAGTGTAAAGATCAGATCACACACCCAACATCGTCAAATGAACAAAAAAATTATTCCAATCTCTTCCATACGCGGCGCCAGCGCTTTCATCGTCGCAATATTTGGTGCCAAAATAAGATTTGCGCGCAGTATCATAAACAATCTCTGTCCAATAATGTCGCGCACCATCCAGGCGGTTATAATATTTCATTGTCTGTTTTGCTTCGTTCTCGACAAAAGTTGAAAGATCCGGAGCATATTCGGCCAACTCAACCGTGCGGGTATTATTATCGCCCGTACAAACAGTGCTAAATAAAATATTAAGCGGAAAATTGCTCAATTCGGGACGATCGGGAATCTGCAGACGACGGGGAACCCATGAAATTCTTTCTTCTGCCAGACATTCAAAAAAACTAACCGTCATATATGATTGGATTTCCGGGTTGATATTTTTGGTTGCTTCAACTATAATTTTTTCCATCGTTTCATTTTGAATGATTTTATACCCATATACCATCTCCCAAAAATTTTCTTTGTGTTCTGACCCCAATACCACGCAATGATCCATGCTTACCCCGGTGGCCGTCCCCAGCAGGCGGTATTTGTTACCATCTTCCTCTAATAATTCGTAGATCTCTTTTGTCACCACACTCTCATCGGCGGTAGCGCGACTGATAGTTATAGCATTAGACATATTTTTATTTAATAATTTATAACAAAATTTACCAGACAGATGGGCCAGCGAGATGTGAGGTATACCGCCGAACGCCATCTTCTTCCTTATGGTCTGATATTGGTTTCCAGATTGGACGAGGGCCATAAATACCGCCATCGCAAAATATCGCGCAAGGATTGGCAAGTTTTTTTCTTTATCCCACAGATCACACTTGCAATACACGGGAACAAGACCATTATATTTTTCTATTAAGTGACCGCGTTTTTTACCGCAAATCTCACAAGGAGCGACCGATATTGCTACTATGTTCATATTTTTATAGTTTATATTCAAACTCGCCAGTCTCCTCACCATCGGTCAAACCCAACATGGTAAAATGGACAAAAAACATACTCCATTCATTCCCTGACGCTTCCATTACGGATTTATTATTCACAAACTTCTGTCCCAAATAGCTCCTCTTGAGCGGGTTATATTCAATAAGGAGCCAGCTCTTCCCGCCACAATCATTATGATAGCGCATAGATAATTTATCTGGGTCTTGTTTGAATGACTCTATGTCAGGTAAATAAAGTGCCCTCTTCCTGTTTGTGATCTTATGACTGGCGAAAAGAACATTGTATGGGAAAACACTCAACTCCGGCCGTTCTTTTATCTCTAATCTGCCAGGGACAAATCCAATAAATCCACCATCTTCTTCAATGCTCATATTTTTATATTTTAACGAATAAAATAACTCTTCGCCCGCTGGGGGAAAAGAGTTTTTGCAAATAAAAAATCGACCTTTATCTTTTCCCTTGCGGGCTAGATTTAGCACCTTCTTTGAGAAGTCTTCTCAAAGGGTTGCTGGCAGGATCTTCGGGCTAGTTCCCTACTCTGCACTCTTGATAATGAGCTATTCAATTGTTTTTGTGAGAAAACACCACACACTACCCACTGGGATTGATTACCCACCAGAGCCTCGCGGCTCAAGCCTTGTCCGTGTATTGCTCACAATTCCAGTATAGCAGATTTATTATCTTTTGGCAAACATTTAATATTTCGCCCCCAGCTGACGGAAACCAAAAGTGGAAAATCAAAAACCACCCCGCTGATCATCAGAGTGGTTTTAAGAATAATCCTATACAATATTCTTATCAAAAAGAGCATCGGCACTCACCATTTCTGGGTTAAACTCTACCTTCCTATTCATAAATTTTTTACTCGCCACTACCGATTGTACCATCTTTTCAAAACTTCTGTTTATATTAATAAAAACAATTTTCTTCTTGTTAAAGATGTTCCAGCTCTTATTATATTTTTCTTTTAGTTTAATCAAGGCATGCGTAGCTGACCGAGAAACAAATTCCACCTTATCAAAATCAAGCATAATTTTTTTTGAATCTGCTTCTTCAATAGCCCTAGCCAATCGGTTGATAATATCTCTGGAGCTGATAACCGGCGCTATTTCCTTTTTTATTGAAATAACCAATGCTTTTTTCATATATTTTTATTATAGCATTTTTTATACCTTAACAAAAGAACACATTATTGTCAATAATCAATAAACTCGTGAATATCGATGGGTTTCTCTGGTTTAGGCATCCTATAAGCAATTACCACCCCCTGCCAATAAAAATTATCCAATTGAGCGATCATCTCCCTTTTCCCGCTAGATATAAAAACAGCACTACCGCTCAACAAAACAAAACCACCACCCAACCCTGACAAATCAATTTTTTTGAGGTGTTTAATCCATAGCCCCTTTCATGCCTATTGGGCTTAGTAGAAAAACCTTCCAAAGCTTTCCTTATCGCTTGCTCATCAGACAAATTAAACCCAACCTCCTCATTGTAAGATTTTGCCAATCCCCTGCCGGTATCTACAATGCATATATCTAAATATTTTTTCTTTGGATAAAATTGGGCAAAAACATAACCATTATCGCCTTTACTATGCTCAAAAATATTGGCGACCAATTCAGTTATAGGATAATCCACAGCATCTATAATTCCTTGTGTCCTCTCAAAAATTTTATAAATCATTTTTGTAAAACAACTAGTTAATTTTTCGTTCTGATTCATATCTTCTCTTTGTAAAAAACCAATCGGAATAAAATTCTTTTCCTTTTGCCATTCCGGCATAGACTGGACGCCATCCGGAAAATGCACATTACTTAAGTATGATTCAATTTTATTGTTTCTATGTGACACAAAAATACTACCACTTTTCTGAATATATGCGGCTAATGGTAAAATCAACATAGGACAAGCCCACTGTAAATTTGATAAATCAAATTCTACCTGCTCACCAAATTTAAACTGCTTAAATGTCTCATATAAACATTTTAATTGCGCGGTTAAATTATCACTTTGTGTTGTAGAAATAACTATTTTTTCCATATTTTAAATATCACTTAAAACTACCGTAATTATACAACATAATCAATCATATTTAAAACCACTCCGCATTTACGGAGTGGTTTTAAATATTTTGGTACGCCGTGCAGGGCTTGAACCTGCGACCTTGGGCTTAAGAGGCCCCTGCTCTACCAACTGAGCTAACGGCGCATAAATCCATACGCCCGCCAGGAGTTGAACCGTTGCAAAGCAATAGCATTGCTTTGCAACCCTTCTGGTCCGACCCGCCTGCCATCGCCACTGCCCTCGAAGGGATTCGAACCCCTAATTTTTGGTCTCCCGCACAAAATGTGCCTGGCAGGACTTGAACCCGCAACCTTGTGGTCCGAAGCCACACGCTCTATCCGTTGAGCTACAGGCACATTTTATGCGGGATAAACTCCGCCAAAGATGATTCCGTTTCACCACGAGGGCTAAGGCAATGGCGGGCAGGAGCCGCTTAAAAGCAACATTCAGTTGCTTTTAAGCCTCTATCCAGTTGAGTTCCGACGATCTGTGATGTCGGAATCTCCGATGGAGTCCGATACTCCGTATCATCCTCAGCGGAGTCATCGGACCCGATTCCGACCGGAGCGTCGGAACATCGGAGCTACGGGCGCAAAAAACAAACGCCGGTGCTTGTAGAAAATCGCCGCGTCCCAAAAAATAATGCTTTAGCGAGCATTTAAAAAAGAACTATTTTAACAAAAAACTAAACCGGTTTGGCTTTAAGCGCATCCTTTAAAGTCTTGCCCGCCCTGAACTTCGGCACGGTGACGGCCGGCACCTGAATTCTTTCTTCAGGCTTCTGCGGATTAACTCCGCCTCTGGCCGACCTGAATTTGGCGATAAATGTGCCAAATCCGGTCAGAGTCACCTCGTCTCCCGCCTTTAATCTCTCAATAACAACCTCTTCAAAAGCATCCAGTACTTGCAGCACCTGTCTTTTTTCCAGACCGGTCTTTACTGATATTTTGTCTATTAAATTTGCCTTGTTCATAGATTATTTAATTTATCAAATTCTCAAAGACCTTTATTTTTTGTTCTTAATCACCGCCCATTTTCTGTTTTTCCCCTGATTTCTAATTTCTGCTTACTGATTACTTTCTTGTTTCTTGTTAACCGTTCCTTGTTTTTTGTTTTAAACGCTAACCTCGTCATCAATTCGTTCCAATTTTTTCGCCTTGCCGCTCTTGTCATCCAACTTGAGCAGGACTGCGTTGATTTGCGCCACTCCCTCTTCAGGGATCTCAAATCTCGCCGGCATCTGGGTCAAAAAAAGATTTAACGGCCCTGCCTTTTCCACTCCGATTATGCTTTCCTTGGCTCCCACCATGCCCACATCGGTAATATAGGCCGTGCCCTGGGGTAAAATTTTATTGTCCGCCGTGGGCACATGGGTGTGAGTGCCCAAAACCGCGGTTGCCCGGCCATCAACATACCAGCCAAAAGCGTTTTTTTCCGAGGTCGCTTCACCGTGAAAATCTACCACCACTATATCACTTTTTGCTATTTTTAGCAATTTATAAAGCTCATCAAATTGACGGAACGGATCCTCAAGCTTTTCCCGCATAAAAATCCGACCGTTTAAATTCATCACCACCACTCGCCGGTCTTGTGTCTTCAAAGTGACAAATCCCCGGCCCGGACAGCTAGCCGGGTAGTTGGCCGGCCTGATAATTTTATTTTCAAAGTTGGTGAAAATCTCTTCAAAACCTTTTTTGTCAAAAACATGATTGCCCGTGGTTACCAAGTCAACCCCGGCTGTCAAAACCTCTCTAAGCGTATCTTCGGTCACGCCCGCTCCGTGCGCCAAATTTTCCCCATTGGCAATCACCAAATCAGGCTGGTATTGTTTTTTGTATTTAGGCAAAATTTCCTTGATTGCCTGGCGGCCGATCTTGCCCACCACATCGCCAAAAAATAAAATCTTCATAAAAATCAACTATTAATGCGCGGCTATCCAAAAAACTTGGTGAAACCTGAATAAAGAAAAAATCGCACTAATTTAAAAATTTGAGCTTGAGTATCAAAAATTATTTAAAAATTAAAAATTTTTAATTAGCGTGCGTACTCTTCCACCCTAGTTTCTCTGATGACCGTCACTTTTATCTCGCCCGGATATTTTAAATCCTGCTCTATCTTGTCAGCCACCTCACGCGCCAATTTCTTTGCTCCCCAATCATCAACCACCGCCGGTTCCACAAAAACCCGGAGTTCTCTGCCTGCCTGAATGGCATAGACCTTTTCCACGCCGGCGATGTTTTTGGCCGTGTCTTCCAAATCGTCAAGCCGTTGTATGTATTGTTCGTAAGTATCCTTTCTGGCGCCGGGTCTGGCGCCGGAAATCGCGTCTGCCGTTTTAACAATCACACCCTCCAAAGTCTCCGGATGATCCTGGTGATGTTCTAAGGCAACCTTGGCGATCTCCTCTGGCAGACCGAATTTTTTCATAATGTCATAACCAATCTCCGGATGCCCGCCCTTGACTTCATGGTCCACCGCTTTGCCAATATCGTGCAACAGTCCGCCTTTTTTAGCCACTGCTACATCAGCTCCCAAGTCTTGCGCCAGAAGTCCGGCAAGCAAAGACACTTCAATTGAGTGCTGCAAAACATTGTGCCCGTAGCTTGTTCTGTATTTAAGTCTGCCCAAAATCTGCACCAATTTTGGGTCAAGCCCGCCAACCCCGACCGCATACATCGCATCCTCACCAGCCTTTTTGATTTCAATTGATAAATCTTTTTTGGCCGACTCAATCGCCTCTTCAATTCTGCCCGGATGAATCCGGCCGTCAGCCATCAGTTTTTCCAAAGCCACTCTGGCCACTTGCCGCCTGATCGGACTGAATCCCGACACCCAAATCGTGCCCGGCGTTTCGTCCACAATAAGCTCCGTGCCAGTCAGCTGTTCAATCGTTTTGATATTTCTGCCTTCTTTACCGATAATTCTGCCCTTCATCTCATCGTTTGGCAGATTGACCGTGGTCGTGGTCGTTTCCGCCGAGTGCGTGGTGGCGCACCGCTCAATCACCGATGATAAAATGTGTTTTGCCTTTTCCTCCAACTCTTCCGTTGTTTGCCGCTCCATTTTTCTCACCCGGTTGTATAATTCCTCCTTGACTGTAGACTCAATATTATTAATCAAGACTTGCTTGGCCTCATCTTTGGTCAAAGCCGCTATTTTTTCCAGCTTTTCCAAACCCTTTTCTTTTATCTTTTGCAAATCCTCGCGGAGCGTCTCCACTCCTTTTTCTTTTTCGGCCAACTTCGCGCGCCGGTCTTCAAATTCCAAAAACTTCTGGTCAAACATGCTCTCTCTTTTTTCCAGCCGTCTTTGAATCTCAAAAAGCTCCCGTCGTCTTTTATCTTCCTCCTGTTTTGACTTTTCCAAGACCTCCAGCGACTTGTTCTTGGCTTCAATAATAATCTCCCGGTACTTGTCCTTGGCGTCCGAGATCATCTTTTCCACTTTGGCCTCGGCGGTCTTGGCATCATGTTTGGCAATGGTACGCCGAAAATAGTATCCGGCCGTCAGACCGATACCGAGGACCAACAAAAATATTAATAACTCCATATTGGCTCCCTGATGTTAAAGACAAGGGAGAAAACTTTGGCCGAAAAGCTCAAACTAAAAATGAGCCAGCTTTGAAGCAAAAAACTTAATGTCTCAAGGACATTTTTAAAAGAAGAGAATATTTTAAACTAAGATAAATATTTGGAAACATTTAGTTTAAAAAATTTTGGAAACTCCTTAAGGTCTCTGCTTTCTTTAATCCAGTCACTGTTATTATTAAGCCCGCCATTCTGCTTTTCAGGATGTTTTTATCCCTAACCCTTGCTTTAAAAATTTAATTAGTATAATAAAATCAGCTTTTTAAGCTATTTTTAGCTTATCATAAATAAACTATTTAATCAAGGGGGGCGCTTATGTGTTTTTATATTTGTGTGATTTTGCGCTTTCTTAATTTTTGTATTTTCTTGTTTTTTGTTTTAATGTTTTAATGTTCTAGCGTTTTTGTGTTTTTCGCCCTTCGGGCGATCCGCCTTTCGCTTGCGGGAATAATCCACTTGAGAAATTGGCGGACTGTGTTTTGCGTTTTCTGTGTTCGCCCCCCTTGCCATTTTTCCAAGCTTATGTTAAGCTTTCTTTGAATTTTACCGCTTTTAATTATTAATGTATTCCTGGCTTTTTTCCAAGAGCTATTACAAAAATAGTTCCGGCTAGGCGGTAAAAAATAATTGGCTGGGAATATCGCATAGGCACATGTATGTTAGATCGAAGCAAAAAACAATCTTTGATCAAAAAGTTCAAGACGCATGACAATGACACTGGTTCGCCGCAGGTACAAATCGCTATTTTAACCGAGGAAATCCGCGAACTGACCGAGCACTTGAAAACGCACAAAAAAGATTTCTCTTCCCGCCGCGGACTTTTTAGAAAAGTCAACTTGCGCCGCAAGCTCCTGATGTATCTTAACAAAACCGAACCGGAAAATTATGAAGCCCTGATCAAAAAACTCAAGCTTAAAAGAATCGCCACGCTCAAAGAAGACAAGAACGAATTACTTGAAGACGGAGCGATTAAAGTTGGAGAAGAAGAGGCGGTTGTTCCGGTAAAAAAATAGTCCGTCCTTTATTATCAACCCGCCAAGTCTTTGGATTTGGCGAAATTAAACTGACTATCCGCACATAAATTTCAATGAAGAAAACCTGATTGTTTCTGCCAGATGCGCCGCCCCGGAGCCGAAAAGCATTGAGCCGTATTGAATATAGATAAAATATTTTTCGGGCGAAGGGCAAGCGGATGGTGTGCGTAACAGGCATGTTTTATTATCAAGATACGCGAGATAGTCAATAATTGGCTGACAAACACCCAGGCTGCTTATGGCATGCTTGTCGTTTGTCAACCAACAATGGAGAAAAAATGAATCCTGTTCATAAGTTTGAGACTGCCATCGGTGGCAAGGATCTCATCGTTGAAGTGGGCAGACTGGCCGGTCAAGCCGCCGGCTCCTGCACTGTCCAATACGGCGGCACTGTTATTTTAGCCACTGTTTGTCTTAACCCGGCAATTAGAGAGGGCATTGATTACTTTCCTCTTACCGTGGACTTTGATGAAAAGCTTTACGCCGCGGGCAAAATCAAAGGCTCTCGCTTTATCAAAAGAGAGGGCCGCGCCACAGACGAGGCTATTTTGGCCGGTCGTCTAATTGACCGTTCCATTCGTCCGTTTTTCCCCGAAGAAATCAAAAACGATGTTCAAGTCATCGCCTCTGTTCTTTCTTTTGACGGCGAAAATGATCCTGATGTCATCAGCCTGACCGCCGCGGCTATTGCCATCAGCATCTCCCCTATCCCCTGGCACGGTCCCATTGCCGGCGTGCGCGTCGGCCGCGTCAATGGAGAATGGGTTTTAAACCCGAGCTATGAAGCCCGCTCCAAAAGCGAGTTAGATTTAATAGTATCCGCCAATAAAGACAGGGTGGTAATGTTGGAAGCCGGCGGCAATGAAGTACCGGAAGAAATTATGTTTGAAGCTATTAAATTTGGCCAGAAACACACCCAAACCGTTCTTCAGTTGATTGAAAAAATCATTACTGAAGTCGGACAGGCAAAAATCGACCCCATGCCTAAATTGACCGGCGAAGAAAAAACCTCCTTGGACAAAATAAATTCCAAGGTAAAAAATTACATAACAACCGACAAACTCAAGGCCATCTTCACCTATCAGCAAAAAGAGGAATTGGGAAAAAACATCACCGCAGCCAAAGAAGAGCTTGACGCTCTGCTCAAAGCAGACAATGAAATCTCCAAAGATGAAAGAAAAAAAGCCGTCGGTTCGGTTGACGATTTTATTGACAGTCATCTGCGCCTGCTTATTTTGGAAAAAGGTGAACGGCCTGATGGCAGAAAAATGGATGAGATCCGTCAACTTTCAGCCGAAGTCGGCGTGCTGCCCCGTACGCATGGCAGCGGCCTCTTTCAGCGGGGCGAGACCCAAGTCCTTTCCATAGTCACCCTTGGCTCTCCGTCAATGGAACAGACGCTTGACACTATGGAGGAATCCAGCAAAAAGCGTTATATGCATCACTATAATTTCCCGCCTTTTTCCGTGGGCGAGACCGGAGTCTTGCGCGGTCCTGGCCGGCGTGAAATCGGACATGGCGCTTTGGCTGAAAAAGCCTTGGTGCCCATGCTCCCCGCGAAAGAAGACTTTCCTTATACCATCCGCGTTGTTTCTGAAGTACTCTCTTCCAACGGTTCTTCTTCACAGGCTTCCATTTGCGGCTCTACCTTGTCGCTTATGGACGCCGGCGTGCCTATTAAAAAGCCGGTGGCCGGCATTGCCATGGGTCTGATCACCGACAATAACAACATTGACAAATATCGCATCCTGACAGACATTCAGGGTTTTGAAGACCACAGCGGCGACATGGATTTTAAAATTGCCGGCACCGCTGACGGCATCACCGCTATTCAGATGGATACCAAAATCCACGGTTTGACGGAAAACATCATCAAAGACGCTTTGTCCCAAGCCAAAAAAGCGCGTCTAGAAATCTTAGCGACCATTACCAAGGCCATTCCCGCGCCCAGAACCGAGCTTTCTCCTTTCGCTCCGCGCATCACCACATTGCATATCAATCCGGAAAAAATCCGCGATGTCATCGGGCCCGGCGGCAAGATGATTAATAAAATTATCGCCGAAACCGGCGTTAATATTGACATTGAAGATGACGGTTCAGTCTTTATTACCGCACTATCGCCGGAAGGTTCCATTAAGGCCAAGGAATGGATTGAACTTTTAACTGCCGAAGTCGAAGTTGGCAAAATCTATCAAGGTAAAGTCACCCGCATGTTTGACTTCGGCGCCATGGTTGAATATCTACCCAAACAAGAAGGTTTGATCCATGTTTCCGAAATGGCGCCTTTCCGCGTCAACACGCCAGAAGATATCGTTCATGTCGGCGATGAAGTGCCAGTCAAAGTCGTCGACATTGACGAACAGGGCCGCATTAATCTTTCTTTAAAACAAACCGACTTTGATTATTCTGGTTTCACTCCCCCTGCCGTTGGATCGTCTCGGCCTTTCCGTCCTCGAGGCGACGACCGCCGCCGCCCCAGATTCTAACCCTCCCATTAAAAAAGTAATAAAACATTTCTGACTGATTTACCAACTAAAAACCGTCCCGCGTCTGCGGGACGGTTTTTAGCGATATCAATTATCTATCATATCCGCCGCGACTTCCGCCGCTATCATATCCGCCGCGACTTCCGCCGCTGCGAAATCCGCCGCCAGCCGGTCTTTCTTCGCGAGGTCTAGCTTCACTGACTATAATCCTTCTTCCGCCCATTTCTTGACCATTCAAGGTTTCAATAGCCGCGTTTGCTTCCTCTTGCGTGGACATTTCTACAAATCCAAAACCCTTGCTTCGATTGTTGAATTTGTTAATTACCACTGATGCTGAAACAACTGTGCCAGATTGGCTGAAAAGCTCAGTCAAACTTTGATCAGTTGCTTCGTAGGGCAAATTGCCCACAAAAAGCTTGGTTGCCATAACAAATTTTCGTTTAATTTTTTTACTTCTTTACGACCTATTATCACCGCACCTATAAACGAAAGTTCGTTATTTAAGATGCAAAAATATTAAAGAAGACTAATGAAAGTAGTATAACACGCTTCTAAGAAAAATGCAAGGTTTGACAAATTCCTATTATCTGCTAATATAATCCTTAACAATCAAATAGTAAATGTCCGGCAGAAATTAGGGCTTTGGCTATCACATTACAACCTTAATTTCTCCCGAACATTGACAACCCACAAACCGTATTGGCTGGTGGGTTTTTTGTCAAAAGACAGCTCTTTAAAAAATCAACCAAGCTCTTCCGGCAATTGACAGCCGGCTCGCCGTCAGCTATCAGCTACTGGAAGAGCCGACATTGGAAAAAGGAGAACCAATGTTGTAGCACAGTGGGTTAGTCGCCACTAGGGCTAGCGCTTCCGTTATTAACTAAACGCCAACATATGTTCAAGGCGTTTACCGGAGCACTTTCTCTAGCGCTAACTTTACTAGTGCTATCATGGCTCCTTCCCGGGGTATTTACCTTGATCACTGAGGTGTTCACAAAATTACTAATTATTATTAGCAACCTACTTGATCAAGCAATAAATAATCTACCCCGCTAAATTTAAAAGGATATCACAGCAGTGGTATCCTTTTTCTTATTTAATTTTGCTCAAATTTTTCCGGCATAATTCCCGGCCGCATACCCGGTTGACCAAGCCGCTTGTAAATTGTAGCCGCCGGTCGGGCCGTCCAGATCAAGAATTTCCCCTGCAAGAAATAAATTGGCAATAATTTTTGAATGCATGGTTTGGGGATCAATTTCTTTCAAGTTCACTCCACCGGCCGTGATAATTGCCTGGTCAAATCCCCTAAGTCCAGCCACTGTCAGTTTTAAATTCTTTAAAATCAGCATCAGTTTTTTCCTTTCAATTTTTGTAATTGAATTTATTTTTTTATTACCCGCAATGCCGGACAACTTTATAATTATTGGAATCATCTTTCGCGGCAAAAGTTCAGGCAGATAATTTTTAAAATTTTTGTTCAGATTTTTTCCAAAATCCCGCTTCAGCCGCTCGTCCAGTGTCTGAAAATCCAAAGTTGGTTTTAAATCAATTTCCAATCCGACTGCTCCATTTTTCAACAATTCCCCGACTGTTTTTGAAATATCAAGAATAATCGGCCCGCTCACGCCAAAATGCGTAAATATCATTTCTCCAAATCTTTCCGCTTGCTTTTTATTATTTTGTATAATTCTAACGGAAACATTTTTTAAACTCAAGCCCTGGCAGTCTTTGACCCATGATTCTTTGGTTATAATCGGCACGAGAGCCGGTCTTGGCTCAATGATTGTGTGGCCCATTTTTTTTAGCCACCGGTAACCGTCTCCGCTTGAGCCGGTCGCTGGATAGCTTTTACCGCCAAGGCATAAAATATATTTATCCGCCCTGATTATTTTTTTCGCTCCTGAATCTGTCTCTCTAAATATCACGCCTTCAATTTTGTCGCCTTTCAACTCAAAATCCAAAACCTCGGTCTTAAAAATCATCTTCACTTTATTTCTTGCCAGATTTTTTATCAAGACATTCACCACATCAATTGCTTTATCCGACTCTGGAAATACCCTGCCGCCGCGCTCTGTTTTGACGGCCAAATTCTGATTTTCAAAAAAATTCATTACTTCTTTCGGCCCGAACATATGCAAAGACGAAAAAAGAAATTTGCCGTTCGCGCCAAATTTTTCAATCAATTTTTTCAGTTCTGTTTCATTTTGAGTAATGTTACAGCGGCCTTGGCCAGTGATTAAAAGTTTGCGCCCGGGCTTTGGATTTTTTTCAATAATCACAACCTTTGCCCCCAGCTCCGTTGCCCGAATCCCGGCCATCATGCCGGCCGGCCCGGCGCCGATTATTGCCACCTCAAAATCTTTTGTCCGCTTATCTGTTAATTTATTTTCTTCAGCCATAAAATTATTTTATATGTCTGAAAAGTTTTTTGATAATTTCCCGATCCAGCCGATACAGCCGCTGCACTCCGTTTTCCAAAACAAAATAGTGCCTAGCATAAAACACGAGCATCACCAGTAATATAATATTTAAAATCACTGTGCCAATGTTTGGAAAAGCGAGTGTGATTGCAAAAGACATCAGATTAGCTATGGCATAAGTTAAAGTTACGAGCAAATGTATCAATCGCTCGTGTTGAAAATTTTGGATTTGTTTATGGTGATAATCCGACAATTCCCGCCATAAAGCATCGCTCTTCGCGCTTGTTAATGCCTGTTTGATAAACACTTCGTGTTTTTGAAAATCACTGACTATGCCCATATTTTTTAGCGCTTAATTGCTTAATGTTAATTCCTCTCCAGATGCAACCTGATCTTCTAAATGAGCATGGATTAACTTCTTTTTTTAAACCAACTCAAAAGAAAAAGAATCCCGACCAAAACAGCTGGGCCGGATATGCCAGCGTACCAGCTCCAGGGACGGTTGAAACCAATGGCCAAAACATAAAACACGGCCAAACCCAAAAAAATAATCACGCCAACCAAATCATATTTCCAGGCAATGGCAACCACGCCAAGTAAAATAAGCGCGGGAAAAAGATGTATGGCCAACGCCAATATGGCCTGCCAGCCGCTATATGCTTCAAACACATCAAAAGAAAATAAAGATAAAAACGCGACAAAAGCCAAACTCAAAATTCTCGGCAACCAATAAATGATTTTTTTGTTTTTCATAAGCTATATTAAATTTATAAATGCGCTAAATTTCTGACCATCTCGCCGATATAATACGGCCAGATAACAAGCGCCAAAATTGCCTGCCAAAAAGGCAACTGCAAAAAGCCGATGGTGAACAGCCAGGCGGCAAACCACGAAAACGCCGTAAAGCCGTGATTTTGGATTTTGATTTTGTCCATAGGATTTTTTAGTTAATAAATATTAAATAAAAAGTTATATCTATATTTTACCATTTTTAGAAGAAAAAACACACTCGGCGGCAAGTGCTGTAAAAATAATCTTCAGGACCGCATCTGTTTTTATCTCGTGAGGACCAAGTTATCCACATTTTCGGTTTTCTTTCGGTATGGTATAATATATCTATAACTTAAAATTATCTCCAGCCAAACATGAAAAACACCATGCTCACCAAAAAACAAAAAAATATCCTGGACTATCTAAATCAGTATCTCACGAAAAACGGTTACTCCCCCACCTATGAGGAAATCAGGAAACACTTTAAACTATCCTCTGTTTCTAACATTCATCAGCACATTGAAACATTAAAAGCCAAAGGGTATTTAAAAAAAGTAAAAAATAAACCACGCACCATCAATGTCATTGCTGCTGAAACAATGATCAATATTCCCCTCATGGGTGTGATCGCGGCCGGCCAACCGGTTGAAGCTATTCAAAACAAGGAAACCATCGCGGTGCCGCAAAATAAACTGCCCCGTTCTGGCAGCTGTTACGCTTTAAGAGTAGCAGGCCAGAGTATGATTGATGAAAATATCAACGATGGCGACATTGTCCTCATCAAACAACAAACCACTGCTCAAAACGGACAAAAAATCGTGGCATTAATTGATAATTATGAGGCCACATTAAAAAAATTTTATCGGGAAAGAGGACACATCAGATTGCAACCAGCCAACAAAACAATGGAGCCGATAATTGTGCATAGAAATACTCCTTTTGTCATCCAAGGCATAGTCATTGACATAATCAAAAACAGTCAAACTGGTCTTGTTAAAGAATTTCCGTTGCCTAAAAAAATTAAACGAAACACCGAGCTTCCCTTAAACCAAATTATTTTAAACGACGCGGTTGAAGAATTAAAAAAACTGCCGGATGAAAGTTGTGATGTGATTATAATTGATCCGCCTTATAACATCGGCAAAGATTTCGGCAATAATATGGACAAACGAGAAATGAATGAATATATCAGCTGGTCAAAAATCTGGCTCAATGAATCTATTCGGATTTTAAAGTCGACAGGCACAATGTTTATTTATGGCTTCAGCGAAATTTTAGCTTATCTTTCTGTGGAAATATCGATCAATAAAAGATGGTTAATCTGGCATTATACTAATAAAAATGTGGCTTCTCTAAACTTCTGGCAACGCAGCCATGAAGCTATAATTTGCGCATGGAAAGATAAACCATTTTTTAATCGAGATGAGGTAAGAGAGCCATATACTGAAGGATTTCTCAATGGAGCGGCTGGAAAAATACGCAAAGGAACAATGGGCAGATTTAGCAAAAATGGCCAAGAAACAATCTACCAAGCTCATGAAAGTGGGGCACTTCCACGAGATGTAATAAAAATACCAGCCCTGGCTGGCGGAGCTGGTATGAATGAAAGATGGTTTATCTGCCAGACTTGCGGGGGCGATGTTTTTGAACCAAGAGCATTAAAAAAACACTCTAATCATGAAATAATTAAACACCCCACCCAGAAGCCATTGGAAATTTGTCGAAAACTAATCAAATCCGCGATGCCTAAAAAAGGTGGCATCGTTTTAGTTCCGTTTGTCGGCAGCGGCGCAGAATGCGCAGCCGCCAAAGAATTAAACCAAAACTATATTGGCTTTGAGATTAACCCTGACTATGTGAAAATCGCCGAGAGAGCCATTGCTGCTGCGCGAGTAACACAAAAATTATTTTGATTGGGCATCAATCTCTTTTTTCTTGGCTTCAAAAATCTCCGGCGTAAAAACCACAAATCCGTTATTGAATCTTTCCAAATTTTTGTTCGTCATAAAATTTTATAGGGCTTTCTTAATTCGCCCTTTTTTGTTTTAGGATTTTCAAAAATATCATGGGCAGGAACATTATATAAAATATCAACGAATTCCCCGCCCAATTTAATTTTTGCTTCTTTCTGTTTTCTAACTTCACGACTATAAGTCTCTTTTTTGACTTGATAATTCAGTTTTTTATTTTTATATGTTACCCTGAAATCAGCGCCTTGATGATCTAATTCCTCTGACATTACTACGCTACTCGCGCCGAAAACTGATTCAGCCACATAACCGGCATGGATTTGTGTAATCAGACTGGCCCAGGTGCGATAGATTCTGGCCGGCAATCCTAAATAAAAACATTTTTTACACATTAAAATTTTCTCTCTAAAATTTTCAATATTTTTGCCTAAATAAGACAGATATTCTTGATAAAATTTATCGTAATCAATAAATTTCTTTTCATCCCAATAAATTTTATAAAGCAAAGAAATTGCCTGAATATCTTTGGGTAAATCCATTTCCACAATTTTTATTGGTCAAAATCTGTCTCGGTAAGAGTTAAGATCAATGGTCTTTAGAAATTTAGTAAATTTTTCTAGGTTCATATTTTTAAATTTAATTTATCTCAACCATTCACGGGGCAGTTTTTATAATCCGTGTTATTTCTTTTTACCAAATTTCTTGACCGGTTTCCTTTCTTTCTTTGTCCTCGGCTTCTCCTCTTTACTCACTTTGAGCGCCGCCTCTC
>Ga0209343_10001632_pt1 | contig 30006 bp, 16 predicted proteins | sample RifCSPlowO2_02_FD_184026 | JGI IMG/M metagenome (GOLD analysis project Ga0209343, IMG submission 184026) | Groundwater microbial communities from Rifle, Colorado - Rifle CSP2_plank lowO2_0.2 (SPAdes) (version 2) | ecosystem: Environmental > Aquatic > Deep subsurface > Groundwater | place... | reverse complement strand
GCTCCAGGGGCCCGCCGCGAAGGGCCATCCCTGGCCCATCGCGGCTCTCGCGGCATCCATGCCGCTCAACCCCTTCCACAACGATTCCGCTCGGCCTCCTGATGGGGCGTTTGGCGTTGTCTGTGAGATTGCGGATTGAAAAGCAAAAGCGTGGCGGTTTTGACCATCAAGGTCGCGGGGCTTTGTGATGGGTATCGCTGCGCTCCACCCATCCTACGAATATTCACCGAACCCGTAGGAGCGGCTTTAGCCGCGAAGCTTTTGCTTTTCGCTCTGCCGTTCACAACTCGCCCAAACGCCTCGGTCCCCCGGTCCCGTCAGGAGGCCGAAACGTAGCGAAGCGAAGTAACAGCCGCAGGCTGGCCCGAAGGGCGAGCGCAGCGAGTAGTGGCGGTGCTGTGTAGAGGGGCGTTTGGCATGGATGCCAAACGAGGAACGATGGGCCAGGGATGGCCCACCGTGACGACCCTCGGAACAGCACCGGAACGAGGGAAGTTTCGCGCAGCGAAACCCGGATGCCGGGTGCGCTTTCTCTTTGGTTACTTTCTCTTTCGCGCAAGCAAAGAGAAAGTAACTCGCCGTAAGGGCGAAAAGGGAGGATTGGTTCGGCGCAGTGACTCAGAAAATGAATCTGTCAAATTTGTTCACTTTTCTATTTGTGTAGTTGATCGTCAGCGATCCTTGAAGCTCTTTTGCTGTGGATGTCATTTAAGAAGGATATGTTTGCATATACAACTTGTATGACGCTTTCTATTTGGAAGTAGCACAAATATATTGTGGTGGTCAGTGCGGATATTTTTATGATGTGGATGTGGTCTTGATAGACTTGTGTTTCAGATAGCACTGCTTTTAGTAGATATAGTATCAATATTGATGTGGCTATGAGGGAAGATTTTATGATGCTTCCTACAATTGCTTCTAATCTTTTTGTGTCCTCACTGGTTTCGCTGAAGTCTGCTGGGTTTAAATTTTTGTTTGTTATTTTTAGTAGCGCGTTTGGATATAGGAATGCGATCCAAATCCCCATTATGGTGAATATCATGCCTGAGATGGCTAGTAGTGTTGATGTGATATCTTTGTATGTGTTGTAATCAAAATTTGTGCCTGCCTTGGTTAGGCTGGCAAAAATTATGGGAAGTAATATTGCAAGGATTATTTTTTTCTTCATTCTAAGCCTCGGCTGCTTGTAAGGCTTTGATTGCTTCTTTTTTGATCGGGGCAAGAATTCCGTCGCGTTTTCCGTTTAGGTGCATGAAGAGGTGGGCTGCGGAGAGTATATGTTTACCTTCATTATCAATCGAGATGTTGTCTGTTAGTCGGTACTTGTCCGCCCAGCATATTCCGTTTTCGGTTTGAAAGCCGACATTGGTGAAAGTGCTAGCGTCATTATTGTTCTCTCTGGCATAGACTTCGATAATTTCGCGAATTTCGGCTGGTGTAGGTTTCGCCTCAACGCGAATCTCAAGGTTGCGAATTTGTTTTTTATCTTTTGCTGAGGCATATGGCACGCCAAAGCGGTCGAATAGCTTCAGCCAATCAGCTCTTTCATCTTTGATAGAAAGAGAGATTTTTTCTCTTTTTACTAGGTGGGTAACTTTTGCTGCTAGCTCCGTAAGGCGGGCGTCCGATGTGTCTAGACTCATCATGCTTACATCAAATCTAAAATGTAGCTTCGGAGCTGCATGATCTATATTGCCGCTCTCATTATTTTGTATTATTTGAACATAATTATGTTCGGTAATTCGTTTGGTGGTGTTTGGTATTTCAACTCGATTGTTTATGACTTGAGTGACCCAGTCTTGGAATAGAGACGTGTCGCAGCGCGAATGATCAAATTTTATGGAGGCAACTGTTTCAAGTGATGGGATGATCCAGTAATAGCATGGTTTTCCCCATATTACAGGTTTACCTTTGTGGTTGTCTTCGCGTGAGAGTATCTCGGTTTCTCCTGGTACTATCCCAATTGTTTTTCCGGTGGAGTCTGCGTCACTTTTCCAAAGCGTTACCAAGAAATCCCCTGTAGTCGCGTCGTGGAATATTTCATGGCAATACATTTTTTCCTTATTCTTTTTTGTATCCCAAGGTAGGGTGTTTTCAAAGTCTACGGTGCTTTTCCAATCCTGAATTAAGGAGAAGGCTTGTGCTGCAGTGCAGCCTAAAGGGTTGGGGTTGACGTATTTGTAAAGGCCACATTTGTTGATGTTGAAAAAGTTGATATATCCATTGATCAGCATTTTAGATCCTTAAAAATAAAGCCCCGCACTAGGCGGGGCTCTTAATTCAACGCGCCACCCCAAACATCCATTTCAGGTAAAGCGCTCTTAATCTCTTAGTGAGTGGCCGAAGGTTTTCATGAATTGCTGAAACGCCAGGGTTGATGCAACGCGCTTCCCTTGTTTTGGATTTCACCAATGCTGAACTAGATTTTCAGGAAATCTGAATTTTCTCGACTCAACCTCATCCCCAGTGAAATAGACTGGACACATAAATTATATGGGCCGGGATTAAGTAAATGAGTATGGTGCTAGCCAGGGAGCCATTTTTGGAATTTGGCTACGGAGTACGACTTTGCCAGAATGAGCTCAATTTACACGGTGAGGTCGTGAGGTCGTGAGGTCGTGTCGTGATACGCATAATGATCGACTACGCTAGCATCCGCCTTGGAGAGAAAGAAGTTCGATAGAGACTACTTGTCCTGGCGACAAGCGGCATTCCTTGATTATTTACATGCAATTTCTTTTTTGTAGCTGGGATTTAGTGGGGGTGAGACTACTGAATCAGGATCTATTGTGCCGATTTTTTGATAATTCCTTCACGTCATCAATTCGCAGAAGAGGTTGTTTGTAGTAGTAGTTTGGTAGGAAGTGTGCTTGGATTTTGTTCTTTGAAAGCATTTTGCCTGCTGTATTTTTTGGGGCTTTAAGAATTTTGTCCGCTTCTCCAACGCTACAATACTCGGCTAACAGTGCATTGAGTTTTTGCAAGTCAGAAGGAATGAGATACTCAGTAATGCCAACTCTCACTATTTTAATGTACTTGGGTGTGGCAAAGCGTCGAACGAAGGAGGCGTGTGTCATCTCGCGGAACGATAAAAAATCTGATAACGGCGTCAGTGTTTTTAATAAGGTCCCAAGAATGGAAAGCTCTTTAATCGAAACTCCCGTGTAATATTGGTAGCATGGCGCTCGCTTGGGTTTTATCTCGAATCGGATCAGCTGCGTTGTATCATGTTTGGTAATCCCAAGATTTTTGGCGGCCTCTTCGATGGTCAAGATTTTTCTTTGCAGCCAGTACATTCCAAAGTCATCATTAAAGGGGTTTACACGATGCGCAAGGTCCGACGGAAGTTTTGATCGATCAAAGATCTGACTCCCTGTGCCAGTGATGGCTGGTCCTGCTATTGGAGATATACCGAGGTTTTGCAGAACGCGCGTTACCATCTTTGAGCTTATATTGAGTTCTTTTCCGAGGTTTGAAGGGGTGGCAAATTTCTGATGGAATTTCAGCACATCTTCATGGTCGATGAAGTTTAAATCGTCTTTGTGGTGGGCGAGCAGTCCCAGATCTCGATAATAGATAACTGTTCGTGGGTGCGCGTGCAGAAATGATGCGGCCTGGGAGATAGGGATCACAGCTGTTAAACTAGACAGGCAAACTTTTCGAGATTGAAATTCTCCCAAGGAGTATTTCAGGGTGGGCAGGTCTCGTATGGTCGCCTCTATAGCTGGTACGTCTTTGATGTTTATGAAAAAAGGCGGGCCGTACCATTCTGAAAAAATTGGGTATTGAATGGAAAGTTTTCGGAGTGCCAGATGGATAGTGGTTGCCGATGTTTTGAGGTGATGACAAAGTTTACGAAGTTGAATATGGGTATCCACAAATTCGTCGACGGTACGTTTCGAAACATAAAATTTTGAATTGAAGACCTGTTTTTTTCCAAGTGCATTGTGTTTAAGTAAATACGCAAAGTGCCGTTCACAGACGGAAAGCTTCGTGAAGGCTTCCTTGCGATCATAGTAAATGCCGTCACGGATCGCCATTTCTACACTTTGTCTTCTACCGATTGGTCGGTTTGATGCTTTTATTACCTCAATAATCTGCGACAAGTCCTCAACCGTGTAAGGTTGGCGACCAGTGTGGGTTGGGAGTAGCTTTGTAAAGCTTTTGTCCACCCTAAGGATTCTCCATTCCTCTTGGCTAATTTGGAGCAGGTCCGGCATCAGGGCCGAGGGAATTCGGATGGAGGATGGAGTGTAGAAAGGGCGAGCAGGGAGTTTTTCGAAATGACAGCGCAATTGTGTTGCTATGGATTGTGGGATGACCGACTGTAACTTTCTCAACAGAACCTCTATTTCTAATGGGGCCGGTATGTTGTAGGCATGAGAAAGAGACAGGGCCGCTCGCTCAACGTCGTCAAATACGAGCGCTATCGCTGCGGCAAATTTCTCGTGTATCGGGGTGGTGCTGATTTTTTTCAGATCCGTGTCTAAATGGCGAAGAATTGCAGTGACTCGGTCGAAGCGAAGCTGATCTTCAGCTTCTAATAACTCCATCAAGCGTCGCTCTGGAAGTGCGTCTTCCCAAGAGCACGTTGGAGATTTGAGTAGTTCGCCGCAGTCGCAGTGATTTGACAGCTGGTTAATCCAAGACAGATGCTTGTGGCATTTGTAGCAGATGAACAAGTAATGCCTGTTGTGGATTGGGCAGTGTGAGGTTAGATAAATATCCTTCAGTGAATGTTCCCATCCATCACTTACGCACTCCGTGCACAATGCGGCGTCAACTCGCCGCAAGAGACGACGGCTCATGTGGAGCTTGCCGATGCTGATTGGCCCCCAGGATTGTTCGCCTGTGCTGTAGAAACTGCTCCGTACCTGATCCCGCAGATGCTCATCCAAGTTTGATGTAATAAAACGTTCGAAACGACTGCCTTGAAGCAGAGAGCAAACTTTTGTTTTTCCCGGTGCAAAGTGAAACGCGATGAATTTACTGCCTTTGGAATAGCCGTTGCGCCGGCAGAGTCGCCGGATTACGCTTGTTGGGCTTTCATGGGGTAAAGGGATAGGTATAAAATTAAGCGTTTTCATGGTTCGAATCATATATTTTATGGTAACAGTTGCTCAACGTTTCATCGAACGGGCAAGTAGACTTGCTGAATTTAAGGTCGAGCAAGGCTGCAGATCTCTTGAAGTCTGACGAGTTAAGACCCGTACTTCGGTGAGGAAGCGCGTTTTGCAGGGCTCCGTGAATTATCATCCGAATATATTCCAGATTTCCCGACGTGGCGACGAACAGGCGCGCGGCTATGTCGGGGTCTGTCAATTTGGATCCGCCGGAGATTTGCGTAATGCCTTGAATATACTCGTCAAGCTTTGAGAGAAGAATCATATAGTCCGACGCTTTGTTTTCGCTGTACGAAAGATATTTCAGTTCGATGACAAATGGAAAGCGACGGGCTAGGGCGTCGCATTGATCTAACAGTTCCAAGCAATCATTGGTTCCCGCTAATACGAATGAGAGGTGGCTGTCATTGAGTAGGGTGATCAGCCAGTTAATTACGGTTGCCTTCGCCTTAACCGCTTCAGGCTTGACCAAGTAGTGAAACTCATCAAATTCACACACTTGGATACGACACGTCTTGAAAAGCTCCAACATGCGAAACGTTAACTCTGTGGTATCGCTTCGAAGGTCAGGCCGCTTGCCTATTGGAGCGAGTCTCTGCACGACTGTTTTGGCAAATGATTTAACGGTGACTGGCGATGGAGTGCTGCAATAAAAAGCAGGTCGAATGGTGTAGAGACCGTCGGGATAAGCCTCTTCGTGGGGTGGCCCGAAAGAGTCCCTGAAGATTTCGCATAACGTCGATTTCCCCGAGCCAGATGGGCCGATCACCATAGCCGAATTTGGCACCCCGCGTTGCTGCGTGGTCTCAACACTTTTTTGCAGCTTGGTGTAAGCATGGTGGAAAGATGGGAACAGCACTATCTGAGATGAGAATTCGTTCAAGATGAGGGTGTTTGAGTTACTCATGGCACACCTGCACTGTACTTGCGAACTCGAGTGGATTTGAGTCGATAAGCGTCACTTCGGGATAGATCGGCGGTGATGTGGTCGCCTGCTTAGCTGCTGGTCTGGAAGACGGCGGAGGCAGGTAGGTGGACCGATTTTCCTCCAGCCGCGCTTGGCGTTTTCGTCCCCGCTTGCTTTTGTCGGCGTGCAAACTCAGGATTAGCTTGACGCGCGCCCGACGCGCTGTTTTGAAATCGAATTTTGCCGAGCTCTGTCTGAGCTCTTGCTGGACTAAGTGATGCATTTCGAGCGTGAGGTTGGACTGATAATCCATATCCACTGCTTTAGCGGTGATGAGTTCGTCGGGCCAACTGGGGTGGCACATCGTTACGCTGCCAAGATCGCTGATGTCGTAGAAGATGCACAGCTTCACCCGTTTTACAGAGCGTTGAGCGAGACGACGTATGCCGGGTGCGGTCCACCGTAGTTTTTCGAAGCCGATTGTGTCGCCTGTGGTGGCAGCATATCGTTTACTCAACATCAGCCGACGCACGTCGCTGGCGTCAAAGAGTCTGGGCGGTGAAAACCGGTCAAGATTGTTGATCCAGATATTATGCGGAGAGTCGTTGAGCGACCTGTGGAAATTGTTGTGATAGACCTGAAGGAACTCTTCAAATCGAAGTATGAGTTCCTCAAGTGTATAAATTGTATGTTCTGCTGGGTTGTAGTCCCCTCGATCATCAGGATTGGAAAAGGTGGTCCCGCTCAAATGGTGGGAAAATTGCGTGTTGAGCGTTTTAAACCAGCGCTCGACATGTGGCTTTTGATTAGGGCTGTAGGGTTCGCAGAAAATTATGTGTGCACCCAAGAGATCCATCACTTCGGACAACTTCTTGCCCGCGAACTCATTGCCGTTATCGAGTACGTAATATTGCCCTAGTCCAGCGTATGGGTTCCCTGATACCAGTCCGTTTTTCAACGCACGCAAGGTTTTCTCTATGCAGGGAGGGTTCAATGAAATGTCGTATGCGTTGACGCACCGGGACTTTATGTCAAGAAAGAGGCTTAGGAATGGTCGACCTAATATGTCACCGCCGGCACCTCGGACAAAGACGTCCATTTCTTGTGTGTCTCCCTCAATGCGCTCAAGTAGGCGAAAGGGCGAACTGGTCTTCTGGCTCCAGTGTTGATTTTTCAGCGCAAGGCGTTTGCCCTTCTGGTGAAGATCTTTTTCGTAGGGATCAATTTCCTGAATGATCCTCCAGAGTGTCGTTTTGCTGGGAACGTGCAGTTGGTCCGTGATCGCACGGCGTTCGTTCAAGTCTTCGACACTTGAAATGATGACATCAATCAGTTCTGTTGCGGTAATCGGCGCATCTTGAAAGTACAACTCTTGGATCCAGTAATCGATTAACTCTTGGATTACGGGGAGTTGGCGGGTTACGCGAAGCTGGCGAGTTCGGCGTCTCGTCGGGATCAGCGCGATCGGGTTGCCCCCCGCTAGGCGGTAGGATCTGGTCCATTCATATAAGGTTGTATAACAAGGAGGCGAAGGGTCAGAAATTTCAACTTTCACTCGTGCTATCAAAGCCTCAGTCAATTGACGAGGAAGTTGGCCGCCAAGCTCAGTTTCGCCAGCCCGAACATAGAAGAGGCGCCTATTCAGTTCATTTTTTGTCGAATCGTCCAGCGCACTGATGATGCGCTTCGAACCGTCTATAAAAGGTGCCTCCTGAACTTTTACCAAGTTCCCTCTGCGGTAGGCTTGGTAGAGTTGGTCAATGTGATGAATTAAAATATGATTGGGTCGACTAAGGCTACGCAATTGAGCCCTCTCAGGCTCCACCGCGGTGACCTGATAAGTTTCAGTGCGGAGCCTCCAGTGCTCGCCTACGAGTATTGTCAAGGTCTGAGAAGTACCCATCGTTTTCGTAAGCCTGCTTGATCAGGTAAGACGTGAGCGAACCACGTGTTGGTCTTGAGTACACAAAAGCAAGATGTACTCTCGGTTCCGGAAAGTTGCTACTTCAACGCTCGCTTTCAGGGTGGGCGTTGCCGTTTGTTCCGCACTCTGGTGGAGCAGGTGATTGCGCTGGAAAGGTCAATGTCGAGTGCGCCGTAAAATACGGCATGCGCGATGTTGCCGGGCAGAAACCCCAGATTCAGCAAATCACCAATGCTCGTAGGTTGTTGACGTGATGCCAGAAGGGCGCAAAGTTTCGCAGTACCTTCGCCGTTGCTAGGAAAAGACTGGTGATACAGAAAGGCGAGATTGGCAGAGCGGATTTTTTGGTGGAAATGCGACGCTGCAAGGTATTCCAGCATGCAACCATGTGTGGCCAGCAAGTCAGCATAGCGTGTAATCCTGGCGCTAGTGGCCTTGTCTTCAAAGCTTTGGTCATTTTTGACTTCAACCAGGCGCTGGGACCCGTTAGCAAAGCACACCAGAAAATCAGGCGTGTAACGGTAGTTAGTTCCGATAAACTTCAGAGTGTAGGGGTGGGCTTCATAGTGAACAACATCGTTGCGCCGTTCGAGTTCCAAGCAAAAGGCTGCCTCGAGCAACGAATCACAGATGACGACTGAATGGTTTTTCCGCGAAGAGAATTTTGTGACTCGGCTACCCATCCGTCCGTGGCGAGGATGCACAGCTTCGACAGCGGTGGCTACTTTGGTAAGTTGTTCAACCACACTGCCTGTGATGAGAGTGGTCATTTTTGCTCACCTTGATCGTTTGGCATCTGGAATGTTGATACCGAATGAGGCTTTTCCTTACTGACAAGATTGGACGCCCCAATGAAATCGTTAATGACTTGTTTCAAATCTTCAAATGTTGTTGATGTCGGAGTTTCAGCGCTCCCCCAAAGTGCAGAGTGTGGCACTGTACTATGCAGGGCCTGTGTCAGCTTTGTGAAGGCGTGTTCGAGGAAGCACCTCGGCATAGAATGCTAGGGAGTGATTGCGAAGACCGCCTTGCTAAAGTGGTTTTCAATAAGTTCCGGGCTGAACAGCGCGCGATCAGCATGAATGACCAAGTTACATCCGCCAAGCGTGGAAGTGGATTGCTTGGGGAAAACTAAGTTCGTGAGGGGATGGCTAGCGGTCGGGTATTTCATAGTGATCGCATAACACCAAATTTGATTTGAATGTTTGAATGCCATCATGCTTAAAAAGGGCCGGCCAGCACGCAAGCCCACGGGGGATTGACGCCCTTCCTGCATAAGTACATCCAGTTGGGCTACGTCAAAACCTATAAGATCGGAGGGTATGCTGTCGCTCGTTACTCTAACTGCGGAATGCGTTCTCATGGCGACCTCTTGTTAGGCTAAAGGTATCTATAGAAATGACTCGATATGCCCAATCGCTCTTTGTAATAAAACTACATTTTTGAAGTTTAAGTATGCGCCTAACCCGCTGGATTGACTCTGACCGAAATGGATGTTTAATATAATTGACGAATTTTCCGCGCAACGCTCTATCTTCAATGTTGTAGAACAAGCTGTTGAGGACGGATTTCCGCGCAGGCTGAACGGGCCTTAAAACTGTGAGGATCATCCATGCGATTTCCTCATCTTGACCGGACCACCCGGGGACTGCGTGGCCAGGCATTTGTTCACGCCGCCGCAGATATGGCTGGGCGCCCTCACAAGCCTGATTCGATGGCAGCCTGGTACCTTCAGTGCCACCCAAATCTGCGTTCGGACGTGCGCAAGCAGTGGCGTCGTGCATTTGAGGGGGCCACTCTTGCCAGCTGGGTGCGGGAGGACCTATCCAGCCGTTTTCCTTCGCTACGCCAAGTCTTTGATAATCCGTTCTGGGCGCTAATGTCCGAGTCGGCTGCTGCAGTGGATTGGGACGAGTTGGCCGATACCATCCGTGTAGCAGATCAACCGCTTGACGGGGCTATGGGAAGATTGACTGCGCTGTTATTCGACCGCGTGGATTGGCCATGTTTTTGTGTTCACTTGGTGTTGCTGCGTACTCACCACCGTCGCTTCATGATGTACCGACAGTGGCTAGCGAATAACTTCGTTCGAGTCTTCGGTTGGGTTAGCGTGCAGTCACCGTTTCTGTTTATAGCGAACGAAGTTCACCGCCAGTTGAAATCATCAGTTCTTGATATGCGTGCCATTCTTCCCGCTGTAACTCCGTGGGCTGCGTGGCCAGACATTCATAAACTTAACCTAGGGCTAATCGAGCGGTGTGGACAGGCGGGCTGGTTGTCTACGCATGATCAGCAATTGGCGTTATTGTGGTGGAATCTCTCGCCAGTGCAGTGCAGTGCAGTGTTGGACCTGTTGTACGAGGACGATGAGACAGTGTGCTTGCCCAAAGCGATGCCGACGGTGCTCCAGCAAGTTTGGCGAAGAAAGCGCAATCGCTGGCTCGATCACCCAGTTACCTTAAATGGATTTCATTGCAGTTTTCCCCAAGTTGAATAGTTGTCTACAGCACCTTGAAGTATCTCGCATGGTCGGCGACGGCAGTGCCCGCAAATTCTTCAGCGAGTCGATCGAGCCCGGGCCGATGTCGTGGGTTGCGCGCTGATGGCCAGAATCCGGTTGCGGTGGCGGTGTTTCAATCGCCACGCTGCTGGATCGGAAGAAGTCGTTCCAGCTGGGCCAGCTGGCGAGCCATGTTGCGCAGGTCCTGCCGCCGATCTTGCACGCAGTGACGGGTTTTCTCGCGCATCACTGACAACTGCAACTGGGAGGTTGCCGCGTCGGCTTGGGCAGCCTGGAGCCTGGCCTCCAGCTGCTGATACCTGTTGACCTGGTGTTCCAACTCCTGGGCGCGATTCTGCAGCTCCTGGACACGGATGACACGCTCTGCGCTGAGTCGTTCCAGGTCGCGGTATACCTGGCTGAGTTCGTCCTGTTTGACCCGCAATTGTTCCTGCTGGGTACGTAATTCGTGCCGCAGCTGCAAGGTCTCCGTTTCGTATCGGGAGACTTCGTCCTGACGCTGTTGCTTGGCCTGCTCGCGAAAATGTCGCAATCCTTCTCGGGCATGGGCGTTTTGGTTTTCCAGCGACTGGAGCTGCGCCGCTCGCTCCTCTAGCAGTTGCTGCTGGTGTTGTTCATTTGCCAGCAGGCGCTGCCGATCACCTTCGCTCTGTTGCATACGCTCGATGAGCTGGCGGTTATGCTCGCGAAGCGCCTTGAGTGACGTTGAATGGCTACCACTGCGATATCTGACTGCGCCGGCCTGGCTGCTTTCGGGGCGATGTCGCAAGCCGCAGGCGGCAAGCCTGCTCGTCACGGGTGTGCGATGGCTATGTCGGGTTGCCAAGCCGTCACCCCGTCTTGGGTACGATGGAGATCGGCCTGTGTGGCGCAGGGGCTGATGCCGGCCGCGCACATGCGCGCAGGGGGATGAAAACACCCGCGTTCGTCTATCTTGCAACGCTGCGATGCTGTTGAATGGGTAATTGCATGGGCTTGACCACTTATTTGCATGTGATCTGACCACCTGTTTGCACCGGACTTGACCAGCCAATTGCATTCCACTTGTCCAGAAAAGCGGGCAAATGATTGTTCGCGCCTTTGTCGCCTACGTGATGTCCTGGTTTCACGAGATTATGAGCGCATCACCTTCTAGAGATGGCGTCTTGACATCGGGGAGAAAGGTGTCTAGTTTGCGCGGTCACTTTATTGATGCGACTCAGTGACTAGGCAAGGAATAGCCTGCATTCCGATGTTCTTCCTTGCCTAACTCTGCCGTCAGGTTCGCTTGTCACTTGTATTAAGCGAATCGTAGACCTGTGGCTATGGATGTTGGAAAGAAGGGAATCAGATGTTCGGCGAACACTCAGAATCCGCCCACACGGCGGAGGTCGACACCGGCCTGGCCGCCTTGGTCATGCTCGCGCGCTTTCATAACGTCGCCGCATCCCCCGAACAACTGAGCCACGAATTCGCCGAAGACGGCCGCCGTTTTGGCCGCGCCGAATTGCTGATGGCGGCCAAAAAACTGGGCCTTAAGGCTAAGTCCGCACGCAGCTCCATCGCCCGTTTAAGCCACACACCACTGCCGGCAATTGCCTGCGCGCAAGACGGCCGCTTCTTTATCATCGCCCGTCTGGATGAGGGCAAGGCGCTGATCCACGACCCGCAGGCGCAGCGCCCGGAGGTGCTGAGCTTTGAGGAACTGGAAGCGCGCTGGACTGGCGAGCTGCTCCTGATCCGCTCCGAGGCGTCCCTCGCCGGCGAGTTGGCCAAGTTCGATTTCACCTGGTTTATCCCCTCCATCGTCAAATACCGCAAGCTGCTCGGCGAAGTGCTGCTGGTGTCCTTCGTGCTGCAGATTTTCGCGCTGCTGACGCCGCTGTTCTTCCAGGTGGTGATGGACAAGGTGCTGGTGCACCGCGGCCTCTCCACCTTGGATGTGATCGCCATCGGCCTGCTTGGCATCATGGTGTTCGAGACGGTGCTTAGCGGTTTGCGCAGCTACGTATTCGCCCACACCGCCAGCCGCATCGACGTGGAGCTGGGCTCACGCCTGTTCCGCCATCTGGTGACCCTGCCGCTGGCCTACTTCCAGGCGCGGCGGGTCGGTGATTCGGTGGCGCGGGTGCGCGAGCTGGAAAATATCCGCAGCTTCCTTACTGGCAACGCCATCACCCTGCTGCTGGATGTGCTGTTCTCGGTGGTGTTTATCGCCGTGATGTTTGTCTACAGCGGCTGGTTGACCCTGGTGGTGCTGCTGTCCCTACCGCTGTACTTCATCGTTTCCCTATTGATCACCCCGGTGCTGCGCGCACGGTTGAACGAGAGTTTCACCCGCGGTGCGGAAAACCAGGCCTTTCTGGTGGAAACGGTCAACGGCATCGACACGCTGAAATCCATGGCGGTGGAGCCGCAGATCAACCGCAAGTGGGACAACCAACTGGCCGGCTATGTGGCCGCCAGCTTTAAGACCCAGACCCTCTCGACCATCGCCAACGAAAGCGTCGGCCTGATCGGCAAGCTGGTCACCGTCGCCACCCTGTGGTTGGGCGCGCGTTTGGTGATCGACGGTGACCTCAGCGTCGGCCAGCTGATCGCCTTCAATATGCTCGCCGGCCGGGTGTCGCAGCCGATCATGCGCCTGGCCCAGCTGTGGACCAATTTCCAGCAGACCGGCGTATCGGTGCAGCGGTTGGGCGATATCCTCAACACCCGCACCGAGCTGTCCCAGGATTCGCGCAGCGCACTGCCGCCGCTCAGGGGCCAGGTTGAGTTCGACCAGGTGCAGTTCCGCTATCGCCCGGATGGCTCCGAGGTGCTGCGTGGCATCAGCCTGACCATCCAGGCCGGTGAAGTGATAGGCGTGGTCGGCCGCTCCGGCTCCGGTAAGAGCACCCTGACCCGCCTGCTGCAGCGCCTCTACACCCCCGAGCGCGGCCGCGTGCTGGTGGACGGTATGGACCTGGCCCTGGCAGATGTTTCCTCACTGCGCCGGCAGATCGGCGTGGTGCTGCAGGACAATATGCTGTTCGCCCGCAGCATCCGCGAAAACATCGCCCTGACCGACCCCGGCACGCCCATCGAAGCGGTGATGCAGGCGGCCAAGATGGCCGGCGCCCACGAATTTATCCTCGAGCTGCCGGAAGGCTACGACACCGTGGTCGGCGAGCACGGCGCCTCGTTGTCCGGCGGCCAACGCCAGCGCATCGCCATCGCCCGCGCGCTGATCGGCAACCCGCGCATCCTGATCTTCGACGAAGCCACCAGTGCCCTGGACTACGAGTCCGAACGCATCATCCAGCAGAATATGCAGGCCATCTGCCGCGGCCGCACCGTGATCATCATCGCCCACCGCCTGTCCGCCGTGCGCGACGCCAACCGCATCCTGGTCATGGACCGCGGGCAGATCGTCGAGCAGGGCAGCCACAGCGAACTGCTCACCCATCAGGCCGGCCACTACTCGCGCCTGCACCGCCTGCAACAAGGCGGTGCCGCATGAACACCTCTAACGCACAGCGCCCGCTCTTGGTAGGAGCGAACGTGTTCGCGATCAATCTGCCAGGCCGACACTGCTCGCCCAGGCTTATTCGCGCACTAACCTGTAGGAGCGGATTTATCCGCGATGCTCTTTTCGGTGCCTGCGCATGAGTGCCAAACGCGATCTGCTTAACCGTTACCGCCAAGCCTGGCGCCACTCCTGGCGCAACCGCCAAGCCATGGACGCGCCGCCGCGGCTCAACCACGAGCTGCAATTTCTCCCCGCAGCCCTGGCGTTGCAGGAGCAGCCGGTGCACCCGGCGCCGCGCTATATCCAGTGGACCATCATGGCTTTCGCCGCCCTGACCCTGCTCTGGGCCTGCGTCGGCGAGATCGACGTGGTCGCCACCGCCAGCGGCAAGATCGTCCCCAGCGGCAAGAGCAAGGTGATCCAGCCCAGCGAAGTGGCGGTGGTCAAGGCCATCCATGTGCAAGACGGGCAGCGGGTGAAAGTCGGCGACCTGCTGGTCGAACTGGACAGCAGCATGACCGGCGCCGATGTGCAGCGCCTGGGCAGCGACCTGCTCGCCGCCCAGGTCGACAGCGCCCGCGCCCAAGCGCTGCTGGATGCCATCCAGCACAACGCACCGCCCACCAGCCTGGCCCAGCTGATTCCCCAGGCCAGCAGCGAGCAGCAACTGGCCGCGCAGAGCTGGTTGCAAGGCCAGTACCTGGAGCTGCAAAGCACCCTGGCACAGAGCGCCGCCGCCATCGAACAGCGCAGCGCGGAGATCCAGGCGGCGCAAAGCAGCGTTGCTTCCCTGCAACTCAGCCTGCCGATCACCCGCGAACTGGCCGCCGACTACAAGCGCCTGCTGGACAAGCAATTTGTCGCCAAGCACGCCTACCTGGAGAAGCAGCAGATTCTGCTCGACCAGGAGCGCGAACTCAGCACCCAGCAGTCGCGGGTGCGCGAACTCAGCGCGGCGAAAAAGGCCGCGCAGAGCCAACGCAGCAGCGTGATCGCGCAGACCCGCCGCGCCATGCTCGATCTGCAACATGAATCCGAACAACGCGCCGCCGCCTTGAGCCAGGAACTGAAAAAAGCCCAGCAGCGCGACCACCTGATGCACCTCACCGCCCCGGTGGACGGCACCGTGCAGCAACTGGCCATCCACACCCACGGCGGCGTGGTCACCGAAGCCCAACCGCTGATGGTCATAGTGCCCAGCGACCAACCGGTGGAAGTGGAAGCCATGCTGGAAAACAAGGACATCGGCTTCGTCCGCCCCGGCCAAGCCGTGGAGATCAAGGTCGAGACCTTTACCTTTACCAAATACGGCGTGGTGGACGGCACCGTGGTCAGCATCTCCAACGACGCCATCGAGGATGAGAAGTTGGGGCTGGTCTATAGCGCGCGCATTCAGCTTAAGCAGGACAGCATTCAGGTGGGCGCCAATAAGATCGCCCTGTCGCCGGGTATGGCGGTAAGGGCGGAAGTGAAGACCGATAAGCGCAAGGTGATCGACTACTTCCTGAGTCCGCTCAAGGAATATCAGGGTGAGAGTTTAAATGAGCGATAAGTATTTTGGTTTCAATAAACAGAAGTCGAATTAAATAAGAATGAGTGTTCAGGTGAAAAGATTATGCGTATTGCTAATGGCAGCGCTCTTTACTTCGTCGTGCATGTATCTTCCGGCTTTGCGCGATGATTTCACTGTTATGAGAGATGATGTGTTTACGAGAACGATTAAAGGGATCAGGGGCGGGAAGGGCAATGAGCTGGTAATTGATTTGAATCGAGGGTGGATTATCGGTAGTAGTCATTTCAGTGGAATGACTGCAAGACAGCTTGAAAGCTATTTTCGGGAGGCGGGCGGAGTATGTCACAAGGACAATTTGGACTCAGCGGTATTGCTTTGCAAGATAAATAGAGCGTGGAAATATAAAAACATCGGCGCGTATTCTGATCCTGCTAGTTGGTGCGTGCCAAGCATGGCACTCACATACAAATTCCATATTGTTGGACATCCTGGCTCGCACTCTACGTGGTACGAATTAGAGTTTTTTGCAGTTAATTCAGGGGTCTGCCCTGTTCGTGGAAAGTAAGCCCGCAAGGGATATGCAGATTATAAAATGGAGATTTTGTGGTGAGCAATTACAGCATTGAGGCGCGCTCTTTTAATATTGTTGGGGCTTGGAGTCATAATTATTGGGTGCTGCGAGACCCTGATGGAAATATTATTGCAGAGCTGCATGGACTTGCAACTGACAGGGAGACAGGGGCGCCCGTTCCAATTGGAACATCGGATCGTCACTCTCTGAGAGCATGGAGTTATGTTGTTGATGGTCAGGCCAGTATTATTGGTATTCCCCCAACAAGCTACATTGATAGCGGCCTCTATCAGGAGGGGCAGAAAAGCAGTGTTGTATATTCTGGAGATGCGGCAGATGTGTTTGGTCGCTGGGCAACAGCTGTTAGTGCGATCGATATAATAAACAGACAAGATCTAGATTACCCCGTAGGAGGGATAAACCTGTTCTCAAGAACGGTAAACAGTAACTCTATGTTTACCACCTTTGGTGAGCTAATGGCCCTCCCCGCTACAAAATTTTCTGGAGTCATCGAGCCAGGGATAAATAATTTAACCCTGCCGCAAAACGTGATCGAGGCTATTAGGTCTACTCCTTTAGGCCTTTTTGACTGGTCTAGTGCTTTCAAGATAGCGGACTCTGAGGGAGGAACGAGTTATTTTAAGCTGAACATCGATAATGCTCTGAAAGCAGCAGAAGGGAAGCCAAGCGATAAGGACGTAGTAGAGGCTCGAGTCCGAGAAGGGTTGATCGGCGGGAGTATTAACTGGCAGATTAGCTACGATCCAAATAAGTTAAACCTCAATCAATATCAAGGTGGCTGGATAAACAACACATTCACCGCAGCTGCTACCCAGATATTGGCGGATGGATATCGACCAGGGAATGGTAACACCGTAAAAGATGTTTTCGATTTCAGCCTCCGCAATGCGACTCAAGGCCTCTCGTATGGCTCCAGTAAATTCGGCGCCCTTCTTAATTCAGGTAATGCGCAGGCGCGATTGACGCTGCCAACCGACCCTTTGGTTCTTGACCTAAATGGCGACGGTGTTCGGCTGACCGACTACGTAAGCGCTCCGGTGCTGTTCGACATAGATAACGATGGCGGCAGCCTAGAGGAAACCGGCTGGGCCAGCACAGACGATGGCATCGTAGTGGTCGACCGCAATAATAACGGCAAGATCGATAATATCAGCGAAACTCTCTCTGAATATTTCGGCGGAGCAGCGGGCAGTGCCGGTAGTGAGGGTGAGAAGCGCTTCCAGAATGGCTTTGCCGCTTTGAGAAGCCTTGATAGTAATAGCGATAACCTATTCGATAATCGAGATGAGGCTTGGTCCAGCGTAAAGATCTGGGTCGATGCTAACCATGACGGCAAGAGTTGGGTGGATGCCAACGGCAACGATACTGTCGATGCGGGCGAGGTCAGCGAACTTAAGTCATTAACGGATCTGGGCATTACCAGCATAAATCTGGCCAATACTGCGCAAAACGGCGAAGTGCGGGATGGCAACGAAGTGCTGGCGCGTGGCACTTTTGTGCAGGACGGTGTTACCAAGGAAGCCATTGCCGCTAACTTCCTGGCCAACCCCAATGGCCATACCTTCAGTGCGAGTGGCAATGGCACCATTGTTTCGACCCAAGGTGGTGGGCAGGTTGCTCCAGTGAGCGCCTATGCCTCTACGTCTATTTCAGGCGAAACCATCGATGTCGTGCAGAAGGGCGTGAATAACGCCACTGGCGGAGCGGGTAATGATGTCCTGCTAGGCGATGCTGGGACCAACTGGTTGGCGGGTGGTCAAGGCAGCGACACCTTCCATGCTGGGGCGGGTGACGATGTTTTGCTGATCGATGCCGATGACTCGCAACTCAATATTCATGGTGGCGACGGGACCGACATTGTTCAGATCATCGGCGATCAGGATGTCATGCTCAATCTGACGCAAGCCGAAATTGAGATCGCCCAAGGTGGCCGTGGCAATGACGTCTTTATCGGCGGTGGGCTGAGCACGGTTTACATGCGTGGCGGCGATGGCGACGACATCCTGATCGGTGGAGCGGCCAGTGATGCCTTGTCCGGCGAGAATGGCGATGACTGGATCAGCGGTGGCGCCGGCAATGATGTGCTGCGTGGACATCGCGGGAGCGACGATATCCTTGGCGGGCTGGGCAATGATCTCATCGACGGTGGCCTCGACGACGACAACCTGAGTGGTGGTGCCGACGATGACGTACTTATCGGCGGCGCAGGTGACGATACGATCAACGGCGGGGACGGGCTGGATGTCGTCGAACTGTCCGGCGACTTTGCCGATTACCGTCTGACCCGAACTGCCGAAGGCGTCTGGATCAGCGATACCGTGGCCGGACGTGATGGCACCGATTTCCTGCAGAACATTGAAAAAGCCAACTTCAAGAACCTGAAGCTGGTAGAGATCCCGACCTCGATCAGCGAGGGCATGGAAAACCCATTGCTGGTCAAGGATGTCCTGAGCAGGGACAAGACCGGCGTCGGTTTCGAGCGCACAAGTGCGCATTTGATCGGCAAGGAACAACTGCTGCAGAACGACATCGACTGGCAGCATGACGCGCTGCACATTACCGGATTATTCGATGTGGTCGGGGGAACGGCGAGCGTGACCCAGGCCGGCGATGTGTTGTTTACGCCGGACGCGACCTTTACCGGCATCATGGGTTTCAAGTACACCGTAGCCGATGCCAAAGGCAACGAGGCCAGCACGATAGCTAACATGGGCACTGGCGAAAGCGCAACGATGCGCGCTGCGGTGTACCTCAAAACCTCGGACCTGCCCGACGATCCGCTGGTGACCGATCAGTGGTATTTGTCCCAGGCCAATATCCTGCCGGTCTGGAAGGATTACACCGGCAAAGGCGTCAGGATCGTCCAAATCGAGACCAATAGCCCCTTCGGCACGACCAAGGAGATTCTTGATTACCGCCATGCCGACCTGAAGGACAATATCGACCAGAATTGGCTGGCCAATGCCGCGCCAGGGCAGATGGCCGGTGAGGGCAGTGGCGGCAAGTTCAGCGATCACGCAACCCTGGTGGCCGGGGTGATGGTCGCCGCACGCAACGGTGAGGGCAGTGTCGGTGTCGCCTATGACGCAAGCATCGCGGGTTACTGGGTCAATAAAGATGACTTCAGCAACATGTCCCATATGTACGAATACGATGTGGTGAACAACAGCTGGGGCAGTAACAATCACTTCGACCTGAAGTTTTCCCCGGCCGAGTTGGGGAATATGCCGACGGCCTATCATCAGGCCCTGAAAGAAGGCCGCGATGGCCTGGGCACCGTGATTGTCACGGCGGGTGGTAATGATCGAGAGAAGGGCGGGAACACCAACTACTCGAACGTCACCAACAGCCGCAGCAGCATCATCGTCGGTGCGATCAACGCCACCACCGATCTGGGTGCCTTGCAGTTGGGGGGGAAGCCGTTCTCCAGCCCGGGGGCGAGTATCCTGGTCAGTGCGCCGGGTTCGAATGTCACGTCCACCTCACGTCTGGTGCAGAACGACAACGGCTCCACTTTTGGCGGGGACACCAGCGTTTCGCAAGGCACCAGTTTCGCGGCGCCGATCGTTTCCGGCATTGTGGCGCTTATGCTGGAGGCCAACCCTGAACTGGGGTATCGCGATGTGCAGCAGATCCTTGCGCTTTCAGCGCGCAAAGTGGCTGACCCTGCGACTTTCTGGCAGGACAACGGCGGCCAGAACTGGAATGGCGGCGGCATGCACGTCAGTCATGACTATGGTTATGGCGAGGTCGATGCCCGCGCTGCGGTTCGCTTGGCAGAAACCTGGAGTATCCAGCAAACCTTCCACAACGAGTTCAGCCTGGCCCAGCCTCTGGAGTCCGGTGTGCTCAACCGGGCGATCGCCGATGGGCAGGACGCGGGGGTCAGCCACTCCTTGACCATGGGCAATGTCGATATCTCCGTTGAACATGTTGAAGTCAAGGTCAGCCTGACTCATTCCCGGCCGGGTGACTTGATTCTCAAACTGATCTCGCCGTCCGGTACCGAGTCCATTTTGATGAACCGTCCGGGCAAGGTTCCCGGCAGCGCAGTGAGCGATCGTGGCGATACCGCCTTTGCCGGCGAGTCAACGCTGAACTACGTTTTCGACACTGCGCTCCTGCGCGGCGAGAGCGTTCAGGGCAACTGGACGCTTCAAGTGATCGATACGGTAACCGGCGACACCGGGACGCTGAACAATTGGAGCTTGAACGTTTATGGCAAGAACGGGACGTTCGACGACCAATATGTGTATACCAATGAATATGCGCAGTTGGCCGCGGCGAGCGGGCGCAATGTGCTCAACGATACTGATGGCGGGCTGGACACGATCAACGCTGCGGCGATTGCCAGTGCCAGTCTCATTGATCTGTCCAAGGGCGAAGCGACCCTGGCCGGTGCTCATCTGACCATCGCTAATCCTGGGCAAATCGAAAACCTGATCGGCGGTGAGTTTGGCGACTCGTTGATGGGTAACGGCGCGGATAACCACCTCTCGGGTGGCCGTGGAAATGATCTGTTGTCGGGCGGGGTCGGGGTCGATGCACTGATCGGCGGACAGGGAAATGACACCCTGACCGGTGGTGCCAATACCGACTATTTCGTGATCGACAAAGTGGCGGGAGACTCCGATACCCTCACCGACTTTGTCATTGGCACTGACAGAATCGTCTTGTCCGGTTTCGATGCCGACGTGTATTCGTCGATGAATATTAGCCAGCAAGGCGCGGACACGCGGTTGGCATTGCAGGACGGGCAAGTCCTGTTGCTTAAAAATGTCCAGGCTCAGGCATTGACGCTGAGCAGTTTCGTCCATGTGCCGGAAGGCGTGAACCTGAACCGACTGGAGCGTTATTCCGGTTTCGGTTTCGGGCTCGACGGCACAGTAACCGAGCGGAGCTTGCCGGACACAACCAACGGATTCCTCTACTGGGCCAACGATGGCGGCGAGCGCGTATTCGGTGGTACTGGCGCCGATGCCATCTTCGGTGGCCTGGGTGACGATGTGCTGGTAGGAGAAAGTTCGACGACTTCCACCATCGGCGGCAACGACGTGCTGAACGGTGGCAATGGCAGTGATGTGGTGCGCGGTGGGGCTGGTGATGACGTGCTCTACGGAGGTGCCGGGCTGGACTATCTTGGCGGCGATGCGGGTAACGATGTCCTCTATCTTGAGGGCGATCAAGGCATCGCTGACTTTGGGACCACTACTTTACTGTCGCCGAACATCAACTTGGCTGGTGCCGCCTCGCATACCGGTGCCTCGGTGGCGGGCGGTGTCGGCAATGATCGTTTCGTGGTGGTTGAAGACCTCAAGGCGAGTGCTTCACAAGGCATCATGGCCAACTTGATCGACGATTTCGAGGTGGCCAATCCCAACGAGAAAATCGATCTGTCGCAGACTCGTGCGGTACACAGTTTTGCTGAGTTGAACTTCAGTACGGTGACGGTTGATGGCGAGACGTATTTGAGGGTCTGGCTGGGGGCTATGGCCAGTGGCACTCAGTACCTGACGCTCAAAGGTGTGAGTGCCAATCAACTTACCGCCGCCAATTTCATTTTCGGCCAGGCCATTGTACAACCCAAAGTCCTGCTGAGCGGCACAGAGGCTAACGATCTGCTGGTCGGCGACGCCGGTGGCAATACCCTCGATGGTGGCGCCGGTGCGGATGTCCTTGAGGGGAGGACGGGTGATGACACCTATATCGTCGACAACGCAGGTGATGTGATCAAGGAGGTGGTGGGTGGTGGCTACGATCTGGTCAAGTCCAGCGTCAGCCATCTCTTGGCTGATGAAGTCGAGTCCTTGCAGTTGCAGGGCAGTGCGTCTATCGATGGCACCGGTAACGGGCTGGTTAACCGTTTGGCTGGCAACAGTGCCAATAATGTTCTGGATGGCGCCGGTGGCTCCGACGTATTGATCGGCGGTTTGGGTGACGATACCTATGTGGTCGATGATGGTTCCGACCGGATCGTCGAATCGGATGATGAGGGCACGGACACTGTCAGGTCTTCGGTCTCCTTCACCTTGGCCAACCATCTTGAGAATCTGACCCTGACCGCAAGCGCAGAGATTAATGCCACCGGTAACACAGCCAACAATATCTTGCGTGGCAATATTGCTGATAACCGACTCGACGGCGCTCAAGGTGCAGACCTGATGGTCGGCGGTATGGGGAACGACACCTACTTTGTGGATAACACCGGTGATGTCGTCGTGGAGGACATCGATAGTGGTAACGACAAGGTTATCTCCACCATCGACTTTACCCTGGAAGCGAATGTCGAGGTCCTGGCTCTGTCCGGTTCAGCCTTGAACGGCAGCGGTAACGAGCTGGCTAACGAGCTGTTCGGTAATGAACGCAATAACCGCTTGTATGGGGCCGCGGGCGATGACTTCCTGCAAGGTGGGAAGGGCGATGATCGCTATGTTTTCGGCACCGGTCATGGGCAGGACCGCATCAACGAAGATCTGGATGCCAGCGGTGGTATTGACACCATCGTGTTCGAGGCTGGAATCGAGGAAAGCGATGTCGCTGTCGATCATTCCGGGCAGGGCATGGTGCTGCGCCTGAACGACGGTCAGCAGATAGTCTCGGGATGGACAGCTAGTGGCGGCCATGCAATCGAGCGTATTGAGTTTGCTAATGGCAAGGTATGGGATACGGCTGCGCTTAGTACGCAGACAAACCGGGCGCCTATTCTGTCAACCGCGATTGCGGATCAGAGTGCGGCAGAAGACAGCCGTTTCGTCTACACGCTACCGGCCGACACTTTTGCTGATCTGGATGCTGGCGACTCTTTCAAGCTGAGCGCGTGGCTTCCAGATGGGAAGCCGCTCCCTGCCTGGCTGACCTTCGACGCGGCGACCCGTACTTTCAGTGGTACGCCGACCAACGGTGAAGTTGGGGCGCTGTCGATCCTTGTCACGGCAACGGATAAAGCGGGGTTGACCATCTCGGACAGCTTCGACGTTCGAATCACCAACTCCAACGATGCTCCGATGCTGGCCGAGACCATTGCGGATCAAGCCGCTACGGAGGACGCGCCTTTCAGTTTCATCTTGCCTGCTGGGACCTTCTCCGATGTAGATGCTGGCGATGCACTGATCCTCACTGCCAAGTTGGTGGATGGTCAGCCGTTACCAGCTTGGCTGAGCTTCGATGCGGTGACCCGTACCTTCAGCGGCACACCGGCCGACGAAAACGTCGGAGCGCTGTCGGTCCTGGTTACTGCTACCGACAAGGCGGGGCTGAGCGTATCGGATGCCTTCGATATCCGCGTGGCCAATGTGAACGAGGCGCCTGTGCTCGCGGAGGTCCTTGCGGATCAGGCTGTGACGGAAAATACCCTCTTCAGCTTTACGTTGTCTGCCGGGGCCTTCTCCGATGTGGACGCCGGCGATGCGCTGACCCTCACTGCCAAGTTGGCGGATGGTCAGCCGCTACCAGCTTGGCTGAGCTTCGATGCAGCGACCCGCACTTTCAGCGGTACACCCGAGAATGACGCGGTCGGTAGTTTGTCGATTCGGGTCACGGCAACCGACAAGGCGGGTTTGTCCGTCAGCGATAGCTTCGAGGTCCAAGTCAGCAATACCAACGATGCGCCGATTTTGGTCAAGGCAATTGCCGATCAATCCGCTACCGAGGGGGCGCTTTTAACGTTCGCGCTGCCGGCAACGACCTTCGCCGATCTGGATGTGGCGGACGCGTTGAGTATTACCGCGCAATCCGCCGACGGTCAGGCGCTTCCCGACTGGTTGTCTTACGACGCCGTCAGCAGAACGTTCAGTGGTACCCCGGACAACGCGAATGTCGGGAAACTGTCTATCCGCGTCCAGGCTACGGATAAAGCTGGAGCGACTGTCTCCGATATCTTCGAAATCGACGTGCAAAACGTCAACAATGCCCCAGCCGTCGGTATCAGCATCGCGGATCAAGTGGCTGGCGAAGACACCCAGTTCAGCTACACCGTGCCGGCAAACAGTTTCAGCGATATTGATGCGGGCGATTCCCTGAGCCTGGTCGCGACGACCGCTAATGGAGGCGCGCTGCCGGGCTGGTTGATCTTCGACAGGGCAACCCGGACGTTCTCCGGTGTACCGACCAATAGTGACGTAGGTTTACAAACCATCAAGGTGACCGCGACCGACCAGGCTGGTGCCACCACTTCGGATGTTTTCATCCTGACCGTTGCCAACGCGAACGATGCTCCGCAACTCGTCAATGCGGTTGCCGACCTGAACATCCAGAGCGGTCAAACGCTCAGCTATGTACTGCCAGCAAACACGTTCGCGGATATCGATGCAGGGGATCAACTGAGCTATCAGGCTACTCTGGCCAATGGTTCGGCGCTTCCCGCCTGGCTGGTATTCGATGCGGCCACCCGAACCTTCAGCGGTACACCCACGGACACGGGAGTCGTCTCGGTCAAGGTCTCGGCGGTGGATCTATCCGCTGCTGTAGCGAGTGACGTGTTCGACATCGTGGTCAGTGCCCAAACCGTGATCAACGGGACCCAGAGCGGTGAGACCCTCAATGGTGATGCCCTGGGCAATATCATCAACGGGCTGGGCGGTAACGACTCTCTTTACGGTCTGGACGGTAACGATGTGCTGAACGGCGGCGATGGCGTCGATTGGCTCTATGGCGGGGACGGCAATGACACATTGGACGGCGGTGCCGGTAACGACAGGCTGTCTGGTAATTTCGGCAATGACACGTATCGGTTCTATCGCGGTATGGGCCAGGACAACGTTACTGATCATGACTGGACTGCCAGGAATGTCGACACCATCAAGGTCGCTGCTGATATAGCTCCGGCAGATGTGCTGCTCAGTCGCACTTCCAGCGACATCACTCTCTCGATCAAGGGAACGGCCGACAAGTTGTCGATCACCTTCTTCAACAACGCTAACTATCAAGTGGAGCGCGTCGAGTTCGCCGATGGAACGGTCTGGGGTATCGATACCCTCAAAGAGATGACCAAAGGCGTCGCCAGTAGCGCTGCCGATACCTTGTTTGGTGACACCGGGGCGGATGTACTCGATGGACTCGAGGGTGACGATAAGCTGTACGGTGAAGCGGGTGACGACAGACTGGAGGGTGGGGCCGGTAAGGATTCGTTGGACGGGGGCGATGGCAACGATGTTCTCAACGGTGGTGTGGGTAACGATTCGCTGGGCGGTGGTAACGGTAATGACCGCCTGGATGGCGGTGCCGACAACGACCGGCTGGGTGGGGCTAGTGGTAACGATACCTACATGTTTTACAGGGGAATGGGCCAGGACGTTATCAGCGAGTTCGATTCGACCACCGGAAACAGCGACACGATCAAAGTGGCCGCTGATATCAATCCCGGCGATGTCATCGTCAAGCGTGAGGGCACTGATGTTTACCTCGCCATCAAAAACACGACTGACCGGATGACGATCTACAGCTACACCGACTCCTATTATCAGGTCGAGCGAGTCGAGTTTGCAGACGGGACCGTCTGGTCTGTCAGTGATCTCAAACGTCTGTCGCTTGAGGCGGCAACCAATGGGGCCGATACGCTCTATGGAGACGAATCCAGTGAATTGCTGGAGGGGCTTGATGGCAATGATAGGTTGTATGGTCTAGCCGGTAACGATGTGCTCAAGGGTGGGGTGGGCGATGACATGCTTGACGGCAGTCAGGGGCTGGACACGCTTGATGGCGGGGCGGGCAATGACTCGCTGCACGGAGGCTCTGGCAACGACACCTATCTCTTCCAGCGCGGTGATGGTCAAGACTTGATCTTCGATCGCGACTGGACCACGGGCAATATTGACGTGATCAAGTTGGCGCAAGGGATCAGCCCAAGTGATATCAAGGCTTCACGAGTGGGCGACAACCTTGAACTTGCAATCCTCGGCACATCCGACAAGCTGACAATTCGCGACTGGTTCTACTCTGCTGACTCGCAGATCGAACAGCTTCAGTTCGCTGATGGCACACTCTGGAATGTGGCGACTCTTAAGACCATGGTCAAAGGCGTGGCGAGTGAGGGCAACGATGTGCTGCAGGGCGACGAGTCCAGCGCCGATACCCTCAACGGGCTGGGTGGCGACGATACGCTTTATGGGCTGTCGGGTAATGACACACTCAACGGTGGCACCGGCAAAGATAAGCTCTATGGTGGGGCAGGGGCGGATGCGCTCGATGGCGGGGTCGACAATGACACCCTCTATGGAGATGCAGGCAACGACACTTATCTGTTCTACCGTGGGGCCGGACAAGATTGGATAAGTGACTACGACTCTTCGGTTGGTAATCTGGACGTGATCAAGGTGGCGGCAGGCCTCAACCCGTCCGATATTCAGTTAAGTCGCGACCTCAGCAATCTGTATGTAGGCATCACCGGAACAACCGACAAGCTGACGATCTCCGGATGGTTTTCCAACAGCGCGAACCAGATCGAACAGATTCAGTTCGCCGATGGGACGACCTGGAATGCCAGCACCATCAAGGGCATGACCAAAGGCACTGCAACCTCGGGCAACGATGTACTTTTTGGTGAGGAGGCACTGGCTGACTCGTTAAGTGGCCTTGACGGCGATGACAAACTTTATGGGCTAGGCGGCAACGACATTTTGTCGGGCGGCGGCGGGGCTGATGAGCTGAACGGTGGCGCGGGCTCCGACACTTTGTCAGGCGGGACCGGTAATGATCGACTGAATGGCGATCGCGGTAATGATCTTTATCAATTCGAGCGGGGGGGAGGCCAGGACGTTATTGATGATTTCGACCCTGACGCTAACACCGACGTGTTGCAGTTCGGTGCGGGTATTTCTGCAGATCAACTGTGGTTTCGCAAGAACGGTTGGGATTTGGAGGTCAGTGTTATTGGCACTGCCGACAAGGTGACGATATCCCAGTGGTCTTTCTGGAGTGCGGGTAGCTGGGAGAAAGCCCAGCATATCGAACAGTTCCGCACTGCGGATGGAAAAGTCCTGCTGGAAAACCAGGTCGATCAGTTGGTAAACGCCATGGCAGCGTTTGCGCCACCTACGGCTGGTCAAACCAGCTTGCCATCCAACTACCATGCTGCATTGGATAGTGTGATTGCTGCAAACTGGCAGTGATTGTTAGCTGAAGTGAACACAAGGCCCATCTCGTATGGGCCTTGTGTTTTTCAGTGGCAGAATTTGCTGTTAACTACTGATGCAATTTGGTGTGCAAATCAACGCAATTACGCAGTAATCATAGCGGCCTACCGCACAGCCACTCAGTTGTTCGAAGACATTTTGTTATCCCAGGCGGACAACACCTTACCCAAGCTGCGTCGACAACTTATTCGAACACAGTTGCTCATCATTGATGACCTCGGTATTGGCGGTATTTCCTCACAGCTTGGGCCTCCGCTGCTGGAGATCATCGATCAGCAGTCGCGTAATGGTTCGTTGTTGATCACCAGCCAGTACCCGCAAGAGAAATGGTACGAGCTGTTCGAAGACTCAACGATTGCCGATGCAATTCTGGATCGAATCATCCACAAGTCCCACACCATTCCCCTCAGGGGCGAGTCGATGCGCAAACTCAGAGCCAAGAGACGCTAAATATTCTGAAGAAACGCACCCTGCCTTCGGGCAGGGTGGTCAGGTGCAATGCAACTACTGGTCAGGTCGAATGCAATCGCTGGTCACCATTCGCGCTATGGCGGGGCGAACAGCATTTTGATTACCTGGGCCGAGTGGACGAAAACGCTCCACGGTAAAGGGTTGCGCTTTGCGCATCTGCCTCACCTGCTCGGCGATCGAAGTGGCTTTCATCTGGTTGGATTGACGTGTCGTTGGTGGACGAGCGCTTACTGAGCCTTGGATGGCCCTGGACCGCTGTCCACCTTCGAGGTCGAGCGCTGATCACAGAACAGGAAATCGGAGGCCAGCCACAGCCCCAGCACGGGCGGCAACGGACCGTTCTTTTCCTCCATCAGGCAGAGCTTGGCTCTGCGATGCTCTTCCAGTCGACCTGCCTGCCAGATTTGCTCCGGTGTCGGATAATGGCGCAAGAGAACACGGGCCTGGGTCCGCAGTGTCTCCGGCAATGTATTGTCGTTGGCCAATTCACGAAGGAAATCGCGCGTCTGCACCACACTTCGGGTTCGCTCATGCACCGTTGTCATGACTAGCCTCTCGCTCTGTGATTCGATATGGCGTGCGGCGTGCTCGCCTTTCAGGACCACCTGCCACACGCTAACCTCACGCGCCGGTATCAAACCGGCAGGCCAAATTCAATCGCATGAATAGGCTACTGCACACCTGCCAGCCTCTGTGATCAGCAGATCGACCGGTCGCTCATTGGCCAGTGCCATAGTCGGTGATGTCAGCCAGCGGAGCGCACCTTCCAGGTTGCCGTCATGGAGTTCTACGAGTGCATCCACGGTCTTGACGAGACGGCAAAAGACCTCGCCCGCCTGCGTAGGCATCGCGGCATGTCGTGAGGATATACCGATCCATTTTGTCACCTGTGAGAGCGGCAACCCAAGCTCTCGCGCCAGGTCGGTAGCCAGTGATACTGGCAGCCCCGTCAGCAGAGCCTGATGCAGCCGATAATGGGCTTTCGGAAGACCCAGCTTATCGTAGAGTTTGTCCATGCTGCCTCCGGGATAGCGATTCTACCCCGCACCATCAAATACCAAAAACTGCGCGCTCTGGCTCAGCTATCGCTCCAGAAATCGCCACGTCTCACCAGGCCGAACTCATCCTCTATGGTGCTGGGCTCCTCGTCGAACATGGTGTTGACCATGCGTTCGCGACGTAGAGCGCTCAGCGTGCGGAAAAAGCAAGGCTCGCAAAGATGAACCTCATAACACTCACCATCATGCTTGGAACCATACCCCCAGTGGGCCTGAAGGGTTCCAAATTGTTGGCCATAGCCTTCCACACGAGTGCTCTGGCAGCAGACATCGCAGGTGATGTCTGCGACCGTTTCAGCCGGCTGAGAAACTACGTGCTTCACGATCAGTACCTCCTGCGACAGTCGAGCAGGGGCACTTGCTCGCTATCCAAAAGCTTCAGAATCTGTTGCTGCCGATGCATTTTTGACCCACATGCCGGGATTTCATTGCCCCAGTTTCGAACGCTGAACTCGCTGTTGCATTTCAACTTTTAAGACTGCTGGGTTGGGTCAGCATAGCGTCGGCACCTGGGTCAAAAACTCGTCGGCGGCAACAGTCCGGTCGATCACTGCGGTACCGGCCAAGCTGCATAATCGAAGGCTTACGGGCAGATCCCACACGGATTCCAGCTTAGTCGCGATCTTGGTAACCCTGCCCTCAACCAGGCCGCCGAGCTCATTGTCTGGTCAGGCCTATAGTATTCTTCCCTGTCAGAAAATCTGACTCTGAAGGCTCTCATGTCCGTCGCAGAAGCCATCTACTCGCGAAATAAAGGTTGGTAATGCGGTGATTCGTCTCAAGCATGCCACCAGTGATCGCTTTCAGCATGCCGGCACGAAAGTCGGGATGGTACTCACCGCTCTTCACTACATCGGGAAAGAGGGGCTGTCCGCTCAGGTGGTATCCAAGATCGCCAGCGCACTAAGCAGCGAAGAGCTGAACAAGCTTCAGGCCTGCAAGATACCGGAATGGATGCGGTCGGCATTGAGCCTTATCGCAAAGGTAAATCCGGAAAAGTCTTGGCCGACGTGCTGACAGACAACTATGGGTCGGTTGCCGCCCCTTTCCCCTGCAACTCATAGACTGCTATTTCGAGCGGTAATGATGCCAGCACCCCATTTCTTTTCATCGGCAGCGACGACGAGGCGATGGGAAAGGACAGCCTAGCCCTTGATCATCTTTAGCTTGTTGATGTTCCCGCCATGTCAGGCTAGTTGTCGCGTGAACCAATCCCATGAAGGAAAATTGGCGGGCGGTCAAAGAGTGCGTTGTGACGAGATATTCCGCAGAGATTCG